>Ga0315556_1000795_pt1 | contig 19753 bp, 16 predicted proteins | sample SalMarSW160310MG_FD_202112 | JGI IMG/M metagenome (GOLD analysis project Ga0315556, IMG submission 202112) | Salt marsh sediment microbial communities from the Plum Island Ecosystem LTER, Massachusetts, United States - Salt Marsh Sediment SW1603-10 ...
AACCGCACCATCGGCACCGTCAGCCGTCACCGGAGCGGCTGCATCCGCATGTACGTGGACGTACAGGTCCCGCCCGGGATGGAGGACGATGCGCTCGTGGAGGTCATCGAGCCGATGCTCCGTGGAGTCCGCAAGCAGTTCGGCGCCATCGTGCTGGCCGAGCCCGAGGTCTTCGGAGTGCGCGACGCCGAGCCCGGCGGATGGCGCTACGTGCGGGCCACCCTGCGGCCGTGGCCGGGCCAGCAGTCGACGGTCGAGCCCGTCGTGCGCCAGCGGATCCTGGCGGCGCTCCGGCAGCGGAGCCCGGATTACCAGGACTGGATGCCCGGCGTCACGAACCGGATCGCCTGAGCGTGGACCCTCAGCCCGTCGCCGCCTCCAGCCGCTCCTGCATGCCCGCCACTCGCAGCGCGTCGACGAGCTCGTCCAGGTCGCCATCCAGCACGCCCTGGAGGTCGTGGGTCGTGTAGCCGATCCGGTGGTCGGTCACGCGGCTCTGCGGGAAGTTGTAGGTGCGGATCTTGGCGGACCGGTCGCCGGTGCCCACCTGGGCCCGTCGTTCTCGGGCCCGCGCGGCCTCCTGCTCGGCGAGCTTCTGGTCCAGGAGCCGGCTCCGAAGCACCTTCAGAGCCTTCGCCTTGTTCTTGTGCTGTGACTTCTCGTCCTGGCAGGTGACGACCAGTCCGGTCGGCAGGTGCGTGATGCGGACGGCGGAGTCGGTCGTGTTCACCGACTGCCCGCCGGGGCCGGAGGAGCGGTACACGTCGATCTTGAGGTCGCCCGGGTCGATCTGGACATCCACCTCTTCGGCCTCGGGCAGGACGGCCACCGTGGCCGCCGAGGTGTGGATGCGGCCGCCGCTCTCGGTCTCGGGCACCCGCTGCACCCGGTGGACGCCGGACTCGTAGCGCAGGCGGCCGTAGGCGTCGCGGCCACGGACCATGAAGATCACTTCCTTGAATCCGCCCGACCCGCCCTCGCTGAACGAGATCGGCTCGACGCTCCAGCCGCGAGCCGAGGCGTAGCGTGTGTACATCCGGTGCACGTCGCCCGCGAACAAGGCCGCCTCGTCCCCACCCGTGCCGGCGCGGATCTCCATGACGGCGGGCCGGTCGTCGAGTGGATCGCGGGGGACGAACAGCCACCGCAGCCGTTCCTCCATCGCTCCGATCCGTTCCCGGAGCGCCGCCGCCTCCTCGCCGGCCATCTCGGCCAGCTCGTCGTCGCCCTCGGCCAGCTCCTCGGCCTGGCCGAGCTGATCCAGCAGACGCAGGTACTCGCGTCCGGCCTCGACGGCAGGCCCGAGGTCCGAGTGCTCCTGGGCGAGGCCGGTGAGGCGGTCGGAGTCCCCGATGACGTCGGGGTCCGCCATCGCCCGCGTGAGCTCTTCGTTGCGCTCGAGAAGCTCGTGCGCCCGACGGGCGAGCAAATCGCGGGCGTCGGCGTCTGTCACGGGAAGCGGAAGGTCGCGCGCCCCGCGAGCCGCGGCGTGCGGACGGCGGGGGCGGGGCGCCGGAGGCGGACGGGACCCCTCACTCGGCCGGGGCCGCGGCCTCCTCGTCGGCAGGCTCGGCGGAGGCCTCGGGCGAATCCTCGCCCGTCTCCTCCTCGCTCCCGGCCTCCGCGGCGCCAGGCTGCTCGAAGGCCTGCTTCTCGGACTCGGCGGCGCGTTCGGCGGCCTCCGCGACCGCCTCGGCGGCCTCGTCGCGGCGGCCGTACTTGGACAGGAATCGCTCCACGCGTCCCGCCGTGTCCACGAGCTTCTGCTTGCCCGTGAAGAACGGATGGCAGTGCGAGCAGATCTCCACGTGGAGCTCGGGGACGGTGGCGCGGGTCTCCGTCACGCGCCCGCACGCGCACACGATGCGTGCGTCCACGTACTCGGGGTGAATGTCGGTCTTCATGGATCTCTTCGTCTCGAGTGCCGGAACCGGGTCGTTGGCCCCCATACCCTCCAGGGCCGCCGCTGTTGCGCCCGCTCGCCTCCAGAACGGGCTGGAGGCTGTCAGCGCGAGCCCGATATGATAAGTCCCCCTGGCGCGATGTTCAATGCGTTCGGGCGCGGACGCGCCGCACCCGCGCCGGCCCGCGGGTCACCTCCCGGCCAGCCGGGACCGGACGGCCACGAGGGCTTCCGGCTCGCCCAGAATGGTGAGGCGGTCCCCGGCCTCGAGCTTCGTCGCGCCCGAGGGCACGACGGTGCGGTCCCCGCGATGCACGAGCGCCACCAGGACGCCGCGCGGCAGTTCGAGCTCCGAGAGGCGGCGCCCCGACAGGGAGCCGGCCGCACTCCCGGGCCGGATCTCGACGGTCAGGAAGCGCTCCTCCCGAAGCAGCACCTCCTTCACCTCGACCTCGTGGCGGCCCGCCAGCCACGCTTCCATGAAGCCCTCGTCGTCCACCCTTCCCGCGAGCTCGGCCAGGATGCGCAGGTGCCGCCCGGCGTCCGCGCGCGGGCTGGCCAGGAAGAAGAGCGCCCGGATCGCCTCGTCCGGCTTATCCTCGAGTCCCATGTCCACCCCCTCCCGGGCGCGCACGAGGACGAGCCGTGGCTCGGTGAGCGCGCGGAGACGGGCGTGGGGCAGCGCGACGCCGTGCGAGACGGGGGTCACGCCCAGCCGGGTGCCCTCCAGGAAGGTGTCCAGCAGATCTCGCTCCGAGCTCCCGGTCTCGGCGGCCAGGGCCCGGGCCGCGCGCACCGCCACGTCCTCGAACCGGGCCGGACCCGGCAGGTCCAGGAAGAGTGCATTCGCCAGCAGCCGCTCGAACGGATCGGCCTCGCGCAGCCCCTTCTCCTTCAGGATCTGCCGTAGCTCCCGGTCCAGCCCTTCGAAGCGCCGCCGGCCCCAGCGCTCGAACACGTGGTACATGGCCCCTTCCCGCTCCACTCGGGCCCGAGCGTACCACCGGTACCAGGCCACGGACACGACGACGATCCCTGCCGTGAACAGAATCGACCCCAGGCCGATCTCCACGATGAGCCACATCGAGGCCAGGAAGCCCACGATCTGCACCCAGGGGTACAGCGGGGACCGGAAGCCCGGGTCGTACGCCTCGAGCCGACTCTCTCGCATCACGATGACCGCCAGGTTGACCATGCCGAAGATCAGGAGCTGGAGGGCGCTGGCCAGCTTGGCGACGGTCTCGACTTCGAGGGTGGCCAGGAAGACGATCATGAGGATCCCGGTGAGCACGATCGAGCGGCCGGGAGACCGGAAGCGGTTCAGCTCCTGGAGGCCCGAAGGCATGATCCGATCGCGCGCCAGCGCCAGCGGGTAGCGCGAGGCCGTCATCACGCCCGCGTTGGCCATGGCGGCGAATCCCGTGATCGCCGCCCCCACGACGAGGACGGGCTCCAGGGGCGCCGGCAGCCAACCCAGGAGCGCACGTCCCGCCGTGGCGACAGGCGTCAGGTCGTGGTGGAGCTCGTCGGCGGGGAGCACGGCCACCATGATCCCGATGGTGAGCACGTAGAACAGGATGGCCACACCCAGGGACAGCGCCATGCCGAGCGGGATGTTGCGGTCCGGGTCCTTCACCTCCTCCGGGATGCTGGCGACCTTGGTGATCCCCATGAAGGACACGAACACGAGGCCGATGGTGGAGACCAGGCTGTGGGGCCCGAAGGGCAGGAAGGGCGTGAAGCGCTGCCGAGCCGTCTCCCTGGCCGCCGGTCCGGCGAGCTGGGCGATGCCCGCGAAGATGAAAAAGGTGAGCACCGCCAGGAGGGAGAACACGAGCACCCGTTGGAGCCGGCTCGTCTCGCGGGCACCGACCAGGTTGATCACCACGAACAGCACGGTGAGCCCGATGGCCAGCGGCCGGATCGGGACGCTGATGAACAGCTCCAGGTAGGCCCCCATGCCGATGAGGGCGAAGGCACTCTTGAGGACGAGGGCCGCCCAGGTCCCGAGGCCCCCCACGGTCCCCACCATCGGGCCCATGCTCCGGTCCAGGAAGTAGTACGTGCCGCCGGCGCGCGGCATGGCGGTGCACAGCTCCGCCTTGCTGAGGAGCGCGGGGACCACCAGGAGGCCCGCCAGGAGGTACGCCAGGACGACGGCCGGTCCGACCTCGGCGGCGGCGATCCCTGGCAGCAGGAAGAAGCCGGAGCTGAACATGGCGCCGGCGCTGATCGCGAACACGTCGGCGAGGGAGAGCTCCTTCGCGAGACGCTTTCCCCGGGCGAGAAGAGGCATGGGCGAGTGGGCCTGGGCGAGGGGCGACGCGACGCGACGTTCCCCAAGCTAGCCCTGCGCCACCCGCCACCGCTACCGCGCGTCCCTCGCCCTCCCCTCCCCCCGGTGCACGCAGCCGGTACCGACGCGCCGGGCAGTCACCTACCTTGCGACCATGGACTCCACGCTCGCCGACACGCGCGGCATCCTGCTCGACGTCGATGGTACGCTGATGGAGGATGGCCGGCTCCTGCCCGGGGCGGCTCGGGCTGTCGCCGCCGTGCGGTCGGCCGGCCTCGGGCTCCGGTTCGTCACCAACACGAGCCGTCGGCCGCGGCGGGCGGTCCTGGAGAGCCTCCGGGAGGCCGGACTCGCCGCCGACCCCGGGGAGGTGCTCACCGCCCCCGTGGCCGCCGCCGACTGGCTCGGATCGCGGGGCCTCCGGCGGATCGGCCTGCTCGTCCCGTCGGCCGCCCTCGAGGACTTCGCTGACTTCGAGATCGTCTCCCACCGGGAGGGTGCCCCACCGGCACCCCGGGCGGTCGTCGTGGGGGACCTCGGGAGCGACTGGACCTACGAGGTGCTCGACGCCGCCTTCCGGTGGGTGCTGGAGGGGGCCGAGCTGGTGGCCATCCAGAGGAACCGCTACTGGCGCACCGCCGGCGCCCTCCACCTGGACGCCGGGCCGTTCGTGGCGGCACTCGAATACGCCTCGGGGCGGCAGGCCGTCGTGGCCGGGAAGCCCGGTCTCCCGTTCTTCGAGGCCGCGGCGCGCTCGCTGGACCTGCCGCTCCCGCGGCTGGCCATGGTCGGGGACGACCTGGAAGCCGATGTTCTCGGGGCCCGGAGCGCCGGAGCGTCCGGAATTCTCGTGCGCACCGGGAAGTTCCGGGAGGAGGACCTGGACCGGCCGGGCCCGGGACCAGATCACGTGCTCGGCTCGGTCGCCGACCTGCCCGGACTCCTGGGCCTCTGAGGCCCCACCTCAAGGAGCACACCGCATGGACCTCATCAACCTGTTCGACTACGAGGAGGCCGCGCGCCACCGGCTGGATTCGATGACCCGCGACTACTACGCCAGCGGGGCGCACGACGAGATCACGCTGGCCGAGAACCACGCCGCCTACGACCGGCTGCGGCTGCGCCACCGCGTCCTGCGGGGGGTCGGCGAGCGGGACCTGACCACCTCCCTGCTGGACGCCCGGTTGTCCATGCCGATCGTCGCGGCCCCGACCGCCTTTCAGCGGATGGCGCACCCGGACGGGGAGCTCGCCACGGCGCGGGCCTGCGGCGCGGCGGGCACGGCCATGATGCTGAGCACCCTGTCCACGGCGCCCCTCGAGGAGGTGACGGCGGCCGCCAACGGCCCCGTGTGGTTCCAGCTGTACGTGTACCGGGACCGGTCGACGACCGCCGAGCTCGTCGCGCGGGCCGAGGCGGCCGGCTGCTCGGCGCTCGTGGTCACGGTGGACGCGCCCCTCCTTGGCGTCCGCGAGCGTGACGTTCGGAACCGCTTCCACCTGCCGGAGGAACTCGCCCTGGAGAACCTGACGGCCGACGGCATGCGCGCGATCCCTCCCGCCGGGCAGGGCTCGGGCCTGGCCGCCTACGCCGCCAGCCTGCTCGATCCCGACCTGGACTGGGATGACGTGGCCTGGCTCCGGTCGATCACCGGGCTGCCCGTGCTCCTCAAGGGCATCGTCCATCCCGAGGACGCGCGGCTCGCGGTCGAGCACGGGGCCTCCGGGATCGTCGTCTCCAACCACGGCGGCCGCCAGCTCGACACGGCGATCGCGACGATCGAGGCGCTGCCGGAGGTGGCATCGTCGGTGGACGGGCGGGTCCCGGTGCTCATCGACGGCGGCATCCGGCGCGGCACCGACGTGGTCAAGGCGCTGGCCCTGGGCGCGGACGCGGTGGCCGTGGGGCGGCCGGTGCTCTGGGGGCTGGCGGTCCAGGGAGAGGCCGGAGTGAGCCGGGTGCTGGAGATCCTGCGGGAGGAGCTCGACCTGGCCCTGGCCCTGTGTGGCTGTCGGACGCCGGGAGAGCTGAGCCGGGACCTGGTCGCCGGCGGCCCCGGATCCTCGTTGTGAGGGGGGGATGACGCGCGCCGCCGACGTCGTCGTGGCCGGCCTCGGCGTCATGGGGAGCGCCGTGGCCGCCGAGCTGTCCCGCCGGGGGCTCCGGGTGGTGGGGCTCGACCCGCACACCCCTCCGCATCGGCTCGGATCGTCGCACGGCGAGACGCGCATGATTCGGCAGGCCTACTCCGAGAACCCGCTGTACGTGCCCCTCGTGCGGCGGGCCTACGAGGCGTGGCGCGAGCTCGAGCTGCGCTCGGGCCGACGGCTGCTGTTCGAGACGGGGGGCATCGTGGGAGGCTTCCCGCACGGCGACCTGGTCCGCGGCGCGGAGGCGAGCGCGCGGGCCCACGGCCTCCCCCTCGATCGTCCCGACCCGGCGGAGGCCGCCGAGCGCTATCCCTTCGTCCGCCTCTCCGCGGGCCATCGGCTCCTGGTGGATCCGAGGGCCGGTTACCTGCGGGCGGAGGCGTGCGTGTCCGCGTTCCTCGATCTCGCCCGCGCGGCGGGGGCCGAGCTGCGGACGGGGGAGGCCCTGGTGGCCTGGAGCGAGGAGGGCCCGCCGGACGGCGGAGGCCTGAGGGTGCGGACGAGCGCCGGCACGGTGCCGGCCGGCGGGCTCGTGCTGGCCACGGGAGCCTGGACCGCGGGGCTGGCCGCCGCGCCGCCCATGCCTCTCCAGCCGGTGCGCATGGTCCAGCACTGGTTCCGCACGGAGGCGGCCGGCTTCGATCCGGCCGACATTCCCGTGTTCCTGGTCGAATACGAGGCCGGCAAGATCCTGTACGGCTTCCCGGACGTCGGGTCCGGGGTCAAGGCGGCCTTCCACCACGGGGGTCGGCCGGTGGACCCGCAGGCACCACGCCAGGAAGCGTCCGCGGAAGAGGTCGAAGCCGTCCGCGAGGTGCTGGGACGTCACTTCCCCGACGCCCGCTGGCTCGGCGTGCGCTCCGAGCCCTGCCTGTACACGCTCACCCCGGACAGGCACTTCGTGCTGGACCGACATCCGAAATGCCGCCGGGTCGTGGTCGCGGCGGGCTTCTCCGGACACGGCTTCAAGTTCGCGGGCGCCCTGGCCGGCGTGGTGGCGGACCTGATGACGGACCTCGAACCGACCTTCGACCCCGGCCCGTTCGGCCTCGATCGCTTCGGATCCGGGCCCCTCGTCGCCCGCTGAAGCGGCGGGTTCGTCGACGCTCGCCCGGGCGGCATGACTACACGGCCGTGGAAGGCGGCGTGTTTCTTGTGGCGCAGGGGTCGAGGCTCCATCCTCCGCCACCGGACTCGCGGCTCCCGGCTGGTCCGGGAGTCTCCGCGCGGGGCGGCACGTCGATCACGACGGGTCACGAGAGGAGAGGAACGGGTACGGACGATAGGGGACGTGAGGCGAGGGATCCACGGAAGTCCGCCGCGGTTCACCGCGGCGCAGGGGGCGCAGGCACGCGGCGCGCGAGGGCGCGCGCCGCGCGAGGGCGGGGGTGCGCCCCGCCCGGGACGGCCGGCGGGCCGGCGCCGCTGGCCGGTCGCCGCGCTCGCACTGTCGGCCCTCCTGCTCCCCGCCCGTGGCCGGGCCTGGCAGGCCGCCGCCGACACGGCCGGTCCGGGGGCGCCGTCGGACGGCGTCCCCACCCTGCGGGCCGCGCGTCGTCAGGGTCCGGTCCACATCGACGGTCGACTGGACGAGGCCGCATGGCGTAACGCGCCCGTCGACCGCCGCTTCGTGCAGGGCCTCCCCACCGAAGGCGCCCCTCCCGCCCAGCCCACCCAGGTCCGCGTCCTGTACGACGACGCCGCCCTCTACGTCGGCGCCCACATGACCGAGCAGGACACCTCGCAGATCGTCTCGCGCCTCGTGCGCAGGGACCGGCAGGGACAGTTCGACTGGTTCGAGGTCGCCCTCGATCCCAACCAGGACCGCCAGACCGCCTACGTGTTCCGCGTGAGCGCCGCCGGCGTCCAGTTCGACGAATACCTGTTCAACGACTCGCACCGCGATGAGAACTGGGACGCCGTGTGGAGCTCGGCCGTGAGCCGCGACTCGACGGGCTGGAGCGTCGAGATGCGGATCCCGCTCTCCCAGATCCGTTACGAGTCCGGCAAGGGCGAGCAGGTCTGGGGGGTCGACTTCGGGCGCAACCGCGTGGCCTCGAACAGCCGCAGCTACTTCGCGCTAATCTCGCGGACGAGCCAGGGACGCGTGAGCCAGTTCGGCCGGCTCACGGGCATCCAGCTGACCTCGAGCGGGACCCGGCTGCAGGTGGAGCCCTACGTCGCGACCCAGCTCCACCGGGCTCCCTCGGATCCCTCCAACCCCCTGTTCGACGGCTCGACGCTCACGCCCCGCGCCGGCCTCAACGCCAGCTACGGGCTCGGCTCGGCCTTCAGCCTCGACGCGGCGGTCAATCCGGACTTCGGCCAGGTGGAGGTGGACCCCGCCGTCATCAACCTGAGCGCGTTCGAGACCTACTTTCCCGAGAAGCGCCCCTTCTTCGTGCAGGACGCCCGCGTGTTCGACTTCCAGCTCTCGGGCCACCGCAATTCCCTGTTCTTCAGCCGGCGCATCGGCCGTGAGCCGCAGGGGTCGGGACCGGACAGCGCCGATTACACGGACGTCCCCTCCCAGACGACCATTCTCGGCGCCGCCAAGCTCACCGGGCGCACGTCGAGCGGCCTGTCCATGGGGGTCCTGGGGGCCGCCACGCAAAAGGAGATGGGCACCGCCTACTTCGCGAGCTCCGGACGGAGGTCGCAGTTCGTGGCGCAGCCGCGGGCCGAATACGGGGTGGCCCGCCTCCAGCAGGACTTCCGCGACGGCGCCAGCCACGTTGGGGGCATCCTGACGGCCATGCACCGGAACCTGCCGGCCGACGGCACCCTGGACTGGCTCACGTCGAGCGCCTTCTCGGGCGGCCTGGACTTCCAGCACGACTGGGGCGGCTCCAGAAACCGGGACTGGTCGGTGCACGGCTACCTGGCCAGCACGCTCATCCGTGGAAGCCCACAGGCCCTCGTCGACGTGCAGGAGAACTCCCAGCACTACTTTCAGCGGCCTGACGCGTCCTACCTGTCGGTGGACTCGTCCGCCACCAGCATGACGGGCGCCAGCTGGAGGGTCTACCTGGAGCGCCAGAACGCGGACCACTGGACGTGGTCCACCTGGCTGGGCGACGTCACGCCCGGCTTCGCCGCCAACGACCTCGGCTTCAACCACGACGGTGAGCACTGGGACATCGGCGGACGGGTGGAATACCAGGACATCGACCCCGGTCCGCTGTTCCGGAGCTGGCGGATGAGCCTGTTCACGTTCCACGACTTCCGGCAGTCCGTCTTCCACGGGCCGCTGTCCATGGACCACGTGCGCCGCGCCTACAAGGACGGCAACGTGTCGCTGAACGGGAACTTCGACTTCAACAACAACTGGTCGGTGGACTTCGGGCTCGACTACGGACCCCAGACCCTGAGCGACACGGAGACCCGGGGGGGACCGCTGATGGTGAAGCCCTCGGGCTATCACGCCGACCTGGGGATCCGGACGGACTCGCGCCGGATGGTGAGCCTGGAGCCTCGCATCGAGTACGGGCAGCGCGCCCTGGGAGACGGGCACTCCTTCCAGACGAGCGTCCAGATCTCGATCCGGCCCAGCTCCAACGTCGAGATCCAGGTGGAGCCCTCCTGGCAGGTGGAGACGAGCGCCAGCCAGTACGTGAGCACGGACGAATCGGCCTCTTTCGCGCCCACCTACGGCGAGCGTTACTTCTTCGGCGACCTCACGCAGCACCAGCTCTCGATGCGGACCCGGCTCAACGTGGCCCTCTCCCCCACCCTGAGCCTGCAGCTGTTCGCCCAGCCCCTCCTGGCCTCGGGGCGCTTTGCCAGCTACAAGCAGCTCGCCCGGCCCGAGTCCTTCGACTTCCTGCGCTTCAGCCAGGGCATCGCCCGCTCCACCTCGGCCGGCGTGGCCTGTACCGGCGGCGCCATGTGCGTCGCCGACGGCCTGGTTTACCTGGACTACAACGGCGACGGCGCCCCCGACTTCTCCTTCGACCGACAGGACTTCAACGTCCGGTCCCTGCGCGGGAACGCCGTCCTCCGGTGGGAGTTCCGGCCCGGGTCCATCCTGTACTTCGTGTGGCAGCAGAGCCGCCGCGCCGACGAGACCTTCGGCAACTTCAGCTTCTCGCGGGACTTCAGCGGCCTCCTCAACGCGCCGCCCAGCAACACCTTCATCGTCAAGGCGAGCTACTTCCTCAACCTGTAGCCCGGCGTGCGGGATTCGCTTCGACGACCCCTTGCCGAACAAAACCCGAAGACATAGCCTCCGTGGGGTATGCGTACCTCGTCCGGTCGCCCCGGCCTCCCGTGAAGCCCCTCCCCGTCCGCGGGCGCGGCGCGCCCGGCAACCCGGCCAATCGCTTCGACGGCATCGACCTGGAGCGCGAGGCGTGGACCGCGGAGGACCCGGGTCCGGAGACGCGTCTCCTCCGCGACCGCAGCCGCTCGATCATCGCCCGCAACCGGAGCCCGGACGTGGGGTTCGAGGCCAGCATCAATCCGTACCGGGGGTGCGAGCACGGATGTGTGTACTGCTACGCCCGGCCGACACACGAGTACCTGGGCTTCTCGGCGGGACTGGACTTCGAATCGAGAATCCTGGTCAAGGAGGACGCGCCCTCCCTGCTGCGCGCGGCGCTGTCCTCCCCCGGCTGGGAGCCGCAGGTCCTCGCCATGAGCGGGGTCACCGATCCGTACCAGCCCGCCGAGCGCCGCCTCGAGATCACCCGTGGCTGCCTGGAGGTCCTGGCGGAGGCCCGGAACCCGGTGTCGATCATCACCAAGAGCCGGCTCGTGACCCGCGACCTGGACCTCCTGAGCGAGCTCGCCGACCATGACGCATCCAGGGTCACCGTCTCGGTCACGTCCCTGGACGAGAGCCTGCGGCGCGTCCTCGAGCCCCGCGCTCCGACTCCCGAGCGCCGTCTGGACGCGATCCGCGCCCTGGCCGACGCCAGCGTGCCGGTCGGCGTGCTGGTCGCGCCCGTCATCCCCGGCCTCACCGAGCACGAGCTGCCGGCCATCCTCGAGGCCGCCGCCGAGGCCGGGGCGACCCACGCCGGCTGGGTCATGTTGCGACTCCCGCACGGCGTCTCGGAGCTGTTCGAGGCCTGGCTGGAGACGCACTTCCCCTGGCGGAAGGACAAGGTGCTGGGCCGCATCCGCGACGTGAGGGGCGGCGAGCTCGATGATCCCCGCTTCGGGAGCCGCATGCGGGGCGCCGGGCCCCTGGCCGACCACATCGGCGGCCTGTTCCGGATGACCGTTCGCCGCCTCGGGCTGGACCGGGACTCCCGCCCCCTGTCGACGGCCTCCTTCCGCCGGCCGGCGCCCCCGGACGAGGCGGGTTCGACCGGGCCCCAGCTCTCCCTGTTCGGGCCCGGGGAGGCGTAGGAGGCGAGAGCCCCCGGGCGCGGACGGGCCTCAGGCGCCCAGGTGGATGAGGTCGGAGAGGACGCCGCGGCCCAGGATCCAGCCGAACACGGCGGCGGCCAGGGCGCCCCCTCCGAGGTACCACTCGGACGCGACGCCCGCGTCGAACAGGAGGCCAGCGGTGGACACGCCGATGGCGGCCGAGCCCATGCCGACGTTGGCCACCTCGCGCAGCAGCTCCCGGCGGCGGTCCCGGCGGCGGCGGATGATGAGCGGGTGGGGCACCCCCTCCCTCTCCAGCTCGGCCCGGTCGGGGCGACGCCGCACCCGAGCCGTCGACGTCGCGCTGCCGCCGCGCGAGCCGGGAGACCGGCGCGGACCCGTCCCGTGCGGGCGCGCGGCGCCGGAGCGCCCACTGCCCACGGCCGAGCCCGACGAGCCGGAGCCGCGCCCGGCCATCCCCGTCGTACGCATGAGCAGCCGGCCGGACAGCAGCTCGGAGACCGATGTCGAGCCGAGGCCCCGCTGCAGGAGCCGGGACCGGAGGCGGGACGACCGGTCGCCGTGGTCCTTCCCCTTCTTGTTCGCGGCCCTGGCCAGCGCCGCGACGCCGGCCGTGGCGGCCAGTAGACCCGCTATATCCATGGCTCCTGCATTTCGACACTCGCGTGGGCCCCAACCGGGCGGGCCCGCTCCTCCAAGATCGACCCGGGGCCGGACGGCTGCAACGCGAGCGGTCGACCCGGTCCGTGCCGACCGCTCGCATCGAGCGGCCATCCGCCGCATCCTGATCCCGGCGCACGATCGCCCGCGAGGCGGTCGTCGAATCGCGCCGAAGATCGCTCCACCGGATACGAGGCCACACGACCATGACCCAGGCACCACGTTACGCTGAGCTCGCGCCACCGGATCGGATCCTCATGGGCCCCGGGCCCAGCGACGTCCATCCCCGCGTGCTCAGAGCCATGTCGACGCCCCTGATCGGACATCTCGATCCCGCCTTCCTCGAGATCATGGACCAGGTGCAGCATCTCCTCCGCTACACCTTCCGAACCGATCACGAGTGGACGATCCCGGTGAGCGGTACCGGCTCCGCCGCCATGGAAGCCGCGTTCACCAACCTCGTAGAGCCCGGGGACACCGTCCTCGTACCCTCCAACGGCTACTTCGGCCTGCGCATGGCCGAGATGGTACGGAGGGCCGGTGGAGATCCGGTCCCCGTCGCAGCTCCCTGGGGCCGCCCTCTCGATCCCGAGGACGTCCGTGCCGCGCTGGCCAGGCACGGTCCGGCGCTGGTCGCCTTCGTGCACGCCGAGACCAGTACGGGGGTCCTGCAGCCGAACGTGCCCGAGCTGGTCGAGATGGCGCACGGCGCGGGGGCCCTGGTCGTGGCCGACACCGTCACCTCCCTGGGCGGGGTCGAGCTCGAAGTGGACGGGTGGGGAGTGGACGTCGCCTACTCGGGCGGGCAGAAGTGCCTGTCCTGTCCCCCGGGCGCCAGCCCCCTCACCCTGGGGGACGCGGCCATGGCGAGGATCCGCGAGCGCGCCGAGCCGGTGCGGAGCTGGTACCTGGACCTGTCGCTCCTCGAGCACTACTGGGGCGACGAGCGCTCCTACCATCACACGGCCCCGATCACGAACGTCTACGCCCTGCGCGAGGCGCTCCGCCTGGTGGCCGAGGAGGGGATCGAGGCGCGCTGGGCACGTCATCTGAAGGTGGCCGGCGCTCTTCGCGCAGGACTCGAGGCCATGGGACTCAGTCCCCACGCGAGCATGGAGTTCTGGCTTCCCAGCCTCACGACCGTTCGCATCCCGGAGGGGGTCGACGGGAAGCGCGTGGCGCGGCGACTGCTGGTCGAGCACGGGATCGAGATCGCGGGCGGCCTCGGGGACCTGGCCGGGGTGGTGTGGCGCATCGGGTGCATGGGTCATTCGGCCCGGCCGGCCAACGTCATGGTCCTGCTGGCGGCCCTGGGCGGCGTGGTCGCGGCCGAGGGCGGGACCGTGGACCAGCCGGCCGGCCTCGCCACCGCGGCGGAGCGCCTCACTCCAGACTGAAGCGGGCGTGCACCGTGACCCGGATCTCCTTCTTGCGTGACGACGTGTTGTACACGCCGTAGGCGGCCGTCTCGGTGGAATGGGGCTCGATGATCTGGAAGACGCCGGCCTGGGCCGAGAGCACGCTCCCCACCTTCATTCCGACGCTGCCGGCGATCTCGGCGGCGCGCTTGCCGGCACCATCCCCGCCCGATTCAGGGCCAACCCCTCCACGGCGGGCAGGTCGGCGGAGATCACGAACAGAGACTGGAGCACCTGGTACCCCCGGGGGCCCTGCGGCCCGTACACGGGCTGGGTGGTGATCGGCTGCAGCGTGATGGCCGAATCGGGCACGCCGGCCTTCACGAGCCGCCCCACGACCCCCTCGACATCCTGGTGGATGCGGGCGTAGCCATCGGCCAGGGCCGCCGCCGCGGGTCGCCGGCGTTCCGGTCCTCTATCGACCGCCAGCCGACCGGGCGTCCCGGAGCCGCCCGCGCCCTCCGCCCGTCGGTCCCTCTCACTCGTCGGCGCGAAGCAGCGCGCCCTTGAGGTAGCCCGTCTCGGGAATCGTGAGGACGTGGGGATGATCCCGGGACTGTGCCAGGATGCGCTCCAGGACGAGGGGCCGGCCGGCATCGCCCGCGGCCCCGGCGAGCATCTCCAGAAACGGCTCGCGGCCCACGTGATAGCTGCACGAGAAGGTCAGGAGCCGGCCGCCGGGCGCCAGGAGCGACATGGCCCGCAGGTTGATCTCCTTGTAGCCGCGCAGGGCGGCCGCGACCGACGACTTGCTGCGGGCGAAGGCCGGCGGGTCCAGCACCACGAGGTCGAACCGCTCGCCGCGGTCCGATCGCGCGCGCAGGAAGTCGAACGCGTTGGCCTCCACCCACTCGATCGCCTCCAGGCCACCCAGCGCCGCGTTGCGCCGGCCGCGCTCCAGCGCCGGCCCCGACTGGTCTACGGCCACGACGCGAGCCCCGGCGGCGACCAGGTGGAGGGCGAAGGAGCCGTGATAGGTGAACACGTCCAGGGCGCGCACGGCCCCCGTCCCCGCCCCGACCGCTTCCGCGACGAGGCGGCCCGCCAGCAGCCGGTTCTCGCGCTGGTCCAGGAAGGCCCCGGTCTTCTGTCCCGTCCAGGGCGCGGCCAGGTAACGAACACCGGCCTCTTCGACCTCCACGTCCTCCGGCACCCGGCCCCGAACGAGCTCGACGCCGCGAGGCAGCGCCTCGTGGCGCCGCACCGGCGAGTCGTTCCTGAGGAGGATGCCGGTGGGCGCGAACACATCCGACAGGGCGTCCACGATCTCCGTGCGACGCGCTTCGAGGCCGGCCGAGAGCAGCTCCGCCACCAGATAGGGTCCGTAGCGGTCCACGACCAGCGAGGGAAGGCCGTCCGCCTCGGCGTGCACCAGGCGATACGCCGTCGCCTCGATGCCGCGGCGGCGCTCCGCCGCCCGGGCGATCCTCTCCCTCCACCAGCCCCGGTCCACCGCCAGGTCCCGGCGCTCCAGGAGCCGCAGCCGGATCTCCGACGTGGGCGAATACAGGGCACGACCCAGGAAGCGCCCGCCCTCGTCCCTCACGATCGCAACGCCGGGGCCCGCCGCCTCCGGCTCGGTCCGCACGTCGCTCCGGTAGATCCACGGATGGCCCCGCGCCCAGCGCGCCGCGCCGCGCCGCCGCACCACCGCCTCCCGCTCCGGGCCCCGCGAGTCATCCCCCATGGCGCCGCGAAGCTAGGACCGTCCGGACGGACCGGCCACCCGGCCCGGCTCACGGCCAGCGACGCCGCCGTGCCGTGCGGCCCCCGCCGCTCCGGTACCCATGGTCTTTCCGGAAACCTTCCGGGTCCGTACGATCCCTGCGCAACGTGCCCGACGGATCGCGGTCGGGCGTGCCGAACCCGCCATCCGTGGTGGCATCGGGGACCGGCCGCGACCCAACGCCAGCCTGGAACCAGTGAGGGGATGACGACTATGCTGCGGCGATTCTTCCTGTGGTGCTCCGAGAGCGCCTGGTTCGCCGAGAAGCTCCCACACATGCCGTTCGTGCGGCGCTCCGTGCAGCGCTTCGTGCCCGGGGAGGGCCTCGACGACGCGCTGGGTGCGGTCGACCGCCTCCGGGACCACGGCATCGCCTCCGTGCTCACGCGGCTGGGCGAGCACGTCCACAGCGAAGCGGAGGCCACCGAGGTGGCCGATCACTACGTGGCCGTGCTGGAGCGGGAGGTCGAGACCGGCCGCGAGGCCGAGATCTCGGTCAAGCTCACGCAGCTCGGGCTGGAGCAGTCCACGGATCTCGCGCTCCGCAACCTGTCCAGGCTGTGCCGGGAGGCGTCGTCGCGAGACAACTTCGTGTGGGTCGACATGGAGGACAGCTCGTATGTCGACCGCACCCTGGAGGTCTACCGGGGCGCTCGCTCCGAACACGCGAACGTAGGGCTGTGCATGCAGGCCTACCTGCGGCGTACGGCCGCCGACCTCGAGGGCGTCCTCGAGCTCGGCGGCCAGGTGCGGCTCGTGAAGGGAGCGTACGACGAGCCCGCCGACGTGGCCTTCCCGGCAAAGAGCGACGTGGACGAGAACTACGCCTCCCTCGCCGTGCGCCTCCTCGGCCACATCGGCAAGACGGGCGGGCGGCAGGCGTTCGCCACGCACGACCTGGCCCTGGTCGGGCGCGTGCGCACGGCGGCCAGGGCGGCCGGCATCGCGCCCGAGGCGTACGAAATCCAGATGCTGTACGGAATCCAGGCGGAAGCGCAGCGCCGGCTGGCGGCCGAGGGCGAGAACGTGCGCACCCTGATCAGCTACGGGAGCGAGTGGTTCGCCTGGTACATGCGCCGGCTGGCCGAGCGGCCCGCCAACGTCACCTTCGTGCTCCGGAACCTGCTCTCGGGCTGAGCGCGGCTCCCCCGACCCCCCTCAGTACCCGCCCCCCGGTCCCGGGCACGCGGCCGGCACGCCGCGCCGCGCGGCGTGGCGCACGACCACGAAGCAGATGGTCTGCGCCACCCAGACGCCCACGTGCCGGTCCCGGCTCAGGGCCGGGAGGAAGTGCATGTGGCGACCGATCTGGATCGCGGCCCGGTCCAGCCGCGGGTGTCCGCTCGTGGCCACCACGCTGATCCGGTCCACGCGCCCCGTCGGCTCCACGAACAGCTTGAGGTCGACCTGTCCCCCGATGCCGGCCCGTCGCAGGTCCTCGGGGTAGTAGCGCTCGCGATCCCAGGTCGTGAGAGGGTCGTCCTGGAGTAGCGGAGGCAGGTCGGGGCGACCGACCTGCGAGGCGAACCCCGGTCGGGGCGAGACGTGCGGAGGCGGCGGCAGGGGCCGCGGGGCCGGATCGAGGGCGCGGTCCGCCGCCGAGAGTCGTGCCGGATCGGGATCGGCCACGGTCAGCGCGGGAGGCTCGGGCCTGCGGAGGGCCGGAGGGGGAGGCGGCACCCGGACCTCCGGCGGCAGGGCGACGAGCTCGAAGCTGCCGTTCTCGCCGTAGACGAGGCGGGGCGTCGTGGTCGGGAGCGAGCCCAGCGCCAGGAGGAGGCCGTGCCCCACGCCGGACAGCACCAGCGCGGCCGGGAGCGCACGCGACCACTGCCGCCGCAGATCGGTAGCGGCGCGAGGGGCGCTGCGCGCGCTCGGTCGTGTCCGCCCGGACCCTCGGGTCGTGGACCCGGTCACGGACCGGCGAATGCCCATGGGGCGGCTCTCATCCGGAGGATGGTCCGGCCGACGCCGGGCTCCGCGAAGCCCGCTGTGGCCGTCTCCGGAAGCTAGGCGTTTCGGCGTCGCGGCGTCAACGCGGACGCCGGCCCGCCGCCCTCAATGAAGCGTGAAATCGCGGACCGCGGTCGGTTCCGAGTCCGACGGAGGCACGACCGTCATCCGAACCGAGCGGTCGTCCGGACGGAAGGAGAACGTCTGCAGGGCCTCGCGCGTCGCCTCGCGCATCCGGCGGAGAGCGCTCTGGCCCCGTCGTCTCAACTTCCAGAAGTCGAACGTCCCGATCTCCATGGCCGGCGACGGCGCCAGCACGAAGCTCGTCACGGGCTTGATGTGAATGTCCGCGCTCCGCTCTGGGGCCCCGAGAGCGATGAGCTCGTTGTAGAGGCTCACGTCGCGCAAGGCGCCACGCTCCAGGGCACCCTGGCGTACCTCGAGCACGCGTCCGAGGCGGCGCAGGATGGACCGTTCCGAGTGTTCGCGCTCGAAGGAGGCGTGCAGGGGGAAGATGAACAGGAGGTTGCAGCCCTCGAAGCGCGTCGTATAGCGGATCGGAAGGTTGTCGAGGACGCCGCCGTCCTCGTAGGCCACGCCGCGCGGGCCGTGGACCCTGGGAAACAGCGGCGGGACGTCCATGGACGTGAACACGACCTCCCGAAGCGACGGGCCCGTGGTGACGCGATAGCGGCCCAGGTCGGGGTTCACCACCGGCGCGACCGGTACGTAGCCCCGACCGGACGGGGCGACGCGATAGTACCGGTACGACGGATCGCGGTTCGTGGCCACCTCCACCCGGGCCCGGTCCACGTTGGTGCGGGTGAAGTAGAGCCAGGGAGGCCCTCCGGCCAGGATCGGCTCGAGCGTCGATCCGAACAGGGGTTCGAAGGACCGGCGCCAGGGTCGGTTGCGCAGGACGTAGTTCCGCAGGCCCGGAATCCAGTGGGCGGGCTCGATGAGCCGCGCCGGCTCGGCCGCCCGCCACCAGCCCTCGAGTCCTCCATCCTCGACGTGGTTCGTGAGCCAGAACATGGCGTTCCAGGCTCCGATCGACGTCCCCGCGATGGCCCGTACGTAGGGAAGGACGCCCTCGCGGGCGAGGAACTCCCGCAAGGCCAGGAGCGCTCCGGCCTGATAGACACCGCGCGCCCCACCTCCCGAGAGGACGATCCCGATCCGCAGCTCGGTGTCGTCCACCTCCGGGGGCGCGCGGTCCTGGGCCACGAACCGGGCCAACCTGTTGCTCGGCGCGTCGCCGGGCGAGGACAGGGGCTGGCGCCGGCGCGAGGCCGGCCCGTCGGACCCCACCGAACGCCCATCGGCTTGCGAGGGCTGCTCCGGCGCCGCCTGCGGCTCTCCGGGCGCCAGCGCCGCGACGAGATCGTGGATCCAGGGCACCAGGACGATCCACGCCAGCAGCATGGCCCCCAGTCCGGCCGCCGCCATCCCCAGCGCACGTGCGGCGGCCAGCCGCCCGAGCACCACGACCAGCAGGATCGCCCCCGCCAGTCCCGCCACCAGGGCCGTCCGGAAGCGCCAGGAGAGCGACAGGAATCGCTCGATCAACGGACGCCGCCCGTGCAGAGGGAGCGACCGACAGCGGCGGATGAGGGTCCCCGTGGCAGGCCGATGGTACGCTCCCGCGCTCGGGTCAAAGGCTCGCTACGTGGGTCAGAAGAACATAGATCCACCGGGAACCAGTTGGAAGGTCGGATGGGCTCGTCAAGCCAGGGTGGAGTGATCGTCCGGGCCCGGGGCCCGGCGTCCCCCTCGCCGGGCCGCCGGGTCGCAGCGGCCACCCTCCCCTCAGCCTCCCTCGTCCCGCCACTCCAGGGCGAGGCGCGAGCACAGCGATCCCTTCGCGGCCGCGGCTTCCAACCGGCTCGGCGGTGCCCAGACCCACTCCGCGTACTGGGTGACGCCCTCGACCGGCTGGGGAACGACGGGCTCCCCGTCCTCGATCGAGGCCCCATACAGGCGCATCCGCAGGCGGTAGGCGTCCCGCTCCAGCTCGCCCTCGCGGAGCAGCGCGCCGGGCCGAAGCGCCACGCCGAGCTTCTCACGGCCCGCGCGGCGCACGGCCTCTTCCCAGCCCTCTCCGGGGCGGAGGGAGCCGGCAGGCAGGCCCCAGGCGTCCGGCAGGTCCTCGTCATCGACCGGGCGCCGGACGACCAGCACCCGGCCGGCCTCGCCCCTGACCAGGAAGGCGATGGAGCGCTTGGTGGGCTTCATGGCCACAAGGTCGCCGGCGCGGCGACCGGCCGCGAGGGAGTGGGCGTGCGAGGAGCTGGAACGCTGCGGCGCACC
>Ga0315556_1000796_pt1 | contig 19695 bp, 19 predicted proteins | sample SalMarSW160310MG_FD_202112 | JGI IMG/M metagenome (GOLD analysis project Ga0315556, IMG submission 202112) | Salt marsh sediment microbial communities from the Plum Island Ecosystem LTER, Massachusetts, United States - Salt Marsh Sediment SW1603-10 ...
TGCTGACGCGCAGCCTGCGCATCACCCACGCCGACCTGAAGGTGCGCGACCCCGCGTTCACCGCCCGGGTCGACGCGTGGGTCGCCGAGCGTGCCCAGGAGCAGAGCGGCGTCTCCGTGCCCTGCGACCCGCTCCCGCCTCCGATGTTCACGCCCTTCCGGCTACGCGACCTCGTCGTCCCCAACCGCGTGGTCGTATCGCCCATGTGCCAGTACTGCGCCGTGGACGGCACGGTGGGCGACTGGCACGTGCAGCACCTGGGCAGCCGCGCCGTCGGCGGGGCGGGTATGGTGTACGCCGAGATGACGGACGTCTCGCCGGAAGCGCGCATCAGCGTCGGGTGCGCGGGGCTCTACAAGCCCGAGCACGTGGGCGCGTGGAAGCGGGTCGTCGACTTCGTGCACGGCTTCTCCGAGGCGAAGATCGCCGTCCAGCTCGGCCACGCGGGCCGCAAGGCCGCGACGAGGCGCATGTGGGAGGGCGACGTGGAGCCGCTCCCGGAGAAGGAGGCGTGGGAGATCGTGTCGGCGTCACCCATCCCCTGGTTCGCCGACCGCAGCCAGACGCCGCGGGAGATGAGCCGCGCGGACATGGACGCGGTGGTCGCCGACCACGTGCGCGCCACGGAGTACGCGCTGGAGGCCGGGTTCGACCTCCTCGAGATCCACATGGCCCACGGCTACCTCCTGGCCTCCTTCATCTCGCCGCTGACGAACGAGCGCACCGACGAGCACGGCGGGTGCCTGGAGAACCGCATGCGCTTCCCCCTCGAGGTGTTCGACGCGTGCCGCGCCGTGTGGCCCGCCGAGAAGCCGATGAGCGTGCGCGTCAGCGCGGTGGACTGGGCGCCCGGCGGGATGCGGCCGGAGGACGCGGTGGAGGTCGCGCGCCTGCTGGCCGCGCACGGGTGCGACGCGGTGGACGTGTCGGCCGGGCAGACGGTGCCGTTCCAGAAGCCCGTGTACGGCCGGCTCTTCCAGACGCCCTTCGCCGACCGCATCCGCCACGAGGTGGACATCGCCACGATGGCGGTGGGCAACGTGTCGAGCTGGATGGACGTGAACACGATCATCGCCGCCGGCCGCGCCGACCTGTGCCTGCTGGCGCGGGCCCACCTCTTCGACCCCTACTGGACGCGCCACGCCGCGGCGATGCAGGGGTGGGCGCTGCCCTGGCCGCCGCAGTACCGCTCCGTCGAGCGCTACACGCCGCGCTTCGAGTTCCACTTCGGGGGGGAGTAGGCCGCGGCAGACGGGACCGCGCCCGCCCCGGCGCCTCCCGGCATCACTCGCGCCGCCGGAACGTCCCCAGGTCCTCCACGTCGACGGAGGTGATCCGTCCGCGCTCGTCGAGGGTGAACGTCACGAACGACCTGCCGTCCCCCGCCCGCCGCCACCGTCCGCGGAAGATGTCGTGGTGCCAGTGCTCGAGGTCCGCCACGAAGTCCGGCGAGTAGTGGAGGACGAGCCCGTCCCCCTCGTGCGTGACCGTGACCTCCCCCCACAGGTCGCTCGCGTACGTGCCGGCATAGCCGTCGAGGGGGACGGACGGCGACGTTCCCTGGAGACGCGCGGCCGCGAGCTCCTGCGTCCGATGCGCCGCGCGCGCCTCGCTGCGCCGGTTCAGCTCCAGGTACGCCGCGCTCCAGTCCGTCGCGGGCGCGTCCAGGAGCGCGTCCAGCACCCGGTACATCAGGGCGAGCTGCAGCGTGCTGCCGCTCTCGTTGGCGATGGCCACCACGCCGATCCCCTCGGAGGGCATGAAGCCGACCTGCGTGCGCGTGTAGTTGATCGAGCCGGAGTGGTTGACCAGCAGCTCTCCCCGGTAGTCCTGCACGTTCCAGCCGAAGCCGTACGCCTTGAAGTGCGTGCCCGGGAACATGCGCGCGTCCGTGCTGTCGAGGCGGATGATCGTCTGGGGGGTGCGCATCTCGGCGATGACGGAGTCGGAGAGGAGGCGCTTCCCGGCGTACGTCCCCCCGGCGACCTGCATGCGCAGCCACTGTCCCATGTCGCGCACGCTGGACCAGATCGCGCCGGCGCCACCGATGTTGTCGTAGTCGCGCCGCGGCACGACCTGGACCTTGCCGTCCACCTCGGAGTGGGAGGACGACACGTCGTCGCGCTGCTCGACCGCGGCCGCGCGCGTCGTGCTCCGCGTCATGCCCAGCGGCCCGAAGATCCGCTGCTGGACGAAGTCGTCCCATCCGATCCCCGACACGCGACCGACGACCTCGCCGGCCGTGATGAACATCAGGTTGTTGTAGCCGTACCGGGACCGGAAGCTCGACACCTGCGGCAGGTAGCGCAGGTGCTGGATGATCTGCTCGCGGTCGAAGGGCGCCGCGATCCACAGGTTGTCGTCCCGCGCCACGCCCGCGCGGTGCGTGAGGAGGTCGCGGATGCGGATCTCCCGCGTCACGTACGGGTCCTCGAGCTCGAACTCCGGAAGCCGATCCGTGACCCGGTCGTCCCACGACAGCTTCCCCTCGTCGACCAGCATCCCGAGGGCCGCCACGGTGAACGCCTTGGAGGTGGAGGCGATGGCGAAGAGGGTGTTCTCGTCCACGGTGCCGGGCTTGCCCAGCTCCCGCACGCCGTAGCCCTTCGCGAAGATCACCGAGTCGTCCTTCACCACGGCGATGGCGAGGCCCGGCACCTCCCAGTCCTTCATGGCGGACTCGATGTAGGCGTCGAGACCGTTCAGCGGCGCGGCCTGGGCCCACGCGGCTCCCGGCGCCAGGAGGGCGGCGGCGAGCGCCAGCATGACGGGGACGAATGCGGGGTGTAGGGACGGGGCGGCGAGGCGGGGAGCGCCGGCCATGGGGTCCTCTCCTGGCGAGGGCGGAGGTGGTGCGGGGATGGACGTCCGGAACGTATCCGGCGGACGAGGCCGGCCACCAGGGGTGGTAGCTGCGACCTTGACGGCCACAGTGGGGTCCGCTGTATTATGCAGAACGCATAAAATATCCGAGGCACCCATGCCGACGTCCATGACGACCCCCGCCGACCACCTCCCGCTGAAGGCCGCGAACCACCTCACGCTCCTCCTACTGGCGCAGGAGCCGACGTACGGGGTGGCGCTCCTCGACCGGCTGGAGGCGCGCTCCGGCGGTACGATCCGCCTGAACGCGGGCTCGCTGTACCGGATGATCGCGCAGCTCGTGGACGAAGGGCTGGTGGAGCCGACCGGGGAGGAGTCGAGCCCCGCGGGGGTGGGGGCGCCCCGGAAGATCTACGGCGTGACCGAGCTGGGACGCGCGGTGCTGCGCGCCGAAGCGGAGCGCCAGGCGGGGCTGCTGGAGATGGCGCGCGAGCTGGATCTGCTGGGGGAGAAGCGGTGAGGGAGCCACCGCGCCTCCTGCGCCACCTCCTCCGGCTTTATCCCGGCGAGCATCGCCGGGCCTACGGGGCTGAGATGTGGGAGGTGGTGCGCCACCGCTACGCCCGCGCTGGCGGCGGACGGCTGGCCCGGCTGAGGCTGCACGCCGAGGTGGCGCTCGACCTGCTGGGCACGGCGTTTGGGATGTGGACGACGACGACGGGGAGGAGGACGATGGGACCGATCAAGGCCGGCCTGGGGGGTTGGGGGCTCGACGCGCGCTTCGTGCTGCGCTCGCTGCGGCACAGCCCCGGCTACGCGCTCACGGCGGTGGTGGTGCTGGCCGGGGCGGTGGCCGTGAACGCTTCGGTGTTCGGCTTCGTGCGGGGCACGCTGCTGGCGAAGCCGAAGTACCCGGGCGCGGACCGCCTGGTCGTGGTCTGGGGCAGCAACACCGTCGACGGCCAGCGCCGCGACGTCCTGTCGGGCCCGAACCTCATCGACTTCGGGCGCGAGACCACCTCGCTGGAGGCGCTGGCCGCTTTTCACGTGGACCTGACCACGCTCACGTCGGGCGAGCACCCAGAGCCCATCGACGAGACGTCGGTGGCCGTGGACTTCTTCCGCGTCGTGCCGGTGCAGGCCGCGCTGGGCCGGGTCTTCGACGAGCGCGAGCGCAACGCGGGCGGGCAGCGGAGCGTGCTGCTCTCGTGGTCGTTCTTCCGCGACCGGCTGGGCGCGGACCCGTCGTGGGTCGGCCGGTCGATCTCCATCGAGGGGACCCCGCGCACCATCGTCGGCGTGCTCCCCGAGCGCTTCGAGTTCCTGGTGCCGTCCCAGGTCTGGCTGCCGCTGCACGACGACGGGCTGGCCGCCGACAACCGCTCGCGCATCCACTACAACGCGGTGGGCCGCCTGAAGCCGGGCGCCACCGCGGCCGACGTGACCCGCGACCTGTCGGCCGCCATGCGCCGCGTGACGGACCGCACGGGGATGTACCGCAACTGGAGCGTGCTGGCCGAGCCCATGCACGAGGCCTCCGTGCTCGCGGTGCGCCCGATCCTGTGGACGGTGTCGGCCGCGGTGGCCCTGGTGCTCCTCATCGCGCTGGTGAACCTGGCCACGCTCTTCCGCATCCGCACCCTGGGCCGCGCGGACGAGCTGAACGTGCGCCTGGCACTGGGCGGAGGGCCGCTGCGCGTGGCACGGGTGCTCGCGCTGGAAGCCGGTGGTCTCGCCCTGGCCGGGGCCGTGGTGGGCCTCGCGCTGGCCGGGCCGCTCCTGGCGCGCGTGCGCGCCATCGTGCCGCTCTACGTCCAGATCCCCGAGTCGGCGGCCCGGGTTCCGGTGCTGCGCGCCGTGCTCGACCCGGGTGTCGCCGCTGTCACCGCGGCGATGGCCGTGCTGGGAGCCCTCGCGCTCACCGCGCCGGGGCTGATCTCGGCGGTGCGGCGACGGAGTGCCGCCCACGGCGGCCGGAGCCACGGGACGCGGGGCATCCGCTGGCTGGTGGCCGCGGAGCTCGCCCTCGCCACCGTGCTCTGCCTGGGCGCCGGGCTCACGACCCGGAGCGCGGGGAAGCTGCTCGGCACCGACGTGGGGCTGGAGGACGAGGGGCTGCTCACGCTGTGGTTCGGGGACGCGTGGGGCATGACCGCCCCGGAGATGGTCTCCTACTACCGGCAGGTGGTGCAGGCGGTGGAGGAGGTGCCGGGCGTGACGTCGGCGGCGCTCATCGACTACATCCCCTTCGAGGGGGAGGACGACTTCGAGGGCATCGAGTTCCTCGACCGCGCGCTCCAGCCTACCGAGCGGGTGCGGGAGGAGTGGCGGCGCGTCACCGAGGGGGCGTTCGAGACGGCAGGGATGCGCGTGCTGGAGGGGAGGAGCTTCACGTCGGAGGACTTCGAGGGGATGCCCCGCGCCGCGGTGGTGAACGAGGCGTTCGCGCGCAAGCACTATCCCGGCGGCGATGCGGTGGGCCGCTTCTTGAACACGGGCAACGACCACTACCAGGGCCTGGAGGTCGTCGGCGTCGTCGTCGACGTGCGCTCGCGGGGCCCCGCGTCGCCGGCGCCGCCGATGCTGTACGTCCCGAACCAGGGCGAGCCCCGTGGCACCGTGGGGATGTACGTGCGCGTCGCCGCGGGGAGCCCGATGGGCGTGGTGGAGCCGGTGCGCGAGGCCATCTGGTCGGTCGACCCGTCGCAGCCCATCGCGCGGATCTTCGGCATGAGCGACGTGGTGGCGGAGTGGGTGGCGATCCCCCGCGCCGTGCGCACGCTCGTCTCCGGCCTGGCCGCGCTGGCGCTGTTGCTGGCGGCGGTGGGCGTCTTCGGCGTCGTGGCCTACGCCGTCCGCTCGCGCACCGCGGAGCTCGGTGTGCGCCTGGCGCTGGGCGCCTCGCCCGACCGGCTCGCCCGGGAGGTGCTCCTCCGGGCGGTGCCGATGGTGGCCCTGGGCCTCGGCGCGGGCCTCGGGGCGGGCTACCTGGCCGCCCGGGGCGCGCGCGCCGTGCTCTACGGCGTCGCGCCCCTCGACCCCCTGTCGATGGGCGTGGCGGTCCTGGCGATGGCGGGCGCCGCGATCGTGGCCACCTGGGTGCCCGCCCGGCGCATCGCGGGGATCGATCCCACCGCGGCGATCCGCTCGGAATAGCGTCGCTCCCTGAGCCTCCGCGGGGCCCGCTCCGGTATCCTGGATGACGGACCGAGGGTGGGTGGAGGGTGACCCGGGAGGGGACGATGCGGCGGATCAAGCTCATGGCGGTGGTGGCCAGGCCCGAAGAGGCGTCGACGACGCTCGCCGGTCCGCTGGCCCGGAGCGCCGCCGAGGGCACCGAGACCTACGTCGTGATGGCCAAGCTGGGGGGTGCGGAGCACTCGGAGGTCGGACGTATGACCGCGGCGCTGGGCGTACGGGAGGCCTTCCTCCTCGGGTTCGACGGCGTGTGCCTCGACGAGGTGGACCCGGAGCTGGTGGTCGCCCGCCTGGTGGAGCACATCCGCCTGGTCCGGCCGGAGATCGTGGTCACCGGAAGCGCGGCGGACCCGTTCCTCGACCCCGACCGGGCCGCGCTGGCGGGGCTGGTCGAGGCTGCGGTCACGGCGGCGGGGGATCCGCGTTACGCGGTGCCGAGTGGCCGCGCCGCGCACAACGTCTGGGTCGTCGACACGCCGGACCGCCTCGACGAGGAGCACGTGCTCGTGGCGTAACCGGCCGCGCAGCCGGGACGTGGCGACCCGGAGCGCCTCCCCCCATCTTGGGCGATCCCGACTCCACGCCCGCGATCTCCTGGAGGGAGCATGCCCCGTTCCCGAGCCCGCGTCCTCGCCCTCGTCGCCCTGCTCGCCGTCCCGGGGACGGTGTCCGCCCAGGTCGCCGACGACGCCCGCGTCGCCGAGGCGCTGGCCGCCGCCCGCACGTGGCTCGAGGCGGAGCGCGCCTACGAGCAGATCCCGGCCGTCAGCGCCGCGATCGTCCACGACCAGGAGCTGCTGTGGAGCGGAGCGTTCGGGATGGCGCACCCGGACCGCCAGGTGCCGGCCACGGCGACCACCGTCTACAGCATCTGCTCGATCTCGAAGCTCTTCACGAGCGTGGCGCTCATGCAGCTCCGGGACCGCGGCCTGGTGGACCTGCGCGACCCGGTCTCGAAGTACCTCCCCTGGTTCCAGCTCCACCAGCAGTACGCCGGCTCGGCGCCGATCACGGTGGAGGGGATCCTCACGCACTCCGCGGGGCTCCCGCGCGAGTCCGACCAGCCGTACTGGAGCGCCCCCGACTTCCCCTTCCCGACCCGGGAGGAGATCATCGCCGGCCTGAAGAACCAGGAGACGCTGTACCCGGCGTGGAAGTACTTCCAGTACTCGAACCTCGGCCTCACGCTGGCCGGCGAGATCGTGCGCGCGGTCTCCGGGATGCCCTACGACCGGTATGTGCGCGAAAACGTGATCGGACCCCTCGGGCTGAAGGACACGTACCCGGAGATCCCCGAGCAGCTACGCGGCGGCCAGCTCGCCGACGGGTACTCCTCGCTGACGCGCGAGGGCACGCGGGACCCGACGCCGTTCTTCCAGGCGAAGGGGATCGCGCCGGCGGCGGGCTACGCCTCCACCGCCGAGGACCTGGCGAGGTTCGCGTCCTGGCAGATGCGGCTGGTACGGAGCGAGGGTGAGGACGTCCTGAAGGCCACGACGCTGGAGGAGATGCAGCGCGTGCATTACGTCGACCCCGCGTGGAACACCTTCTGGGGCCTCGGCTTCAGCGTGGCGCGCCGCAACGACAAGACGTTCGTGGGCCACGGCGGGAGCTGCCCGGGCTTCCGCACGCAGCTCGCCATCCAGAAGGACGACCGGATCGCGGTGGTGTTCATGGCCAACGCCATGGTGAACACGGCCACGTACGTCTACGGCGTGTACGACCTGGTGGCCGAGGCGATCCGCGCGGCCGCGAAGAAGACGCCCGCCACGACACCGGCCCCCGATACGGCGTCGGTCCCCGACCTGGCGCCGTACCTCGGCACCTACTCCGAGCAGCCGTGGGGCGGCGAGAGCGCGGCGATCCGCTGGAAGGGCGGCCTCGCGCTCATGAGCCTGCCGACGGACAACCCGCTGCGCGCCATCACCCGGGTGAAGTGGGTGGAGGGCGACACCTTCCGGCGGGTGCGCGACGACGAGGAGCTGGGCGAGGAGATCGTCTTCGAGCGCGACGCCTCGGGCCGGGTCACCGGCTACCGCCAGTTCGGCAACCTGTCGCCGCGCGTCCGCTGAGCGCGCCCATGAGGGAGGCCCTCACGTACGCGCGCTACCTCAAGCTCGACGAGTTGCTGTCGCTGCAGGCGCCGCGGAGCGAGGGCGAGCACGACGAGGTGCTGTTCATCGTCATCCACCAGGTCTACGAGCTCTGGTTCAAGGAGATCCTGCACGAGCTCGACTACTGCCGCCGCCTGCTCGAAGACGACGACGCGCACCGTGCGCAGCACACGCTCAAGCGCATCCTGACGATTCTGAAGGTGCTGGTGGCGCAGCTCGACATCCTGGAGACGATGACGCCGACGGAGTTCCTCACCTTCCGCGAGCGCCTGGAGCACGCGAGCGGATTCCAGTCCGACCAGTTCCGCGCCCTCGAGTTCGTGCTCGGCCGCAAGGTGCGCGCCTCTATCGAGCGCTTCGGGGAGGGCACGCGCGCCCGCACGGAGCTCGAGCGGCGATGGTCCGCGCCCACGCTGTGGGACGCGTTCCTCCGCTACCTGGCGCGTGAGGGCCACCCCGTTCCGGCGGGGCACCTGGAGCGTGACGTCACGGCGCCCATCGAGGCCTCGCCCGAGATCCAGTCGATCCTGGTCGACGTCTACCGGACGGACCCCAAGAGCACCGAGCTGTGCGAGCGCCTGGTGGACCTGGACGAGGGCGTCATGGAGTGGCGCTACCGGCACGTGAAGATGGTCGAGCGCACCATCGGTGCGAAGGAAGGGACGGGCGGCTCGGCCGGGTCCCGCTACCTGCGCACCACGCTGAACGAGCCGGCCTTCCCGGACCTGTGGAAGATCCGCACGCAGCTCTGAGCGATCGCGACATGCCACCCACCTCCGCCGCATCCCGACCGCTTCGCCCCGTCCAGCTCTACGGGCCGTACAACGCGCTGGCGCCCCACTACTCCGCCTTCCGCGTCTCGGAGCGCCTCCTGCTGACCGGCCACTCGCACCAGGCGTGGCCGGACGTGGGCTTCGAAGCGCAGCAGCAGGCGTGGCGCGACGCCGCCGAGCTGGTGGACGACAAGTGGGAGCGCGCCTTCGAGAAGTACGAGCGTGTATGCCACGGGTTCTCCACGCTGCTCGGCGACGCGGACGGAGACGTCACCCTCGCCTCCAACACGCACGAGCTCGTCGTGCGCTTCCTGTCCGCGTTGCCGCTGCGGGAGCGGCCCCGCCTGGTCACGACCGACGCCGAGTTCCACTCCATCCGGCGCCAGCTCGACCGACTGGCCGAGGAGGGCTCCGTCGAGGTCGTGAAGGTGGCGGGCTACCCGTCGTGGGGTGCCGCCGAACGGCTGGCCGCCGCCGTCGACGACCGCACCGCCGCGGTCCTCGTGTCGGCGGTGTTCTACGAGCGGGGGCACTGCGTGCCCGGGCTGAGCCGCGTGGCCGAGGCGTGCGCGCGCCACGGCGCCGAGCTGCTCGTCGACGCTTACCACGCGCTGGGCGCGATCCCCTTCCGGCTGGCCGACCACGGCCTGGAGGGTGCGTTCGTGGTGGGCGGCGGCTACAAGTACCTCCAGCTCGGCGAGGGCAACTGCTTCCTGCGCACGCCGCCCGACTGCCGGATGCGGCCGGTGGTCACCGGGTGGTTCAGCGAGTTCACCGAGCTGGCCGACGAGAGGGAGGTGGGCCGGGTACGCTACGGGGCGGGCGGCGCGCGCTTCGCCGGCTCGACCTACGATCCCACGTCGAGCTATAGGGGCGCCGCGGTGATGGACTTCTTCGAGGAGCAGGGCCTCGACGCCCAGCTCCTGCGCGAGATCTCGGAGCACCAGGTGGGCCTGCTCGCGGACACGTTCCGGGAGCTGGACCTGCGCCCCTCCGTGGTCGGGCTCGACGACACCGTGCGCAGGGACGACCGCGGCGGCTTCCTGGCGCTCACCGCGCGGGAGGCGGGGCGCATCTCCGCCGCCCTGAAGGAGCGGGGCGTGCACACCGACGCCCGGGGAGGCTATCTGCGCTTCGGGCCCGCGCCCTACCTCACGGACGCGCAGCTGGCGGCGGCGATGGAGGCGCTGGGGGAGGTGATGGGATGACGCCCCGCGAACGAGGCGCGGCTCAGGAGCCCCCCCGCTCGAACTCGATCCCCGTCACGCGCCCCGCGAACACCCGGAAGCCCGTCACCCGCCCGCCGTCGCGCACGAACGTGAGCGACACCGGCCCGAAGAACTCCGCTTCCACCCCCGGCTGTACCGTCTCGCGATCCCCGTTGGGGAGCGTGACCGCAAGCCCACCCTCCGCCGCCTCCAGGGTCCAGGACGCGTCCAGCTCCGGGCTCCGGTACGTGCCGGCGAGGGCGGCGAGGGCGTCCGGAGCGGGCTCGGCGATGGTCACCCTGGAGTAGGTGTCGCCGCCGACCGAAGCGCGGGCGACGCCTCCCTCCTCGGTGAAGCGGACCGGCGCGCCCGACGGGCCCCGGAAGGTGGACGCGTCCACCGGCACGAGCCGCGTCGTCCCCGGCCGGAGCACCAGCGCGCCGTCCTGGACCACGACGCCCACGTACTGCGGGCGGTCCGGATGCCGGTACAGCCCGGCCCAGCGGGCGAGTTGGGCTTCCGTGAGCGAAACGGCCGGCGCGTCGGGGGCGGCGGCCACCACGGCCGGCGGCTCCGTGAACGCGTCGGCCAGTACCAGGTCGGCGATCTCCGTGGCGTACCGACCCGGGTTCGCGTCGGCTCGGTTGCACTCGACGATCACGCTGGTGTGCTGATCCGGGAAGCGCGTGAGCTGCGCCCGGAACCCCGCCCACGACCCTCCGTGGGCCACGCTCCGCAGCCCCCGGTAGCGGTCGAGAGAGAGCCCCATCGCGTAGGGGATGGTGTCGCCCGAATTGAGGATGCCGCGCGTCTGGATGCGCTGGAGCAGACCGGGGCCACCCACCTCCGGGTCGTAGAAGTCGGCGTCCCACTTCATCAGGTCCTCGATGGACGTGATGACCTGGCCGTCCCCGCCCATCTGGAAGTTCCAGGCGTGGTCGATCCTCCAGCCGTGCTCGCGGTCGGGCGCGTAGCCGGTGGCGCGCTCGGCGAGGATCTCCGTGTTGCGGTCCCAGATCGACGTGTGCGCCATGCCGAGGGGGTCGAAGACGCGCCGCTCCAGGAACGTTCGCAGCGACTCGCCCGTCGCGCGGCGCACGATGTTGGCGAGCATCAGGTATCCGGAGTTCGAGTAGAGGTACTCGGAGCCCGGAGTGAAGTTGAGCGCCCTCTGGCGCACGATGATGTCGATGCCGTCCTGCTCGTCGAAGACGTTGTCGTAGTCGAAGCCCGCCAGCCCGAGCAGCGTGAGGTAGTCGCGCACGCCGCTGGTGTGGTTGAGCAGGTGGCGGATCGTGAGGAGGTGGCCGTAGTCCGGGAGCTCCGGGATCCAGCGGTGCACGTCGTCGTCGATGGACAGGACGCCGTCCATGTCGAGAAGCGCGATGGCCGTCGCCGTGAACTGTTTCGACACCGACCCGATGTCGAACACCGACGAGGTGGAGAGCGGGACCTTCCAGTCCATGTTGGCCAGCCCGTAGCCGCGCCCGTAGGCGAGCTTGCCGCCCTGCACGACGCCCAGCGCGCAGCCGGGCTCGTCCCGGCCGACGAAGGCGAACACCGAGTCGACGCCGCGCTTCACGGAATCGGGGAGCGTCCAGCGCTGGGCGGACGCGGGCCGGGGCGAGAGGCCCGTCACGAGGGCGAGGACCACGGCGGCGGTGCGGATGCGTGCGGACATGCGAGCTCCCGGACGATGAGGTGAGGGACAGTGTAGCGAATGCCCCTCCGGACGAAAATCCTTGCGGGCGTCCGGTCGGCCATCCATCCTGTCGCGTCCATCTCTCGTGGACCTATCGATCGCGCGGCATATCCGCGCGCGCGTGGACATAGGTGGTTCAGCTTGGAGCAGCCGATGCGTGCCATGCTGGTGGCAGGAATCATGTTGGTCGGAACGGGCGCGTGCGCGCCGCAGGGTGGGGACGCGGGATCGGCCGGCGGGGCTGCCGAGGCTTCCACGGCGAGCGCGCCGGCACCCCGGGAGGTCCGCTTCGTCGCCCGGGACTTCCAGTTCGACGGGCCGGACACCATCCCGGCGGGGATGACCACGCTCGTCCTGAAGAACGACGGCCCGGGCTACCACCACATCCAGCTCGTCCGCCTGGAAAACGGGATGACCGTCGCGGACCTGGAGGCGGCCGCGGGCAAGATCAAGCCCGGAGACGTGCCGCCCCCATGGCTGCACGTGGCCGGAGGCGTGAACCCGCCGGATCCCGGGGCCGAGGCGCGTGCCACGTTCGTGATCGAGCCGGGTGACTACGCCGTCGTCTGCTTCGTGGACATCCCCGACCACATGCCCCACCTCATGAAGGGGATGGCCCGGGCGCTCACCGTGACGGCGTCGGACGCGCCCGTCGCCGCGCCGCCCACGGAGGACCTCACGCTCACGCTGGCGGACTACTCCTTCTCGTTCTCGGCGATGCCCACCGCCGGGCGCCATGTGATCAAGGTGGTGAACGGGGGGCCCCAGCCCCACGAGGTGGCCATCTTCCGCCTCAAGCCGGGCATGACCATGGCCGACTTCCAGCGGTGGGGCGAGACCTTCGAGGAGCCGGTCCCCATCCACATCCTCGGGGGCCCCGCCAACATGTCGCCGGGCCAGGTGGAGTGGGTGCCCGTTGACTTCCAGCCCGGGGACTACGTCCTCGCCTGCTTCTACTACGATGCGGGGGACGGCATGCCCCACATCATGCACGGGATGGTCCTGCCGTTCACGGTGACCTGAGGGTGGGGAGGGGTAGTCGGCCGGGTGTTCCCGCCGGCTGCTCCTCCAACTCGGCGATCCTCCGCTCCAGGTACGCACGCACCGGGCGGTTGCGGCACGCCATCAGCGCCCGCCGTGTCTCGACCGCGGCCTCCTCCGGCCGCCCGGCCATGGCCAGGAGGTGGCCGCGCGCGGCGGGTAACAGGTGGTAGCCCGGGAGCGTCGCCGGATCGATGGCGTCGAGGGCCTCCAGGCCCGCCTCCGCCCCCCGCGCCATCGCCATCGCGACGGCGCGGTTGAGCGCGACCACCGGGGACGGCGCCACCTCCGCGAGGAGGTCGTAGACGTCGAGGATGCGCGCCCAGTCGGTTTCCTCCCACGACGGTGCCGCGGCGTGCCCCGACGCGATCCCCGCCTCCAGGTGCCAGCGCGTCAGGCGGTCGGCCTCGATGGCGCGCTCCAGCCGATGGAAGCCCTCCGCGACGAGCCGCCGGTCCCACAGCGTGCGGTCCTGGTCGGCCAGGAGGACCAGGGACCCGTCCTCCCCCTCCCGCGCCGGCAGGCGGCTCGCCTGGAAGAGGAGCAGCGCGAGGAGCGCGTCGACCTCGGGAGCGCCCAGCACCGGGTGGTCCGCGAGGATGCGCGCGAGTCGGATGGACTCGCCGCACAGCTCGGCCCGCACGAGCGCGTCGCCCTCCGAGGCCGCGTACCCCTCGTTGAACATCAGGTAGAGGACGGCGAGCACGCTCTCGCGCCGCCCGTCCGGGAGCCCGCCGTCCGGCAGCTCGAGGGACAGCCTCCGCTCGGCGACGGCCCGCTTGGCGCGTACTATGCGCTGTTGCACGGTGGCACGGGAGGTCAGGAAGGCGGCCGCGATCTCGTCGGTGGACAGCCCGCCCACGGTACGCAGCGTCAGCGCGACGCGCGCGTCGAAGGGGAGGGCGGGGTGGCAGCACATGAGGAGCATGGCGAGCTCGTCGTCGAACGCCCCCGGCGCCTCGGGCGCAGGCGGGGTGATGTGCGCCAGACGCTCGGGCGCGACGCTCTCCTCGACGTGGCCGCGGCGGCGCAGCACGTCGAGGGCGCGGTTCTTCGCCACGCGGAAGATCCACGCCTCGGGGTCGCGCGGGATCCCTTCGTACGGCCAGATGCGGAGCGCCTTCAGGAGCGCGTCCTGCACCACCTCCTCCGCCAGGTCCAGCTCGTGCGCGCCCAGCGCGCGGCACAGCGACGACACCAGGCGGCCCGCACACCGCCGGAAGAGGTGGTCGACGAGGGGGGCGACGGAGCGTGCGGCCCCGTCGCCCCCGGACGAGCGGGCGTCGATCATTTCACGTCGAGCACCTCGATCTCGCGGATCTCGAGGCCGCCGTGCTCCAGGTGCGGGTGCGAGGCCATCGTCTCGACCGCGTCGTCGAGGTCGTCGGCCTCGATGATCCAGAAGCCGCCGATGATCTCTTTCACCTCGGCGAACGGCCCGTCGGTGACGCTCCTCGCGTCCCCGGCGCCCCGCACGACCCTCCCCTCGCCGTCGCGCAGCTTGTGCGAGAGGTGGACGCGGCCCCGCGCCTTCATCTCGTCGGTCCACTCCGTGTAGCGCACGATGGCGCGCTGCATCTCCTCGGGGCTGATCTGGAGCGCGGCGTCCGGCAGGTCGCGCGCGAGCACGATGAACTTCGGCATCGGTTCCTCCGTCGTCGGGTGTCGATGCGGGGACGGCGACCCGTCCCTCCTCTCACCCCTCGGGACGATCGGCGGGGGGCTCGATCGACACGGCGTCCCCCACCCTCACCTCGCCGTCGTCGAGCACCGAGCCGAAGGCCCCGCCGCCCCAGCGCTCGCCCAGCGCCGCTCTCAGCCCCGGACACTGCTCGTCCATCCGCTCGCAGGGTCGGGTCTCGCCGTGGAGGAGGATGCGCACGTCTCCGACCGTGAGCACGTGGCGGCGGGCATCCTCCAGTCGGATGCCGCTCACCATCAGGTTGGCGCGGCGCATGAAGGGACGCGCGTCGGGAAGGCTGCGTGCGATGCGCTCGAAGGTCTCGCGCTCGATGACCGTGACCTGCCGCTTCCCGCCCTGGTCCGCGTTGCCGACGATGCCACGGTCCGTGGCCAGCGTGGCCGCGTCCGCCGGATCCATCGGCCCCCGCTTCATCCGCTTGATCCAGATCGCCTCCAGCCGTCCCTGTCCGCTCATGCCGCACCCGCTCTCGTGGAATGACCTTACGAAACGCCCTCGACCGCCCAAGGATAGGCGCGCGGCGCCCATGTGTGCTATGCTGCGCCCGCGACTCCATCCCTCTGGAGCAGGAGGATTCCTGGCCCTGCGGCTGCACGTCGAGCTGATCTACGACCCCGAATGCCCCAACGTGGGCAAAGCGCGCGAGGTGTTGTCGCGCGCGCTCCAGGAGGTCGGGGCGCCGGCGGTGTGGACGGAGTGGAACACCGGGGACGCGGCGTGCCCCGAGACCCACCGCGGGTACGGCTCCCCCACGGTGCTGGTCAACGGCAAGGACGTCGCGCCCGGGCCGCATCCGTGGGCGCGGCGGGAGGACTGGACCGGCCCGCGCTGCCGCGTCTACGTGGACGGGAACAAGATGATCGGCGCGCCGCCCATCGCGCAGATCGTGAGCGCGCTCCTCGCCGTGTTGGGACCGGAGGTGGGCTGAGGGGAGCATCGCCGGTCAGAAACGTCCAATCATCCGGATGCCGCCTCGAATATATTGCAGGCCGTGACACGCGGCCCCGCCCCGGGGGCGCAGGAATCCCGGATACACGGAGGTGGACCGATGGGCGCAGGCTCCCTCAACTGGTTGGCGATCGTGGCGGCGGCCCTGAGCAGCTTCGCCATCGGCGGGCTGTGGTACGGGCCCCTCTTCGGCAAGGCCTGGATGCGGGCGAGCGGGATGACCGAGGAGAGGGCGGCCCAGGGCCGCATGGGGATGATCTTCGGGCTCTCCTTCGTGCTCCAGCTCGTCGCCGCGGTCGTGCTGGCGATGTTCATCGGGGCCGAAGCCTCCATCGGCTTCGCGGTGGCGGCGAGCTCCTCGGTGGGGCTGTTCTGGGTCGCGCCGGCCTTCGGGGTCGTCTACCTGTTCGAGCAGCGCTCCTTCGTGCACTGGGCCTTGAACGCGGGCTACCACGTGGTGGCCTTCACCGTCATGGGCCTGATCCTCGGCGCGTGGCATTGAGCACCCGGCGATCGGGAAGGCTCGCGCTGCGCGTGGCTGCCGGGGTGTCGCTCGGGGCCTGCGCCCAGGCCGCCCCGGAGGCGTGGACCCCGGAGACGGCCACGGTGCTCTATACGGCCGCGCCGGAGGGAGACGCCGAGCTCTTCGTGCGCCAGGGCGCGCTCGGCCAGCCGGTCGACCTGACGCGCAATCCCGGGCAGGACCACTGGGGCGGCTGGTCTCCCGACGGCACGCGCATCGTGTTCCAGACGCTGCGCGACGGGAACCGCGAGGTCTACGTCATGGGCGCCGACGGCTCCGATCCGGTGAACCTGACCCGCGACGAGGCGGAGGATCTGCTCCCCGAGTGGTCCCCCGACGGGAGCCGCATCCTCTTCTTCTCGAACCGGGGAGTGCCCCGCGGACCGAACGGCGAGCTGGCCGGCCATCTCTGGGTGATGGGCGCCGACGGCAGCGGCCAGCGGCGTCTGACCCGGGAGCCCCTTCCCTCCACGTGGGCCGCGTCGTGGTCGCCCGACGGGCGCGCGGTGCTGATGGCGCGACCCATCGACGGCGACCTCGACCTCGTGCTCCTCGATCCGGAGACGGGGGAGGAGCGGACGCTGCTCCACCGGACCGGCTCCGACAGTGCGGGCCGGTACAGTCCCGACGGCAGCCGGATCGCCTTCCACGCGGCACTGGGGGAGGAGTCGCGCATCGCCGTCATGTCCGCCGACGGGAGCGCGCTCCGCTTCCTGACCGAGGGGGGGCTGCACTATTACCCCAAATGGTCGCCCGATGGCCGGTGGCTCCTCTTCACGGGCGCTCCCCCCGGAGGGGACGGCAACGACCTCCTGGTGGTGCCGGCGGACGGAGGCGCGGTCACACCACTGGTGGCCGGTCCGGGCGACGAGCGCTTCGGGAGCTGGGCGCCGCCGGCCTCGCGCTGAGCCGGTGGGCGGGACAGATTCGGCCTCCATGTCCGGGTTCGTCTTCTTCGCCCATGCGCCCACGCCGGCGCTCGCCCCCTTCGTGGAGACGTTCTGGGGGGTGAGAGGCACGGCGCATTTTCACGTCGAGTCGGTGCTGCCCAACGGAGCGACCGAGCTGATGGTGAACTTCGGGCCGACCCAGGAGGTGGTCGCGTACGGGGAACGGCAGGCGCGCGACGGCTTTCGGCGCGCATGGATCGCGGGGATCCAGGACCAGCGCCTCGTGCACGCCTCGCCCAACGGGGCGGACCACGTGGCGGCGCGCTTCCGCCCAGGCGGGGCCCACGCCTTCTTCGGCCTGCCGATGGACGAGCTCACCGACCGCGTGGTGGAGCTGGAGGACGTGGTGGGCCGCCCGGCGGCCGCGGCGCTGTGGGCGCGGGTGCGGGAGGCACCCGACGACGAGGCCCGCTGCCGCGCCCTGGAAGGGTGGCTCCTGGAGCGGCGCCGCGCCGTACACCCCTACTTCGAAACTGTGCGCCGTGCCATCGACATCCTGCGGGACCGGAGCTGGGGGACGCCGGTGGGGGAGGCGTGTGCGCGCCTCGGGCTCAGCCACCGCCACCTGGTGAAGCAATTCCGGCACACCGTGGGGCTCACGCCCAAGGTGTACGCGCGCATCGAGCGCTTCCAGGGGGTGGTCGACGCATGCCGCGGACACGAGCAGGTGCCGTGGTCGAGGCTGGCGGCGCGATTCGGATACGCCGACCAGTCGCACCTCATCCGCGAGTTCCGGCGCCTGGCCCTGGTCACGCCGGAGGAGTTCCTGACGCGGCGCACCCCGGACGAGTCGGCCGTGGTCGTCGAATAGGTGGTGGCGGCAACGGGCGCCCGCGCCCGGATCGCCCCTACGCCTCCGCCCGTGCGGCCCGCCACGAGCGGGTCCACTCCACGTGCCCGCGCGCGGACAGCAGGAGGAAGACGGCGTACAGGAAGGCGGTGAGCAGAAGGCCGCGGCTGATCCACAGCCCGATGTAGACCACGTCCAGGCACACCCACAGCGCCCAGTTCTCCAGGTACTTGCGGCTCATCATGAACTGAGCGCACAGGCTGCCGGCGGTGAGCGCCGCGTCCAGCCAGGGGAGCGCGGCGTCGGTGTGGCGCGCGAGGAGCCAGCCCAGCGCCACCGTGAAGGCCACGGCGAGCAGCGGGAGCGCGACGCGCCACGCCGGGGGCGTGCGCGACACCTCGAGGGGTGCGTGCCCCGCGCCCCCGAACAGCCAGTGGTACCACCCGTACAGCGCGATGCCGGCGTAGAAGAGCTGCAGCCCCGCCTGCGCGTAGAGGCGCTGGTCGCCGAAGATCACGAAGTAGAGGAGCACGTTTACCAGCGACGTCGGCCACGCCCAGATCCTCTCCTTCACGGAGAGCCAGACCGAGACGATGCCGAAAAGGACGGCGACGGGCTCGAGGGAGGTCATGGGCGGGAGCATCGCACGGCGGCGACGGCGCTGCCAGGGTCAGTGGCCGGTTCGGGCATTCACGAGCCCGGCGCAGCGCCCACCGTTCCCCTGGGGCGCCGTCGCTCCCGGCGCTCCGCGGGCCACTTGATCGGGGAAGCAGGGTAAGTGTATGCTAAGTGCATGGCAGTCAAGACCATCACCATCGACCTGGAGGCCTACGAGACGCTGCGCCGGCACAAGCGCTCGGGCCAGTCGTTCTCCCAGGTCATCAAGGAGCACTTCGGGGCGAGGGGCATGACCGGCGCGGACCTGCTCCGCCTGGTCGATGTGGAGGAGGCCTCGGAGGCGCTTCTGGACGGCATCGACCGGATCGTCGCGGAGCGGGCCCTGGACGCCGCCCGCCTGCCCGAGCCGTGACCCCACGGCCGTGATCCACCTCGACACCTGCTTCCTCGTCGACCTGAAGCGCGAGCGGCGCGCCGGGCGGCCCGGGCCTGCGAGCGCCCGCCTGGAATCCGTCGTCGACCGGCGCCTCGCGGTGTCGACGTTCGTGGCGGCCGAGCTGCACCTGGGGATGCAGCTCGCTCCGGCGGCGGTGGGCGAGACCGCATTGATCCGGCGAATCCTCGAGGGCATCGACGTGGTCCACCCCGACGAGCGCTTCCCGCCCGCCTACGGCCGCGTGGCCGCCTACCTGCACCGCAACGGCCAGCGGATCGCGACGATGGACCTCCTGATCGGGGTGACCGCGCTGGTCGAGGAGGCGCCCCTACTGACGCGTGACGGCTCCAGCTTCCCGCGCATCCCGGGGCTCGAGCTGATCACGTACTGAGGGCCCTCACGTGACCGGCTTCTTCTCCACCCCCTTCACCCACTTCCCGTACCACGCCAGGTAGCGCTCGTAGCGGTCCTTCTGGTAGGAGGGGACGCGGATGCCGTGGCCCTGCCCGGGATAGACCACCAGCTCGGTGGGCACGCCCCGGCGGCGCAGCACCTGGTAGAGCTGCTCGCCGTTCTGGATGGGGACGTTCCAGTCCTCCTCGCCGCCCATGACCAGCGTGGGCGTCGTGATGTCCTGCGCCCGGTTGAAGGGGCTGATGCGCTCCCAGGTGGCGCGGTTGCCGTCCTGCCACGGCAGGCCCAGCTCGTGCTCCCAGTACCACTGGTAGTGGTCGTGGCCGTAGTTGGCGACGTAGAGCACCTCGCTGGCGCCGCTGACGGCGCCCTTGAAGCGGTGCGTCTGGGTGATCACGTAGTCGGTGAGGATCCCGCCGTACGACCACCCCCCCACGCCCATGCGGTCTGGGTCG
>Ga0315556_1000797_pt1 | contig 19690 bp, 19 predicted proteins | sample SalMarSW160310MG_FD_202112 | JGI IMG/M metagenome (GOLD analysis project Ga0315556, IMG submission 202112) | Salt marsh sediment microbial communities from the Plum Island Ecosystem LTER, Massachusetts, United States - Salt Marsh Sediment SW1603-10 ...
CGCGAGGTCCAGGGTGATCGGGAACGGAAGCGGGAGGTCCGCGGCCAGGAGCGCGCGCAGCGACCAGTGGGCAAGCGCCACGCCCGCCGCCCCTCCCAGGAGCGAGAGCAACGTGGTCTCGGTGAGGAGTTGGCCGACGAGCGCACGTCTGCGGGCGCCCATGGCGAGGCGCACGGCGATCTCCTTCCGCCGGTCGGCGGCCCGCGCCAGGAGGAAGGAGGCGAGGTTCGCGCACGCGATCAGCAGGACGAGACCCACCACGACCATGACCATCGCGACGGCGGGCACGAGGACGCGGTCGATCATCGGGTTCATGATCACGTCGGCGGTGCGAACCAGACGGAACCCCTCGATCGGTCCCCACTCGTCGGGGTACCGCTCCTTGTAGGAAGCCGTCAGTCGACCGAGCTCGGCCTCTGCCCGCTCCATCGTCACGCCCTGGGCAAGCCGCGCCTTCGTGAAGAAGCCGTGGCTCGCGCGATGATCCAGCACGCCGGCGCCCGGCTGCAGCACCTCGTACATGAGGATGGGGAAGTAGAGGTCGGGAACGAGGCCGCGGATCTGCCCCTGGTAGTCCTTCTCGACCACGCCCACGATCGTGTAGGGCCTCCCCGCGAGGCGGATCTCCTTCCCTACGACGCCCGCGTCGCCGCCGTAGCGGGTCTGCCAGTACCCATAGCCGAGAGCGACCACCGGGTGGGCACCCTCCGCCACCTGGTCTTCGTCCGTGAAGAGACGCCCGACGGTGGGCTTCACGCCCGTCAGCGGGAAGTAGTTGCCCGTGACGCCTTCGGCGGGAACCATCTCGACGCCGCCTTCCACGTCGGCCTGCACGAGTGCGAGCTGGGAGCCCGCCACGCCGGCGAAGATGCCGGCGGCATCCCGGGCGAGATCCTGTTCGTCGGGGTAGGAGAGCGGAGAGTGCGAGAAGCCCAACGCGGACTGGTAGACGTCCACCAGCGTCTCGGGGTGCGTGAACGGCTGCTTCCTCAGCACGACCGCGTCCACCAGGCTGAAGATGGCCGTGTTCGCGCCGATCCCCAGCGCGAGCGACAGCACCGCCACCACCGTGAACATCGGGCTCCTCACGAGCCGCCGCACCGCGTACCGCACGTTCAACCACATCCCGTCCATGAGGCTCCCCCAGGTAGTCCGTCCCCGTCCCGTCGACGTGTACCGCCATGCGATCCCGGCGGCGTCCAGGCAATAGCGCAGTTTGGCCGCCATGGGAGCCGAGGCGCCCCGCCGCTCGAACTCCTCGTGCAGATCGCCCAGGAGCGCGTCGGTGCGGCCGTCCGGAGGCAGCACCGCCTCGAGAAGCCTACGCGCGAGGCGCGGCGGCTCGGGTGCGCGCGGCTCGGTCACGGCGTCTCCAGCGCGTCTTCCACGCCGTCCCACAACGCCAGCAAGGCCTCGCGTGATCGGCGCAGCTGCTCGCGGCCCGCCTCGGTCACCCGCACGACCCGTCGCGGTCGGCCGCCCCGCCCGGAGGCGGCAGCGGCCAGCGACGACTCGAGCCACCCCTTTTCTTCCAGGCGGTCGAGGGTCACGTAGACCGAGCCGCGGGAGACCCGGCGGCCGACCCGGTCTTCGAGCTCCTTCATGAGGCGGACGCCGTAGGCCTCGTCACCGAGGCGGAGCGCCGCCAACAGGACCATCTGCTCGAACTCGCCCAGGAATCCACGATCGCCCACGGATGCCCCCCGCCGGCCGCGCCGGCGCTGCAATGACGACTTTGTAAGATTACCTACGGGTGGGGATCGCGATCGGTTTCAGGTGGGTCTCGTGCCGGGGATCGAGCCCCCGCGCCTAGGTGCGCGGGTCGGAGTCCTCCAGAACCGCGCGGGTCCGATCGGCGCGGTAGCGTCGGACGGCCTCACGGGCCTCGGGGTACTTCGCTCCCAGGATGGCGGCGGCGAGGAGGGCGGAGTTCACCGCCCCGGCCTTGCCGATCGCCAGGGTGCCGACGGGGATGCCGCCCGGCATCTGCACGATCGACAGGAGCGAGTCCAGGCCGGAGAGGGCCCGGCTCTGCATCGGGACGCCGAGCACCGGCAGCACGGTCTTGGCGGCGATCACGCCCGCCAGGTGCGCGGCTCCACCCGCCCCGGCGATGATCACTTCCAGGCCGTGGGCCTCGGCCCCGGAGGCGTACTCGAAGGCGAGGTCGGGCGTTCGGTGCGCCGAGATCACGCGCACCTCATGCGGGATGTCGAGTGCGGCGAGCGTGCTCACCGCGTGCTCCATGGTCTCCCAGTCGGAGCGGGAGCCCATGATCACGGCTACCAGGGGCTTGGCCATGCGGTCCTCGTGCAGGGGAAATCGCCGGGAAACGGAGACGTTGCGCGAACCCCGACGGAGGGTCAAGGGTTGGGGAGAGCACGGCGGCGCCCGGGCGCGCCCGTCTCCCGATCCACCCGCGCGGCATCGCGGCGGCGGGTCCGGACGAAAGATGCGCCCCCCCTCCTCGCGACCGTACGGAATGGCCTGTACCTTGCAGCTTACGGGGTGCTCGGCGGCCCGGCCCGGAGACCGCCGAAGCCGCCCGAACAGGAAACACTTGTTTTGACCCACGGGCACAAGGCATTTTGGTGGTCGGAACGTCAGGGGGCCGGTCCACCCGGCCACGCACCGAGTCGGAGGAAAGTTCCATGGTTCGGAAGAGCCTGCTCGTCATCGTGCTCCTCGCTGTCGCTTCCCCGCTGGCGGCCCAGCAGGAGGAGTGGGTTTGGTCCGCAAAGCGTCCCGACGCGCAGCCCCCCTTCGGAGTCACCGAGGGCCGCATGCTCGAGGCGGGCCAGGTCCAGCTCACCTACCGCTTCACGCAGTTCAACTCGAAGGGCGTCTGGTACCAGGGTGATTCGCTGACGACGACGGAGACGTTGGATTTCTATGCGGTGGCGCCCCTGTCGCTGGAGAACATGACGCACGAGGTCGGCATCGCGTACGCGGCCAGCGAGGACCTCACGGTCGCGGCGCGTATCGGCTATTCGCAGCGCCGCCGTGAGCAGATCACCGCCGGAGGGCTGTTCTACGTCACGGACGCCAACAACATCGGGGACCTCGAGGTCACGGGCCTCTACAACGCGTACCGGCAGGGACCCTACCGGGCGCACATCCAGCTCGGGGCGCTGATCCCGACCGGCACGTCGGACGTGCAGGCCGAGACGCCCTTCTCGACCCCCGCCTCGGAAGCCCTCCCGTACGACATGCGTCCGGGCGCCGGCACCTTCGCCGTCGAGCCGGGGCTGACCGCGGAGGCGCAGAACGAGGTCGGCAGTGTAGGCGCTCAGGTCCGGGCGACGATCCGTTTCGGCACGAACTCGCTGGACTACGCGCTGGGGAACCGGTACGACACGAACGTGTGGGCCGCCTACAAGATCAACGACTTCTTCTCGGTGTCGGCCCGCGCACACTTCATGAAGTGGAACGGGATCGAGGGCGCCGACCCGGCGCTCGACCCCTCCCGCGACCCGGGCAACGAAGCCTACTTCCTGTCCGGCAACCGGCTGGACATTCCCGTGGGATTCAACCTGTCGATGCCGGAAGGCACGCGCTTCGCGGGGCATCGCCTCGCCGTGGAGTTCATCTTCCCGGCGCACCAGAGCTACGACGGCCCCCAGCTCGGTTCGGATTGGGGCATCTCGGCAGGCTGGCAGGGGATCTTCTAGTTCCGCGCCCGGTCGGGCGGCGATGAAGGGGCGTCCCCGCGGGGGCGCCCCTTCTCAGTTTCCGGGAGCCGCCACCAGGTGGTAGCTCTTCTTGCCCTTGCGGAGAACCAGGAAGCGCCCCTCGATCAGGTCGCCCGTGCGCACGACGTACCCCACGTCGACGACGCGCCGGTTGTTGAGGTAGACCCCACCGCCGTCGATCGAGCGGCGCGCGTCCCCCTTGGACGAGGCGACGCCCGCGTCGGCCAGGAGGTCCACGATCGGCATCCCTTCGCCGGAGAGCGTCTCACGGGCGACGGTCGACGACGGGACGTCGGCGAAGATGTCCGCCACGTCGTCCGCGTCCAACCCCTCGATCTCCCCCCCGAAGAGCACCCGGGTGGCCTGGACTGCCCTGGCGAGGCCGCTCTCTCCGTGCACCCGCCGTGTGACCTCCTCGGCGAGGGCATTCTGCGCAGCGCGCGCCTGCGGCTCGGTCCGGGCCGTCTCCTCGAGCCTCTCGATCTCCGGACGGGGCCGCAGCGAGAAGAAGCGTAGGTACCGGCCGACATCTGCGTCGTCGACGTTGACCCAGAACTGGTAGAAGCGATAGGGAGAGCTCAGCGTCGGATCGAGCCAGACGTTGCCCGCCTCCGTCTTGCCGAACTTCGCGCCGGCGGCGTTGGTGACCAGCGGGAAGACGACGCCGAAGGCGCGCCCCCCCTCCATGCGGCGCACGAGGTCGGTGCCGGCCGTGATGTTCCCCCACTGGTCGCTGCCGCCCATTTGCACGGTGCAGCCCTCGCGCCGGTAGAGCTCGAGGAAGTCGTACGACTGCAGCAGCGCGTAGCTGAACTCCGTGAAGGAGATGCCGGTCTCCTCGCTTTCCAGGCGACGCTTGACCGACTCCTTGGCCAGGAGCTGGTTGACGCTGAAGTGCTTGCCGATGTCCCGCATGAAATCCACCAGCGTGAGCCCTCCGAGCCACTCGAGGTTGTTGCGCACCCGAGCCGGGTTGACCTTCGCGTCGAAGTCGAGGAAATGCTCGAGCTGGCGTCGGATCCCCTCGGCGTTCTCCGCGGCGACCTCTTTCGTCAGCAGTTGGCGCTCGGCGGTCTTGCCGGACGGATCGCCGATCAGCCCGGTGCCGCCCCCCACCAGCGCAATGGGCGTGTGCCCGGCCCGCTGCATGTGCACCAGGCCCATGATGGGCAGGAGGCTGCCCACGTGCAGACTGGCCGCCGTGGGATCGAATCCGATGTACGCAGTGCGCGGTGCGGCCAGATGCTCCCCCGCCCCCTCGGTGGAGGCGTACAGCATGCCGCGCCAGCTCAGCTCGTCGAGGATGGAGTCCATGGCGTGGAAGGGTAGCCGCGGACCGGCGGGGGTCAAGGGAAGCGTCGGGACCGCCATCCGGGGTAGGGACGCCCCCCCGCCCGATATCGGAGAATCCCCTACGGCCAGAATCGGTCGACCACCCTACGTTGCATGGAGGCCAGGGGGCCCGGATCCCGGGACGCCCGGGGTCGGGGGGCTGGCGTCACGCGTCCAGGACGGAGATTCGAACCATGGCAGACTTCAAGGCCGTCGACACGCTCTTCCCGCTGCTGCTCAAGGAATGGAAGCAGAGCTGGGTGGAGGCCACCAACGCCCAGGGTGAGCTCAAGTGCAAGGTCGAGCTCGCGTGGGGAGACGGCTACGAAGACGGCGCGGCCCTCATCGCCGCCATGGACGCCGCGGGCGTCGAATCCGTCCTGGCCACCGACCTGCTGGCGTGGTCGTATCCGCGGCAGACGCGCTTCGCCAAGGACATGACGAAGGAAATCGCGGACCTCACGGAGCGTTACCCGGGAAGGATCTACGGGCTCGCAGACTACGATCCCTTCGACATCCGCGGGAGCCTGCGCAAGCTCGAGGAGGACGTCGGGGAACGCGGCTACAAGGGCGTCTACATCCACATCTACGGGTACGACATCCCGCTGGATCACCGGAAGATGTACCCGCTGTACGCGCGCTGCGAGGAGCTCGGCGTGCCGGTGTCCATGCAGGTGGGCCACGTCCTCGAGGCCATGCCCAGCGAGCACGGCCGCCCGATCCAGATCGACCGCATCGCGTGCGACTTTCCCGGACTCACGCTCGTCGGCACGCACACCGGGTGGCCCTGGGTGGACGAGCTCATCGCCGTGACCACCAAGTGGCCGAACGTCTACCTCTCGGTGAGCGCCTGGCTGCCGAAGTACTTCACTCCGTCGCTCGTGGGTTTCATCAAGTCCCGGGTGGGTGCCCAGAAGGTGCTCTTCGGGTCCAACGGCCTGGACTGGGCCCGCTACCGCCAGGGCTTCGAAGAGATGGGGCTGCGAGAGGACACGCTGCGCGCCGTGATGTACGAGAACCCGAGGCGGGTGTTCGCGCTCTAGCAGGTCGCTGAGGAAGGGGAGCCTGGGCAACGAGGGGTGTTCGTCACCCGGCACGACGCCGGGTGCGTCGGTGTACGACACATGTGTCGCCGCACGGCGCAGGAGGGCCCATGAGCGAGTTCACCCACAGGCTGCCCCACCAGCCCTGGAGCAAGCCCAGCCGGAACGAGCAGGAGTACTTCCACCGCGAGGAGTTCAAGAGCCGGATGGCCAACGCGCGCGAACGCGAGGCGCGACGCGCGGACGACGTGCGGAGGCGATGGCTCGAAGCGCACGCGAACCACTGCCCCAAGTGCGGAGGTCGCCTCGAGGAGATCCGCACCGCGGACGGCAAGGCCGATCAGTGTCCCAACTGCCTGGGGGTATGGCTGGACCAAGGGACGTTCGATCGGCTGACGCACCCGGACAGGCCGACGGACGACTACCTCACCTCGATCTTCCGGGACGTCCTGCTCCAGTACACCACCGGGAAGCTCAGCCCGGGGAAGTGACGGGCGGCGGGAGCGCCGGGCCTCAGCTCCCCAGCTGCGCCCGGCGCTCCGTGACCATCCGGCTGTTCCGGTACCGTTCGGGGACGGCATCCAGCGCGACGCGCGCCGAGTCCGGCATGCCCAGGAGCATGTAGGCGTCGAAAGCGTAGGTCTGCCGCTGGAGCTGCGAGCGCGGCTCGTCGGGGAGCCGCAGCGTGGCCAGCCGGTCCAGCGCGGCCCGCCCGTCCTTCCGGTCTACCACCATCGATTGCACCCCGAGCAGCTGCACGTCCGCGTTGTCCGGATAGCGCTGCACCATCTCTTCGACCAGGCGTGCCGCATCCTCGTGACGCCCATCCTGCCGGTCGACCTGGGCCTCGCCGAAGAGGCCGGCCAGGAGCAGCCTGCTGACGTCTTCCTGGTTCCCCGTGCGGAAGCCCACGCCCCCGGCGTACTCGTAGACGATGTCTCCGCCGTGATCGGCGGTCTCGAAGAGCTGGAAGGCGCCCACCGTCCACGCGACCGCCACCACCCCGCTCAGCGCGGTGCTTGCGAAGCGCTTGGTCGAGGCCCCGGCCGCACCTGTTTCCCCGGCCTCCACCGAGAGCACCGACGAGCCGGCGCCGCCCGCCCGCCATGCGATCCCCAGGGCGATGAGCTCGATGATGAGGATACCCCCGAAGATGTTGCGCGTGAGGATACCCAGCTCCTCGTGCTGCTGCACAGCGGAGCGCGCGCCCGGGATCCGTTCCGCCAGGCCGTGCGCATCCGTGCCGGACTCCACCGCCACCACGGCTGCTCCGGTCCCCACGATCAGCAGCACGGTCGCCATGGGCCGGAGGAAGCGGGGCCGCTTCAGGAAGCTCAGCCAGTAGATAGGCAAGCCGAGGAACAGGCACGCCACGACGAAGTGAACGACCTGGGGATGAAACGGACCAATGTCAGGCATGGCTCGACTCTGGGACGGGTGGACAGTTGGCCCCTAAGGTAGTGGCCGATGATCGGCGCGCCATGGTCGATCCGATCGAGCGTCAGCTCCACCCGTTCCTGGCGCGCAGCTCCGTGATCTGGGTGGCGTGGTGGCGACCGTGCCACCCATAGAGCTGGAGGAGGAAGTCGAGGTCGATGTCGCCGACCTCGGGGTGCACGACCGCCCGTGCGAACTGGTCGGTCGCGAGTGCCCGCAGCAGCCCCGCCCAGCGCGCGTGCAGGCCGTCCACGATGGCCAGGGAGTGCTCCACCGGAAGACCGGAGACGTCGGGCAGCGCCGCCCAGGCCTCCTGGTCGTACGGCTTGATGGTCGGGCGCTCCTCGGTGAGCGCGAGCTTCATGCGGATGAAGGCGTTCAGGTGCGAGTCCGCCACGTGGTGCGCGATCTGCCGCGGGGACCATCCGCCCTCCCGGTAGGGCGTATCCAGCTGCGCGTCGTCGAGCCCGCGCAAGGCCGCCCTCAGCTCGGCCGGCAGCGCCTCGATGCGCTCCACCAGCGCGGCGCGCTCCTCCGCGGTCAGAGGCGCACCCTTCGGCATGAACTTCCCGGTCGGATAACGTACGTCGTCGCTCATGCACTCCCCCCTCGTTGGTTTGCGTTCGTGGTGCCGCTCTGCCAGCGTGGGCGGCGATGGGCACCTACTCTCGAATCCACGACGTCGTGCGGCGGATCCCGTCCGGTCGCGTCGCCAGCTACGGGCAAGTGGCGCACCTGGCGGGCCTCCCCGGTCGCGCGCGCCAAGTGGGTTACGCCATGGCGGCCCTGGACGACGACACCGACGTGCCGTGGCACCGGGTGGTCAACGCCCGCGGCGAGATCAGCCCGCGCGCCGGCGGAACCGCGTTCGAACGCATCCAGCGCCTGCTCCTCGAGGACGAGGGCGTCACCTTCGACGACCGTGACTGCATCGACCTCGAGCGCTTCGGATGGGATCCGTGACCCGAGCGCTCGCCCGGCGCGGGACACGCGCCCGCCGTCGGCCACCCGCCCCTACCGGGACCGACCGCGCCGCAGGAATGTGTCCACGGCGTCGATGAAGTAGCTCCGCGGCCGCTCCAGGAGGACCGCGTGGTCCCCGCCCGGCACGACCACCCAAGCCTTGTCGGACGTCCCCAGCGCCTCGAAGAGCGCCGCCTGGGCGTCCGGTCGTGCGATGGGATCGCGCTCGCCGTGGATCACCAGGGTCGGCACCGTCAGCGCACCGGGATCGAGGGCGTTCCACTGCTCCTGCCCGGTCCAGTCCACGCGGACCGGGTCCGCGGCCAGGGCGGCCCGCACGTAGGCCTCCACGGCACTTCCGCTTATCGACCCCTCGGTAATGAAGTCGCTGGCCGCGGCCTCCGCGGTGTTCTCCTGCCGCGGTGGGGCCCCGGCCGGAGGGGCCGAGGGAAGATCCGGCGGCGTTGGCGGATACCCGAAGAGCACGAGCCGGTCGATCAGCTCGGGATGCCTCTCGGCCATGAGTTGGGCGACCCGCGAGCCCTGGGACCATCCCAGCAGGTGCACCGGTCGCCCCGGCTCGCGCCCACGGATCCAGCGCAGGACCTCCGCCAGGTCCTCGGCCGCGCGGTCGGGCGTGAGCCATCCCGTGTCGTCACGCGGCGTGGCACCATAGCCGCGCTGGTCGAGCGCGTAAGTCGCGTATCCCCGAGCGGCCAGGGCGTCCATGAGCGAGAGGTTCTCTCCGGGAGCGTGCAGGTCGAAGTCCGGGAGCGCGCTCCACGTCCGTCCGTGAAGCAGGAGGACGGCGGCGTCCGGCAGGGCGGGACGCTTCTCCCATACCGCGAGCGGGTGACCGTCCGACGACACGGTGTGACGGACGGGCGCCGTGGAGTCCGCCGCCTCGTCGGCGAAGATCGACTTCGGGATCATCACGTGGACCCCGACCTTCCCGTCCACCAGCTCGGTGACGCGCACGCTACACGCGATGCTCACCAGGCGGTAGGCCTCCACCTGCGGGAGGTGCTTCACGTCCATCAGCAACTCGATGGCCTGCCCCACCGCCGTGCGTGTGGCCACCGTCAGGTCTTCGTCCGTGCCCATGGCGATCCAGTGGGTGGGCGTCTCGGCCCGGGGCCACGCCAGGGACCGCCCTTTGTGCACGACGAGTTGGAGCCGGCCGGTCAGGGACGTCTCGATGGCGGTCTGGTCGACCTCCCCGTCTCCCTGCGCGGCGTGACCGTCGCCGACCTCGAAGAGCGCCCCGGGAACGTGCACGGGGATGAACAGCGACGTCCCGGCCACGAGCTCGCGGTTGTCGAGGTTGCCCGCGTGCGTGGACGGAGGGTTGCTGCTCACGCGCCCCTCCGAGGGCGGGGGCGCGACGCCCATGCTCCCGAAGAAGGGGCGGAGGGGGATCGTGACGCCGGGGAGGACCTCCGACGTCATGTGCTCCCGGTCCAGAGGCAGGACGCGCATACGCGGCTCTCCGCATCGGTCCGGGAGGAAGCCGCTGCACCCGTTGTAGCCGTATGCGATAGGAAGGCCGATGGAGAGGATCTTCACCTCCAGCACGTCACCCGGCTCGGCGCCCTCCACCCAGATCGGCCCCGTCAGGATGTGCCCGCCGGGCCCTCGGTCCGACACCTGGTCGTAGACCGCCCTGAGGGACGGCTCGACGTCCTCCGGCGCCACGCCAGCCCCTTCCAGGCGCGTGGGGCTCGACGTGAGGAGCGTCTCCACCTCGACGATGTCACCGGAAGCCACCCGCAGCACAGGGCGCGCCTGCGCCCAGTAGTAGCCCCAGGCCACCGTCGAGGGCGTTGCAGGAAGCCGGTGGGCCGTCTGTGCCGCCAGGGGCCCGGCCACTGGCGCGGCGCCCACCACCGCGGCCACCACGAGGCGCGTGCTCAACGTCCTGATCCGTCCGCGCATGCCCGATCCTCCGTTGATACTAACCTGTTAGATCAAGATTGACCGGAATATTGGCTGAGTATCCGTCTATATGATAATTTGTCGGTTAGCCATCCTCCCGACACCCGCGCCGAGGCCGATCTCGTGACGCCCTTCCTGTTCGACGCCGATCACCTCGCCCTCGACTTCCTCAACACGAATCGCGGCTCGGAGGGGAGGCCGATGGACCGCCTCGGCACGCCCCACGCTGTGGGCGCCTGGTTGGGGGAGGCGGGTATGCTGGAGCCGGGCGGCCCGGGGGCGGCGTGGAAGTCTCCGCCGCGGCTGCGCGTTCTCCTCACCGAGGCCCATCGTCTCCGTGACGCCGTCTCCGACGCCGTCGAGGCGTGGACCGGCGGCACGCTCGTCCCTGCACAGGCGATCCACGTCCTCAACCGGGCGCTGGAGACGCGGCGTGAAGGTCGCCTGCTCGAGGTCTCGGGCGCCTCCTGCCGGCTCCGGGAGACGATCTGGCTGGACGGCCCGCTCGGGCTGCTGGCTCCGATCGCGGGCGCCGCCGCGACGCTTCTCGCCGAGGGCGACCCCACGCGTGTCCGGCGGTGCGACGGGCCGACCTGCTCCCTCCTGTTCCTCGACACCTCGAGGAACGGTCGTCGACGCTGGTGCTCGATGGCGCGGTGCGGCAACCGGGCCAAGGTGGCGGCCCACTACCGCCGGACCCTGCGTCGCGGGCACTGAGCCGCCCCGGGCACTTTTCCCATCATTCCGGAAGGACCTCCATGGGCGCCGCCAGGATCTCGAGGAGCAGCCCCCGGAACGACCCGCGGACGCCGAGCCGGGCCAGAACCGCGTGCAGCCCCCACTGCAGCCGCTGGAGCCAGATCCACGCCGGCGGGATCGCGAGGCGCCGGAGGTTCGGGTTGGTCGGGCGGCTGTACTCCATTCCCTCGCGGATGTGGCCCAGGGAGAAGGCGTAGTCGTCCGAGAGGTACGGTGCCCACTGATGGCGCAGCATCCGCCAGTGCAGATCGAAGTCGAACCGCCGCGGATCGGTGACCATCCCGCTCGATCGCACCGCCTCGCGAAAGGCCTCCTTCCTCCCCTCGGCCACGACCTGCATCAGTCGGCGTTCCCGCTCCACGAAGTCCTGGGAGAAGCGCCGCACGCACCCGAAGTCGAGGAACACGACGCGATCCCCACCCGGGAAGAGGTAATTGCCGGGATGCGGGTCGGCGTTCACAGTGCCGAGCGTGAAGAACGACCGGTGGGCGAAGCGGAGGAGGACCCGCCCCGCCGCGTCGCGCTCCTCCTGGGGCGCCTCCCGGGCGAAGGTGTAGAAGTCCCGGCCCTCCGCCCAATCCGTGGTGAGCACGGTCGCGGCGGTGCGCTCCGGAACGACGGCCGGAATCGACACCTGCGCGTCCGCCTGGAACGCGCGCCGGAAAGCCTCCTGCGCGGCCGCTTCCGCAAGGTAGTCGCATTCCGATTGGAAGCGCTCGCTCAGCTCGTCGGCGATGGCCGGGCCGTCCACGGCCGTCCCGAGCGACGCCAGGTGGGAGAGAGCGCGCACACGCGCCATGTCCGTCGCGAGCGCTCCCGCGATGCCGGGGTACTGCACCTTGACCGCGACGCGTCGCCCCCGGTACGTCGCCCGGTGCACCTGCCCGATGGACGCGCCCGCAACCGGGTCGTGGCCGAAGTCGTCGAAAAGCTCCTCGGGAGGCGCGCCCAGGGCCTCCCCCACCAGCTCCGCTACGCGATCGTAGGGCAGCGTCGTGACCCCACGTTGCAGCACGCGCAGCGCCGCGTGCGTCTCCTCGGGCAGGACGCCGTCGAAGTAGGAGAGGATCTGGCCCACCTTCATGGCCATCCCCTTCATGCGGTCGAGCTCGGCGGCCAGCGCCTCGCCGATGGCGCCGTCCTCGTCCCCTTCCCGCCCCAGCAACCGGCGCGTCGCGAGGTGTGCCGCCGAAGCGGCCACCTTGCCCGTCGACAGGAGGCGATCGGCCCATCCCCCCGTGAACGAGAACGGACCGTCGGCGCTCAGACGCGCTCCTCCCAGGGCTCTTCGACGAGGCTCATGGCCGGCAGGATCGCGACTCGCGCGCGCACCCGCAACAGCGCGGTTGGTTCGGGCGCGGGGCCGGAGCAGCCGTCCTTCTGGCGCGCGCGCCGCCCGCCCCCTACCGTCCGCGCATGACATACGTGCACCTCCATCGCCTCGCCGGCGGCGCTGCCCTGGGCGCGGCGTGTCTCCTCACGCCCGCCACGGCGGGTGCCCAGACGGTGGCGTTCACCGGCGCCACGGTGTGGGACGGCACGGGTGCCCCGCCCCTGCCCGGCGCCACGATCCTCGTGCAGGACGGGCGCATCCGCTCGGTGGGGCGCACCGCGGTGCCGGCCGGCGCGACGGTCGTCGACCTGTCGGGACACTGGGTGGTTCCCGGGCTGATCAACGCCCACGGCCACGTCACAGGGCGGTGGGCCTCCGACGAGTCCGCGGACGCCGCCACGCGCATCGAGGGAGACCTCCGCCTCTACGCGCGCTACGGTGTCACGACCGTGAACAGCCTGGGCGACGAGCCCGCCGAAGCCGCGGCGGTCCGGCTCACCCAGAACCGTCCCGAGCTGCGGCGCGCGCGGCTCCACTTCGCAGGGCCGGTCATCGGAGGAACCTCCATCCACGACGCCGTGGCCGCTGTGGACGCCAACGCCGACGTCGACGTGGACTGGATCAAGATCCGCGTCGACGACAACCTGGGCACGACCGAGAAGATGCCGTGGCCCGTCGTACAGGCCGTCATGGACGAGGCGCGCGCTCGGGGGATGCGGGTGGCCACGCACCTCTTCTACCTGGCGGACGCCAAGCGCCTGCTGCGCCTGGGCTCCGGCCTGATCGCGCACTCGGTGCGTGACGCCGACGTGGACGCCGAGCTGGTCGGGCTCCTGCGCGACACGGGGGTCTGCTACATCCCCACCCTCGCTCGGGAGGTGTCGACGTTCGTGTACGCGGAGCGCCCGTCGTTCTTCGACGACCCGTTCTTCCTCCGCTGGGCCGACCGCCGGGAGATCGAGCGGGTCTCGGACCCCTCCTTCATGCGCGAGACGGCGGAGAGCTCCGCCGCGGCCCGCTACCGTGTCGCGCTCCGCGAGGCGCAGAAGAACCTGAAGACGCTCTCGGACGCCGGCATTCCCATCGCGATGGGGACGGATTCCGGCCCCGCCGGGCGTTTCCCGGGATACTTCGAGCACATGGAGCTGGGGCTGATGGCCGAGGCGGGGATGTCGCCCGAGCAGATCCTGAGGAGCGCCACCGGGGTGGCGGCCGACTGCCTGGGCCTGACCGACGTGGGGACGCTCGAGCCGGGCCGCTGGGCGGACTTCCTGGTCCTGGATGCCGATCCGCTGCGGGACGTGTCCGCCACGGAGGCGCTCTCGGCCGTCTACATCGCCGGTGGCCCGGTGCGTTGATCGGCGCGCGGGCTCAGCGGACCAGCCGGAAGACCGCGAACGCGTCGTGTGCCCACACGAGATCGACCGCGTGGAAGCCGGCGGCCCGACCGGCTCGGAGGACCTCCTCCGCCGTCGGCGGGAAGTCGTCTTCCGCTTCCTTCGCGTAGTTGCGCTCCATCACGTCCGGCGGGCATCCGGCGTCGAGGGAGAACCGTCGGCGGTACGCCACCACCGCCGCCTGCTGGGCGGGGTCCTCGAAACGAAGGAACTCGCCCCACACGAACAGACCGCCCGACGGAAGCCACGAGGCGATCGCCTCCACCACTGCCGCCCGCTCGGCGGACGGCAGGTTGTGCAGGACGAGGTTGGAGTACACCGCGTCCACCGGCCCGCCCGGATCGAAGCTCCGCGCGTCGACGCACGCGACGCGCGCCCGACCGCCGAAAGGCGCCAGTGCCTCCCTGGCCCGCTCGACCATCGCGTGGGAGGTGTCGAGCGCGACCAGCGAGCTGCGCGCCGAAAGTGCCTCCAGGACCGACCGGGCTACGCCGCCCGGGCCGCACCCGACGTCCACGACGCGCGAGGGCGCGGCCGGGATCAACACCGCCCGCACCTCTGCCAGCATCTCGTCGTAGCGCGGCACGAGCTGACGGATCGTCCGCTCGTAGGCGCCCGCCAGGCGCGCGTAGAACGAGGCCGCGTCGCGCATCCGGGCTAGAGCGACGGCATCGCGTATCGCTCGAGGTAGTTCAGGTCGAACTCGTCGTACGCGACGACGTAGACGACGCCCTTCCCGAAGCCGATGACGCGCTTGCCGGGGCCCAGCGTGACCGTGCCGACCCGTTGGCCCCTCCGGTCGAAGACGTCGTAGGTGCTGGCCTCACCCGCCTCCACGTGCCGGCGCACCCACGCGCGACCGCTCGGATCGACCGGGATGCGGCCCCCGTAGATGGGCGGCATCCGCTCCGGCCAGGTGTACCTGTCGATCTCGCGCCCCTGGCTTCCGGCCCCCCCGCGCTGGAAGGACATCGACGGCCGGCCGTCCTGGATCTGGACCTGGACGCCGATCCCCCCACCGGCCCGGGCCTGGTCGGCGAGGTACTCTTCCTTCTCGGCGGTGCCGATGCCGAGCGAGCGGAAGGAGTTCGCCGGACCGCGGATCACCGCGCCGTCCGCCGCGATCCATTCGACGTGGTAGTCGCCCGCCCGCGCCAGCACGACCGAGCCGTCCGGCGCCACGCCCCACGCATCTTCGGGAGAGAGGGGGATGGGCTCGATGGCGACGTTCTGGTTCCCCGCCCCACCGGAGCGGGCGATCTTGCGATCCTGCACCTTGAAGCGAGCCACCGGGACGCCCGCCCCCCCGGCCCTCGGCAGCCGGACGATGTCGGCCGAGTCGGGGAGGTCTCCACCACCGAGTCCTCCGCCCATCGACCGGAAGTACATCGCCCCGGAGCCGTCGACGCCCTGGGGGATCGCGAGCACCAGTGGCTGTCCGGGCTGGAAGTCACCCTGCGCGATGGGGCGCGTCGGACCGAACGTCAGGTCCGGCCCCAGCGCCACCAGGCGGGCGTTGCCCAGGTCGACGAGGAGCGTGGAGTCGGCGGGCAGGGGCCACACCGCGTCGGGCTGCCGGTACTCCTGGGGTCCCTGCCCCTCGGAGCCGACGACCGTGCGCGTGCCGGCGGTCAGGTCCACCAGGTACAGGGCCTTCCCCAGCGGGTCCGCCACCAGCACGCGTCCGTCGGGAAGCTCGCGCACGGTCTGGATGGAGCCGAAGTCGTCGGCGACCCTGGCAGCGGGGCTGCCGAGGGGCGTCTGTGCGACCAGCGCGGGAGCGAAGACGGCCAGTGCGAGCGCCGTGCAGATCGGGGTCGTGGGGCGACTACTCATCGAAAGGCATCCGTCCGGAGTCCAGGTTCAACTACGTCTGTAGATGCGTGCCCCGCCGTCCGGGGTTGCCTGGGAAGATCGCGGGGGCGTACCGTCACCGCACCTGCCCCCACCCCACGGCGTCGGAACCGCTCCATGGATCGCTACCTCACCGAGCTGATCGGCACCTTCTTCCTCGTCCTCGCCGTCGGCTTCGCCGCCGTTTCCGGCAGCTCCTTCGGTCCTCTGGCCATCGGCTCGACCTTCATGGTCATGGTCTATATGGGCGGACACGTATCGGGGGGGCACTACAACCCGGCGGTTAGCCTGGGCGTATTCCTTCGCGGCAAGATGGACAAGGCGGACGTGATCCCCTACATGGCGGCACAGCTGATCGGCTCGATGCTCGCGGCGATCGTGGTGATCGCGATGACCGACACCGCGTTCGCGCCCGCCCCGGGGCCCGGCGTGGGCATCGGAGCCATGTTCATCGCGGAGCTCCTCTACACCTTCGCGCTCGTGCTCGTGGTCCTCAATACGGCCACGCATCCCGACGTCGAGGGCAACTCGTTCTACGGGCTGGCCATCGGCTTCACGGTGGCCATCGGCGTGTGGACCGTCGGACCGATCTCCGGGGGTGCGTTCAATCCGGCCGTGGGGACCGGACCGATCCTGGTGAGCGCGTTCATGGGCGGCTCCCTCGCCAACCTGTGGCTCTACCTCACGGCGCCCTTCCTCGGCGGGCTACTGGCCGTGCCGGTCTTCAGGCTCCAGTTGGGGCGGTAGGCGCCGGGGAGTCGTCCGGCGGAACGGGCGGCGTGCCTGACGCCCGCCCGGGGGTGGTGTCCCCCCGGCCTAGAGGTCGCCTCTGAGGTGCGCCCACAGGCGGCTGAGGACCTCGTACCATGCCCGCTGCGCGCGCTCGAGTGCGTTCGCTTCCGGAACGAAGTCCAAGACCCGCATCCCCGGTACACGGGCGCTCAGGTATCCGGTGGGAGCGGGAACCGGCACGAGGTCGCGCGCGCGGAAGAGCGCGACGGCCCGGGGCATGTGGGTGGCGGAGGTCACCAGCGCGAAGCGGTGGCCCCGGAGCAGCGGCTCGAGCAGCTCGGCCTCCTCGGCGGTCGTGTGGGGCCGCCCCTCCGTCACAATGCGCGCGACCGGAAAGCCGAGGCTGATCGCCACGTCCCGGTAGACCTCCGCGTTCGGACGGGGATCGGCTCCGCCGTACCCGGAGAGGACGAGCGTGCTCTGCGGCTGTGCCTGCGCGATGCGCAGTCCCTCCACGAGGCGGTAGAGGCCGGCCTCCGAGAGTCGGGAGCTCACCGGCAGCTCCGGATCGGAGACGTGCCCGCTCCCGAGCACGACGACGTAGTCCACCGGGCCGCCCGGGAACGGGACCAGTCCGTGTTCGAGCATCCCGGCGAGTGCGGATCCGACCGGCGGAAGCCCCAGAACGGTGAGGAGGACGAGAGACAGCGCGACCAGCGTCTGGCCGGCCTTCGTCCGCTGTCCGCGGCTCCACAGGATCCACCCGGCGAAGCCCAGCAGGAGGCATACCGGCAAAGGCATCAGCGCGGTGGCCGCCATCCTGCGAATGATCAGTTCCATGCGTCAACCCCCAGTGGTGCTTCGAGGCTCGAGGCGGGCCACGACCCCGCCCTCTCCCAGCAACTCCAGGACGTCGCCCCGCAGGCGGAAGCTCCCGGTGCGCCTGAGCGCCTCCACGTAGTCGGTCTCCAACCGGGCGAGGGCGTCATCGCAGCGCCGGCCCGTGATGGACGTGAGTCCCAGCGTGAGTCGGGTCCCGGCGACCTGCCAAGATCCGTCGAACGTGTTGCATCCGGTGGAGCCCTGTACGACGGCCCCCTCGCGGTCCAGAACGAGCGTCGCGCGCACGCCCGGCGGGGGTGGCGGTGCTCCCGGCAGCGCCACGACGATCCACTCAGTCCCCTCCAGCGGATGCAGCGCGGCGGGGGGCGGGCCCGTGTCCAGGGACGACGACGGAGCGGGAAGCGTGTCGACGTCCGACGCGGACGCCGTAGCTCCGGGCACCGCTTGGTCTGCGGGCGCTCCACCGGAGCATGCCCACAGAGCCAGCAGCGCCGCGACAGCGGCCCCGTGCCCATACCGTCGTCCAGCCATGCGCATGCCCATGTCGGAGAGGGTGATCGATGCCGAGTCTCCTGGACCGGTCCCAGCCGAGCACGGGGGGATGGGGCGAGAGCGGGCCCTGGCTCAAGCTATGGGCCGAACGGCAGCAGGTCGACGGTGACGTGCGCCGGGGGCGGTCGAATCGCCGGGGTCAACGCCCCGCGATCCGACCTCAGGAGGCTTCCGGCGGGGCCACGATCTCTCCCACGAAGAGGATCGTCCCCGACAGCCGCTCGCGCAGCACGAAGAGGAAGGGGCGATCGACCCGCATCGCGAATCCTCCGCCGGCGGAGGTGAGCCCCACCTCGACGGAGGTCGCGGCAGCCGCCTCGGTCCCCTTCTCGTCCACCGCCACCCAGCTCTTCTGCAGGACGTTGCTGATGAAGAGTCCCTGCGCCGGGGAGAGTGGCGAGAAATCGGCGAGGGCGTCGTCGAAGGCGTCCACCATGCCGAGCGCCTTCAGGTCGTCGTTGAGCACGCGCTCGTAGCTCATCTGGAAGCGCGGGAGCCAGAGCGTGCCCTTCGTGCCCAGGAATCCACCGGTGAGGTCGGTCCACGCCGCGTCGTCGAGCGACGCGACCACCTCGCTGAGGTCGACGCCCGCCGCGGGCAGGACGACGGTCATCGAGAAGGCCTTCCCGCCGTACGGGAGATCGACCGCCTGGTACCGATCGGTGACCCGATAGGGCATCGTGCCGTCCAGCTTCATGAACCTCATCGACTCCGTCGAGCCGTCGGCGAGGTGGAAGGGCGCGGTCTGCGTGTCCTTCGGGTCGAACTGCCAGGTCCAGGTGCCCTTGAAGTAGGTCGCGTTGATCAGGTACATGACCACGTAGCCGGGGATCGGCTTCGGCACGATCTCCTGGATCTTCCCCCCGGTCGCACCGCTCACCCACTGGTTGATACGGTCCGGGGCCGCCGGCGTGGAGAAATCGAGCTCGGCCGCCTCGGCATCGAAGTACTGCTTGACCGTGTCGAGGAACGTCTGCCGCACGGGGAAGCCGGAGCGTGACCACACCGAGTTGCCGATGGCCATCTCCACCGTCGGATCGAGCCCGAGCAGGAGGTCGATGAGGCTCCGGTAGGAGGCGTCGATCTCTTCGATGGACAGGTCTCCGAAGCCCAGCGCCGAGCGCATCTGGGAGAAGGTCTCCCCGGCGGTGCCGTTCATGGTCATCCCCAGCGCCATGGAGGCCGACACCGGCGACAGGAAGAGGTTCTCCACCGCGGGCACCCCGGCCAGGCGGAGGAGGTCGAACGCGAAGCGGTTGCTCGCGCCGATGACCTCGATCTCGCCGGCCGTGAGCTGGCGCGGCAGCTCGGTGATCTCGTCCACGTGCCCGGGGCCCGTGGGGGACTCGCCGCACGCGGCGAGGGTGAGCAGGAGGAGGCCGGCGGGCAGAGCGCCGCGGCGTCCGCGTCGGGTGTTCGAAGGGGTCGGCATGGCGCGTCTCCCCGGAGATTTGCAGGGTCCACGGAGGCGGTCCGGGGCGCGAGAGGGCGTACCCAGGGCCGCTGCATCGAGATACGAGCGAGCCGGCGCTCCTGTGACGGCCTCTGGCGCCGCTACGCGTCGATCTCGTGCGCCGCCCCGGCGCCCCGCGGCACCCGGATCAGGTCGACGAGGACCTGGACGTGGCGGGGTGGCTCCGGCGTGAACCGCGAGACCGTCACGGTCACGACGAAGTTGAGCACCATCCCCACCGTGCCGATCCCCTGCGGCGAGATGCCGAGCCACCAGTGATCGGCGTCGTTCAGCTCGGGGTGCACGAGGGCGAACCAGACGATGTACCAAGCCGTGAGCGTGATCCCGGAGGCCATGCCGAGGAT
>Ga0315556_1000798_pt1 | contig 19679 bp, 17 predicted proteins | sample SalMarSW160310MG_FD_202112 | JGI IMG/M metagenome (GOLD analysis project Ga0315556, IMG submission 202112) | Salt marsh sediment microbial communities from the Plum Island Ecosystem LTER, Massachusetts, United States - Salt Marsh Sediment SW1603-10 ...
TCAAGGGCGAGCGCGAACGCCTGATCCCGTATCTACCCGGTCAGGTGATCACCGAGGTGGATCTGGAAAACGGCCTCTTGCGCGTGGACTGGGACCCGGAGTTCTAGCGGCGCCGGATCGGGAGAGGCGCCATGCGGATCGACGTCGTTACGCTGTTTCCGGACATGGTCCGGTCCCTCGCCGAATACGGTGTCACGGGCCGGGCGATCGAGCGGGGCCTGGTGGAGCTGGTGGCGTGGAATCCGCGGGATTACACCCACGACCGGCACCGCACGGTGGATGACCGGCCCTACGGCGGCGGTCCGGGCATGGTGCTCAAGGTCGAGCCCCTGCGCCAGGCCATCCGCGCGGCGCGCGCGGCGGCGGGCGGTAGCAGCCGGGTGGCGTACCTGAGTCCCCAGGGGCGGCGGCTGGATCAGCGCGGCGTCGAGGAGCTGGCGCAACGCCCGGGCATGATTTTGATCGCCGGCCGCTACGAAGGTATGGACGAGCGGCTGGTGGAAACGGAAGTCGATGAGGAGTGGTCCATCGGTGACTACGTCCTCAGCGGCGGCGAACTGGCCGCCATGGTGATGATCGACGCGCTGACCCGTTTGATGCCGGGGGCGCTGGGCGACGAGGATTCGGCGCAGCAGGACTCCTTCGTGGACGGCCTGCTGGACTATCCTCACTACACTCGCCCGGAGGTCATCGACGACATGGCGGTGCCCCAGGTGCTGCTGGGCGGCAACCATGCGGACATTGCCCGCTGGCGCCAGAAGCAGGCACTGGGAAGGACTTGGCTGCGGCGGCCTGATCTGCTCGAGGCCTTGCAGTTGAACGAGGAGCAACGGCGTCTGTTGGACGAGTTCATTCGCGAACACGAGCAGACGAACGGCATTGGATACAATCGATAGGGGTTGGTCATGAGTAACATCATTCTAGAACTCGAGAAAGAGCAGATGAACCGCGAACTGCCGCAGTTCGGCGCCGGCGATACGGTCGTGGTGCAGGTCAAGGTGAAGGAAGGCACGCGCGAGCGTCTGCAGGCGTTCGAGGGCGTGGTGATCGCCAAGCGCAACCGCGGTCTGAACTCCGCGTTCACCGTGCGCAAGGTCTCCCATGGCGAAGGCGTGGAGCGCGTGTTCCAGACCTACAGCCCGAGCGTGGCCGCCGTCGAAGTGAAGCGCCGGGGCGACGTGCGCCGCGCCAAGCTGTACTACCTGCGCGATCGCGCCGGCAAGGCGGCTCGCATCAAGGAAAAGCTCGCCACCAAGAGCTGAGTCTGTCAGCTCTGGTCGGATGCGCATACAATGCGGGTGTCCCGTCGTGGGGCACCCGCATTTTTTTGTCATGGCCCATGTGAACATCCACAACCCGGCAGTGTGGCGCGGTCTTTGCCTGGCCGCGGCCGTTCTGTGGGGCGCGACGCCCGTCGCGGCCGCTGCAGCCTCAGCTAAAACGGCGCAATCCCCGTCTTCCGCCGCCGCGCCCGCCCCGGCGCGGGACCCCGCCCTGGAACGGGTGGAGGCGCTGGCCGGTGACGGCGCGTCGGAATTGGCGCTGCGCTTCATGAACCGGGAGCAGCCCGACGCCACCGCCCATCCCGCGGCCTGGGTGCGCTGGGAATACGCGCGCATCGCCATCTACCGCAACCGCGGTGACTGGGCGGCGGTGGAGCGGCGCCTGGCCACGCCCCCGCCGGGCCTGCCGGCGGAATTCCAGCGCTGGGCCCGGCGTCAGCTGGCGGAGGCCCGGCTCACCCGCGGCGACGGCCTTGGCGCGCTCGTCCCCCTGCGTGAACTCATCTGGCGCCAGCCCGCCCCCAGCGTCGCCGAACTGACCGATCTGCGCCGCCTGGTGATCCGCGCCTACCTGGCCGCCGACCGGGTGCAGGATGCCTACACGGCACTGCTGCGCTATCAGCAGGACTACCGCGACGGTGATGCCGCGTGGAGGCGGCTGCGTGCGCGGGTCATGCTGCGCGCCGGTCACGAGGCCGAGGCGCGCCAGCTCCTGCGCAAGGACCGCAGTCCCGAGGCCCGTGCCCTGTACCTGTTGGCGTCGGTGCGGGGGCGCCATGGCGATGCGGGCCGCGTGTATTCCGAGGCGCGTGCCCTGGCGTCGAAGAAGGGCGTCAAGCCGCGGGTCAGCCACCAGCTGTGGGTGGTGGCCGCCCAGGCGGCCCATGCCGCCGGTGACCGCGACCGCGAGATCGAGGCCCTGTCGCGGGCCCTGTCCGAACCCGTGACGGGTGCTCCGGATGCGCTGTTTCACACCGACGGTGACGCCCTGTGGCGCGCCTATCTGGATCTGGGCCATGCGCAGGGCAACAAGCAGCAGCTGCTGCTGGGCAGTGATCCGCAATGGTTCGCCGCAGCCAAGAAGCTGGCGAAGAAGGGACGGGTCGAGGCCCGCGCGCTGTATGCCGTGGTGGCGTTGGAATCGCGCTCCGCTGACGACCGCCGGCAGGCCCACAAGGCCTTTATCGCCTTGTTGGATCGCGACAAGGGCGTGGATGCGCTATTGAGCGCCCTGTATGTCGATACCAACCACTACGCTCACATTGAGGACCTGCCCAGTCCCGTGCGCCTGCATCTGGCCGATCAGGCCATCGGACGCTCCGAGCTGCCTTTGGCCTCGCGCCTCATCGGCGGCGTCACGGCGCCGCCCAAGGGTGTGGATCCGATCTTCTGGCAAATGCGTCGGGCCCGCATTCTCATCATGGGCGGGAACTACGACGCCGCCGTGGCCGCCATGCGCAAACTGTTGCAACGCCACAGGAAGCTGCCGCGGCAGCAGATCGACCGCCTCATGCAGGTCCTGTTCGACCTGCAGAGCGTGGGGCGGCACGAGGATGCCATCGCCCTGTTCCGGGCGCTGCCGGTGGCCGATCAGGACCCGCAGCTGCGCCGCGAAGTGCTGTACTGGATCGCCGATTCCTACAAGGCGCTGGGCCGCTACGACGATGCGGCCCGCCTGTACCTGGAATCGGCGACGCTCGTCGATGCCAAGGCCATGGATCCGTGGGCCCAGACCGCCCGCTATCAGGCCGCCGGGGCCCTGGCACAGGCGGGCCTGCGCGAGGACGCCCGGACCGTGCTGCAGCGGCTGCTGGCGGTGACCAAAAACGCCGACCGCCGGGCGGTGCTGCAGAAGAAGCTGCAACAGTTGTGGCTGCGTCCGCCTTCTACGCCGAAGCCGGCGTCGTGAACGACATTGCCGGTTACCAGGCCGTCGTCGCAGCCCCCTTCGGCCGCTTGGGCGTGCGTGTGACCGACGGGGCCGTCCGAGCCGTCGCTTTTCTGCCCGAACCCGGTCCAGTCAAGCCGGCCAGTACCCCGCTGGCGGCGGAAGCGGTGCGCCAGTTGCGCGCCTACCTCGCCGACGCCGGTTATCGCTTCGATCTTCCCCTGGCGACCCAGGGCACGGCCTATCAGCGGCGCGTCTGGACGGCCCTGGCCGCCATCCCGGCCGGCGAGACCCGTACCTACGGTGAGCTGGCCCGCGTGCTGGACAGCAGCCCCCGCGCCGTGGGCGGCGCCTGCCGGGCCAACCCGGTGCCGGTGCTGGTGCCCTGCCACCGGGTGGTGGCCCGCAACGGCGTGGGCGGCTTTGCCGGCCACGCCGACGGCCCGGAGTTGGCGCGCAAGCGCTGGCTGCTGGCGCACGAAGGCGCATTGCCCGCCCGGGCTTGAAATTTCCCGCCCACACCCCCACACAGACTACGTTCTCTTGGATTTGTCTCACCGGCAGGGGAGAGTCGTACGTCATGACCGTGGAAACCCATAAAGAAACCCTCGATTTTCAGGCCGAAGTGCAGCAGCTGCTGCATCTGATGATCCATTCCCTGTACTCCAACAAGGAGATCTTTCTCAGGGAGTTGATTTCCAATGCCTCCGACGCCTGCGACAAGCTGCGCTTCGAGGCCCTGAGCGACGACGCCCTCTACGAGGGCGACAGCGAGCTCAAGATTCAGGTGTCCTTCGACAAGGATCAGCGCACCGTCACTCTGCGCGACAACGGCATCGGCATGAGCCGTCAGGAGGTGATGGACAACATCGGCACCATCGCCAAGTCCGGCACCCGCCAGTTCTTCGAATCCCTTACCGGCGATCAGGCCAAGGACAGCCGCCTCATCGGCCAGTTCGGCGTCGGTTTCTATTCCGCCTTCATCGTCGCCGACCGGGTGACGTTGACCACGCGCCGCGCGGGTGTGGGTGCCGAACACGGCGTGCGTTGGAGTTCGGAAGGCCAGGGCGCCTACAGCCTGGAGACCGTCGAGCAGGCCGAGCGCGGCACCGAGGTGGTGCTGCATCTGAAGGAGGGCGAGGACGAATTCCTCGACGCCAACCGGCTGCGTCACATCATCAAGCGCTATTCGGACCACATCACCCTGCCCATCCTCATGCCGGCGGAGGACAAGGAGGGCGAGTTGGAGACCGTCAATCAGGCTTCGGCCCTGTGGGCGCGGCCCAAGACCGAGATCAGCGACGAGGAGTACAAGGAGTTCTACGCCCACGTGGCGCACGACTTCGACGAGCCCCTGGCTCATGTGCACACGCGCGTGGAAGGCACTCAGTCCTATACGACCCTGCTCTATGTTCCCAAACGTGCGCCCTTCGATCTGTGGGACCGCGACAAGCGCCATGGCATCAAGCTCTACGTGCGGCGCGTGTTCATCATGGACGACGCCGAACAGTTGATGCCCACCTACCTGCGCTTCGTGCGCGGCGTGGTGGACTCCGATGACCTGCCCTTGAACGTCTCGCGCGAAATCCTGCAGCACAACCGCCACATCGACGCCATCCGCGGCGCCTCGGTGAAGAAGGTGCTGGGCGTGCTGGAAGACCTGGCCGAGAACGACAAGGAAAAATACGCGGACTTCTGGAAGAACTTCGGCCAGGTGCTCAAGGAAGGTCCGGGTGAGGACTTCGCCAACCGCGAGCGCATCGCCAAACTGCTGCGCTTCGCCTCCACTCAAAACGACGGCGACGCGCAGGACGTGTCCCTGGGCGACTACGTGGCGCGCATGAAGGAAGGCCAGCAGGCCATCTACTACATCACCGCCGACAGTCACGCCGCCGCGCGCCACAGCCCGCACCTGGAGGTGTTCCGCAAGAAGGGCATCGAGGTGCTGCTACTGTCCGACCGCGTGGACGAGTGGTTGACCTCCCACCTGCCCGAATTCGACGGCAAGCCGCTGCGTTCCGTGGCCAAGGGCGCCCTGGACCTGGGCGAACTGGAAGATGCAGAGGAAAAGGCCCAGCAGGAGCAGGAGGTCTCGGCGCACGCCGACCTGCTCAAGCGCATGAAGGACGTGCTGGGCGAGAAAGTGCGCGAGGTGCGTGTCAGTCACCGCCTGACCACCTCGCCGTCCTGTCTGGTGGTCGAGGAGCACGACATGGCGCTGAGCATGCAGAAGCTGCTGCGCCAGGCCGGCCACCAAGTGCCGGAACTCACCCCGTTCCTGGAGATCAACGCCGGTCATCCCCTGGTGCAGCGCCTGGAACAGGAGAGCGACGAGCAGCGCTTCGCCGACCTGACCCACGTGCTGTTCGATCAGGCCATGCTCGCGGAAGGGGCGCAGCTGGACAACCCGGCGGCGTTCGTTGGTCGGTTGAACGAGCTGCTGCTGAGTCTTGCGGGCTAGCACGTTCAGGCTGTGGTTGGGAACGCAAAGGGCGCAAAGACGCAAAGAACGCAAAGTATGGATATTGGTTGGATGGGGCAGTGCCGCGTCGGTGGCACTGCCCGTGGTGACCGGCTTGCAATGCGTTCACCACGAACATCGCCAGGTGCGCTGAGAGCCATGAACTGACTCTCGCGCCGCCTGCTCCACGATGTCGGGATCTCGGCGCCGCGTCGGTGGCTTCGACGGAGCGCACAGTGGCAGGCGGCGATGTGCCATGTCCGCGCCACTACCGTTCCTAGCTGCAATATTTCTTTGCGCTCTTTGCGTCTTTGCGGGCTTTGCGTTTCCGACGGTCGTTTAACCATGGGCCTGTGCCTTTCACTGTTGCAGGCCGTTCCCTACACTGGGACAAGGCAGCGGCGGTACAATCTCCGACATGGACTCCAGCGAACCACAAGCTTCCCAGCGCGTCGACAAGTGGCTGTGGGCGGCGCGGTTTTTCAAGACCCGTGCCCTGGCCGTCGAGGCCGTGGCCGGCGGCAAGGTGCACGTCAACGGCGAGCGGGTGAAGCCGTCGCGGGCGGTGAAGCCGGGTGATGAGCTGCGCATCCAGCGTGGGCTGGAGCAGTTCGTGATCCACGTGCGTGGTCTCAATGCCCAGCGCCGGCCGGCCAGCGAGGCGCAGGCCCTGTACGAGGAGACCGAAGCGAGCCGCAACGAGCGCGAACGCCGGGCCGAGGAACGCCGCCTGGTGGCCGTGTCCACGCCGACGTCGCCGGGCCGGCCCAGCAAGAAGGACCGGCGCCGGCTGGAGCGTTTCGTGGGGCGGGGCCGATGAAGGCGTGGCGTCCGCTGCCAGCGATTGAAATGACGTTGCGTCCCGTGTCGGTGGGGAATAAATCATGAGCCGGCCGGTGACGCCGCTGCTCACCGTGGATGTGATCATCGAACTGTGCGACCGGCCCGATCGGCCGGTGGTGCTCATCGAACGCGCTCATCCACCGCCCGGTTGGGCCCTGCCCGGCGGGTTCGTGGACGTGGGCGAGACGGTGGAGCAGGCGGCGCTGCGCGAGGCGCGCGAGGAGACCACGCTCACGGTGCGGCTCAAGGCGCTGCTGGGCGTGTATTCCGCCCCGGACCGCGATCCCCGCGGCCACACCGCCAGTGTGGTGTACGTGGCCGAGGCGGAAGGTGAACCGCGCGGCGAGGACGATGCCCGCGCCGCCGGCGTGTTCGACCCGGACGCGTTGCCGCCGCTGGCGTTCGATCATGGCCGCATCATGGAAGACTATCGTGCCTGGCGGCGCGACGGCCGGGTGGCCCCGCTGCGGGTTTGATCCCGGCGTTGCCCGCAGCAACGGTGCGGCGTTTTTGATATCCTAGCGTTTTGATTAGTTATTAACCCTTTGGGTTATGGGGTGAACACCTGTAGGAGCGCCCTTGGGCGCGATTTCTTGCGCCGGCAAACCCCGCGATCGGGCAAGCCTGCTCCTTTAAGGGTCCATATATTCAAGTTATCCTGCCCTGCCTTTTGCGGGGTGTTGTCTGGAGTCCGCATGCGTCCCGCACAGTTGATGTCGATCCTGGATCGTGAGTTTCTCAGTACCCGCAGCGGGCACCACACGCCCGTGATGATGTGGGGACCGCCCGGCGTGGGCAAATCCCAGATGGTGGCCCAGGTGGCCGAGAAGCACGGTGTGCCGGTGATCGACATCCGCCTGTCGCAGATGGAGCCGTCGGACCTGCGCGGCATCCCGTTCCGCAGCGGCGAACACGTGGAGTGGGCGGTGCCCGCCATGCTGCCCGACGCCGAACGTCACGGGGTGGAGGGCATCCTGTTCCTGGACGAATTGACCTCGGCGCCGCCGAGCGTCTCTGCCGCCGCCTACCAGCTGATTCTGGACCGCCGCCTGGGTGAATACCGCGTGCCGGATGGTTGGGCGATCTTCGCCGCCGGCAACCGACAGGGCGACCGTGGTGTGACGTACAGCATGCCGGCGCCGCTGGCCAACCGTTTCTCCCATTTCGAAGTGGACGTCAACCTGGACGACTGGGTGGCCTGGGCTTACCAGCACGGCATCGACGACCGCCTCATCGGCTTTCTGCGTTTCCGTCCGGAACTGCTGTTCGATTTCGATCCGGCCCACAATCCGGTGGCGTTTCCGTCGCCGCGGTCGTGGGAGTTCGCCCACCGCGCGCTGCACAAGTTCAGCGACAACCGGGAGATGCTCATCGGTACCCTGCAGGCCTGCGTCGGCCCCGCCGCCGGCATCGAACTGGCGGCCTTCGTGGAGAATCTGGACAAGCTGCCGGACATCGATGCGATCATCGCCGGCGAGACGGTGAAGGTGCCCAAGGAAGTGGATCTGCAATACGCGGTGGCCTCCGCCCTGGTGGGACGTGCCATCAAGCACAAGGGAACGCCCGAAGCACAGCAGATCATTGGCAATATCCTGGATTTCGCCGGCAGCTTCCCGCAGCGGGAGATGGGTGTGATGCTGGTGTCCGACATGCATCGCGCCATCGGTCAGGATCTGTTCTCGGTGCCGCAGTTCTCGCGCTGGGCACAGGCGGTGGCCGACGTGATGCTGTTCAGCAACTGAGCACCGCGCCGGCACCATGAGCCAGGACATCGAAACCAAGCTGAGCGCGGCGCGCACGCGCCTGATCCTGGACAAGCCCTTCCTGGGTGCGCTGGTGCTGCGCCTGCCCCTGGTGGCGGCCAACCCCAACTGGTGCCGCACCACCGGCACCGACGCGCGCGCCCTGTACTACAACGCCGAGTACATCGCCGACCTGAGCCTGAACCAGACTCAGTTCGTGCTCGCCCACGAGGCGCTGCATTGCGCGTTGTCGCATTTCGCCCGCCGCCAGCACCGGGTCAAGCATCGCTGGGATCTGGCCTGCGACTTCGCCATCAACCCGATTCTCATCAACGAGGGTCTGACACCGCCGCCTGATGCGCTGTTCATGGATATGTTCGACGGCATGACCGCCGAAGAGATCTATCCCATGCTCGACGACATGGATGACGTCGACAGCAAGCAGCCCCAGGATCAGCATCTCTACGACAGCGACGACGACAGCAGTCGCGGCGCCTCCGGCGCTGGCGGCGGCAATGCCCAGCAGCCGTCGAATCGCAGCAGTGATCCGGAAAGTGAGCCGAATCGTGGCGGTGCGCCCAAGCCTCGTCCCCTGGGCGAGACGGAGAAGGATCAGCTGGGCGTGCAATGGCAGCAGCGCATGGCCGGAGCGGCTCAGCAGGCCATGCAGGCGGGGAAGATGAGCGGAGCCTTGGCACGCCTGGTGGATCACCTGCTGCAACCGCAGCTGCCCTGGCGCATGCTGCTGGCCCGCTACATGACCGCGGTGGCGCGCAACGACTACAACTACAGCCGCCCGTCGCGGCGCGAGGGCGAAGCGATCCTGCCCAGCCTGCGCAGCTCTCACGTGAATTTGGTGGTGGTACTCGATACCAGCGGTTCCATCTCCAGTGGCGAGATCGAGGAATTCATGGGCGAGGTGGACGCCATCAAGGGCCAGGTCAGTGCCCGGATCACGCTGCACGCGTGTGACCAGCAGCTGTCCACCGATGGTCCGTGGGAATACGAGGCCTGGGATGAATTCGAAATGCCGGCCCGTATCACCGGCGGTGGCGGCACCAGTTTCAAGCCGGTGTTCGAGTGGCTGGACCGGGAAGGGCGCCGGCCCGACCTGTTGGTCTATTTCACCGATGCCGAGGGGGCCTTCCCGCCGGCTGAACCGGCATTTCCCGTCATCTGGCTGGTCAAGGGCAAGGCCAAGGTGCCTTGGGGGCAACGCATCCAGTTGAATTGAATCCGCCTTCTCCGTTGTGTGATGGGTGCACATCGGCGCCACGCCGGGTGAGCTACCTTTAACGGCAGGTGGAGGAATAAACGGGGGATGCATTCATGCCGTCGCTGGCGCCGAGAGTGGAACGGTTTCTGACCGGTCAGGCCGTGGCCTACGATCTGATTTCCCACGGGCGCACGGCCAGCCTGGAACAGGCGGCGCAGGCGGCGGAGATTCCCGCCGCTGCGATGGTGCGTGCCGTGGTGCTGCACCTGGACGGACGGGTGTGGATGGCGGTACTGCCGCTCAGCCATATCATCGACTTTTCCGCGCTTGCCAGGCTGCTGCAGGGGCGTCCCTCCCCGGCGTCTGCCGGTGAACTGGCGGCCCTGTTCCCCGATTGTGAAGCCGGTTGTGTGCCGCCCGTGGGTACGGCGTACGGCGTCGATGTAGTCTGCGACGAGGCGATTCTGGAGCCCGAATGGGTGGCGTTCGAGGGTGGTAGTCACGAGGCCCTGGTGCGCGTGGGACGGGACGCCCTGCGCCGGCTCACCAGCGAAGCGCGCTACGCCCGCATCGCCCGTCCGGTGGAATCCCTGGTCCAGTCTGCCGAATGCACGGAATCGGCGGGCGAGCCCGCGTCGCGTTGTGCCGAGGCCGTGCGCGACTTGGCGCCGGGCATTGAGCTGACCAAACGCATCGAGGCCATATACGAACTCCCGGTCATGCCGGCCCATGCCCGGAGTCTGTTGGAACTGCGCAACCAGCCCGACGCCAACGCCCGCGAACTGGCGCGGGTGGTGGAACTCGACCCCAGTCTGGCGGCTCAGGTGATGCGTTACGCCCGCTCGCCGTTGTTCGGTTATCAGGGCAAGGTGGATACCCTTCAGGACGCCATTTCCCGCGTTCTGGGCTTCGATCTGGTCATGAACCTGGCCTTGGGTCTCGCGGCCCTGAAACCTTTCCGCAATCCCCCGGACGGTCCCTTGGGCCTCCGTGCATTCTGGCGTCAGGCCACCTACGGCGCCTCCCTGTGCCAGCAGTTGCTGCGCCTCATGCCCGCAGGGCGTCGGCCCAAGCCCGGTCTGAGCTACCTGGCCGCCCTGCTGCACAATTTCGGCTACCTGGTGATCGGCCATCTGTTCCAGCCGGAATTCTTTCTGCTGAACAAGATGGTGGCCGCCAATCCCAGTGTGCCGGTCACCCGGCTGGAGAAGCAGGTGCTGTGCATGGGTCAGGCCCGGGAACTGCTGTGCTGGGGCCATGCCGAGGTGGGGGCCTGGCTGCTGCACTCCTGGCAGCTTCCCGACGAGGTGGTGGTGACCGCCCGGGAGCACCACAGCCCCGGCTACGCCGGCCCGCACCGTGAATATGTCCACCTGGTCCAATTGAGCAACCATCTCCTGGGACGCCAAGGGGTTGGCGACGTCCTGGTGGGGGAGCTTCCCCACGAGGCCCTGCGCGGCCTGGGGCTCGACGAGTGGCAGGTGACCGCCATGGCCGAGAGCTTCCTGGCGGGTTGCGAGGGGGTCGACGGGATGATCGGGCTCGAGGCCGGGTAGTCCGTTTGGCCTACTCGACAGCCGGCCCCGGTTTTCGCTATAAAGGGCCCACCACCCCAATAACAACAAGACTTGCATGTGAAATGCAGTGGGTGGCTGGGTCGGCCTGGGATGAGGCCGAGCTCAATTCACAATTCTCAAACAGTGAGCTGCGATCATCGGGATCGTGAATCCCCGGTTCCGGAGCCGGGGTTTGGAGCCGGCGCTCGGTGTGCGAATCCGACGCCTTTCCATGCCAGGCATCCCCTCAGGGACAGAGAGGTCGGCCGACCGCCAATCGGGGCGCCCTGCAGAGATCCCGGGCCTGCGGGGGTAGTGGGGGTTGTTGGGGTGAACCACGACATCACACAGGCGTCGAGCGCGGTGCTGGTGCGCAAGATCCTTCAGGTGCTGGACGTACTGAAGGGTTCGCCGGCGGGGGCCGTGATCTATCGCCAGGTGGAGCAGTTGCTCGCCGAGGCCCAGGACGCCCATCTTGGCGCAGAGCGCGCCTATGCCGGCATGCTGTATGCGTTGCTGGACGCCTACGCTCAGCATCTGCCGCTGGAATCCCCGCTCTACGTGCAGGTCAAGATGTTGCAGGAACGCCTGCAGCCTCCCATGTCACCCTTGGATGTGGAGAGCCTGCGAGACCAGGTCGAGGCCTGCGCCGATCACCTGGTGCGCCTGCGGAAACTGGATCGCTCCACCCTGGCACGCGTATTGGCACCCCTGTTCGGAGCCCCTGAAGAAGTCGATGCGCCGCCGCCGACGACACCCCCGCCGTCGACGGACGACCGGATCCCCGAACCGCCGCCGTCGACGGATGAGCTGATCCCCCCGGCGGAGGAAGATGAACGTCTGCGCCATACGGTGGAGGTTCAGCAGAGCCTGTCCCGGGAGATCCGCGAAACCATTGCCCAGAATGAGGAGTTCGGGGTGATGTTGGACCTGGTGACCAGCGAACTCGACGTCGCCACCGAAGCGCGTGACTTGGACTCGGTGCGCTGGCACTTGCAGGAACAGGTGCGCCGGCTGCACGGCGCGCACTATCGCCTGGCCGAGAAGCTCGACAGCGCCGACCGCTATCTGGGGATCATAGAACAGGGCAACCAGCAGCTGAGCAAGGAGCTCAACCGGGCACGGCTGATGAGCATGACCGACGAGCTGACGGGCTTGCCCAATCGGCGCGCCTTCGTCAACCGGCTGGCCGACGAAGTGGCGCGGGTACAGCGCTACGGCAGTCTGCTGTCGCTGGCGATCATCGACCTGGACGGATTCAAGGGCGTCAATGACCGCTACGGGCATCCGGCCGGTGACGTGGTGCTGCGGTGCTACGCCGACGAAATCTTTTCCGTATTCAGGCACCACGACCTGGTGGCGCGCTACGGCGGTGAGGAATTTGCCGTCCTGTTTCCCAATACCGGCAGCGAGGGCGCCGAGCGCGCGCTTCACAAGGTGCGCGCGCGGTGTGCCAAATTCATCTGTCACACCGCCGACGCGGAGATACCCTTGCCCAGCTTTTCCGCGGGACTGACCACCTATAGCTCCGGCGAGACGCCGCAGGCCTTTGTCGAGCGCACCGATCACGCCTTGTACCGGGCCAAGCGCCTGGGCCGCGACCGCATCGAGGTTCAAACCGTATCGCAGGAGAGTGTGCGGGACGGTGAAGAGTCCCCGGCGCCTGAATCTGGCGGCGAGCCTACCAAGCTGTTTCGGTAGCCGGGCTGCAGCCCCCGGGGCTCAGCGGCTATAATGCAGTTCGATTCCTTCCTTTCCTTTTAACCTCAAACCCGGGATTAATTGTGGCTACTGTAGAACTGACCAAAGACAATTTCGATCAGATCGTAGGCGGCAACGGCTTCGTCATCGTGGACTTCTGGGCCCCGTGGTGCGGTCCCTGCCGCAGCTTCGCGCCCATCTACGAGAGTACGTCCGAGAAGCACGAAGACATCGTCTTCGCCAAGGTCAATACGGAAGAGCAGCAAGAACTCGCCGCGCATTTCCAGATCCGATCCATCCCCACGCTGATGATCTTTCGTGATCAGATCGTAATCTTCTCCCAGCCGGGCATGCTGCCCGAGTCCAGCTTCGACCAGCTCATCGTCAAGGCTGGGGAGTTGGATATGGATCAGGTACGCAAGGACGTTGCCTCGCAGCAGCCTGCCGGCTGACGCACCGATTGTGGCGCCGGCTTTTAGTCGGGCTTGGTGCGGCGGACGTAAAGCCTTAGCCACGGGGTACACCGGGTTAATGGGGTCAACATGGAAACGGTTTTCACGGTGTCCCCCGTGGTTCAGCTTTTCAGCCCAAAACGGGCTGTGGCCGCTAGGTGTCGCGGCTAGACCAGCCCGGCGAAGGGCTGCACGTCCACCAGATCGCCGGCGGCCACGCCGGCATTGTCCGCCGGCAGGATGATGAAGCAGTCGGCGCGGCTCATGGAAGTGAGCAGGTGGGAGTCCTGGCCACCGGTGGTGGCGACGCTCAGGGTGCCATCGACTCCACGCTGCAGCAGGCCGCGCTGATATTCCAGTCGGCCCGGCTGCTTTCTCAGTTCCACTTGGCAGGGCAGTTTCAGCATCAGCGGGGCGCTCGGCTGCGTACCCATGAGCTTCTCCAGTGCCGGGCGCACGAACTGGTAGAAGGTGGCCATCACCGACACCGGGTTGCCCGGCAGGCCGAAGAAGTAGGCCTGATCGATCCTGCCCACGGCCAGGGGTTTGCCGGGCTTCATGGCGATGCGCCAGAACTCCACCTCGCCCACGGAATCGAGTGTCTCCTTGACGTAGTCGGCTTCGCCCACGGATACGCCGCCGGAGGTGATGATTGCGTCGGCCACCGCCGCGGCGTCGGCGAATGCGCAGTGCACGTCTTCACGCCGGTCGCGGATCACGCCCATGTCGATCAACTCCACACCCAGACGTTTGAGCATGCCGAACAGGGTGTAGCGGTTGCTGTCGAAGATCTGGCCGTATTCCAGCTTGTCTCCCACGCCCCGCAACTCATCTCCGGTGGAGAAGAACGCCACCCGGATGCGACGCAGCACGTTCAGTTCGGCGATGCCCACGGAGGCGATCAGGCCCAGTTCCGCGGGGCCCACGCGTTGGCCGGCGCGCAGGACCACGCTGCCGGCGCGGATGTCCTCGCCAGCGCGGCGCACGTTCTGACCCGGCCGGTGACCGGCGCGAATACGCACCCCGTCACCCGACGTGGTGACATCCTCCTGCATGATGACGGTGTCGGCACCCGCGGGCATGGCGGCACCGGTCATGATGCGCACACACTGACCCGGGCCGGCGCTGCCGTCGAAGGGCACTCCGGCGAAGGATTTACCAACCAGGGCGAGTTCGGTCTCGCCCGTTGCCGGCAGGTCTGCGCCGAGCACGGCATAGCCGTCCATGGCCGAGTTGTCGTAGGACGGCACGTCGACGGCGGACTGGATGTCTTCGGCCAGAACGCGGCCCAGTGCATCGCGTACGGCAACGCGCTCGCGCATGGCCACTGGCGCCACCAGGTCCAGAATGCGGCGTTTGGCTTCCGCCACCGGCAGCAGGGCTTTGGCGCCGGCGTCGCAGTCGGACGGGGCGGTCTTTGGGTTGCTCATGATGTCGTACCTTGTTGCGTGTCGCCGGGACTCGTGCGCTGAAGAATGCGTGTCTCGATGAATTCGGCGATCTGTTCGGGGTTGTTGATGTCCAGCACCGGCAGCGTGGCTGCTGACGGCACTTGCGCATCGGTGGCCAGGGCGATGATGGAATCGTCGCTCAGAAACAGGAGTGGGTGTTCCTGTCCCTCGCGATGCAGTTCGATTTTCGGAAAGCGTTCGCGCTTGAACCCTTCCACCAGCACCAGATCGACATCGGTGGTTTCGAGCCGCCCCAGCATATCCTGCAGACGCGGCTCCTGCTCGATGTCGTTGTCGCACATCAGGGCCCAGCGTCGGCTGGATGCCACCAGCACCTGGGCGGCGCCGGCCTTGCGCAATTCGTAGCTGTCCTTGCCCGGCTTGTCCACGTCGAACTCGTGATGGGCATGTTTGACCAGCGCGATGCGCAGCCCGTGTTGGCGCAGCAGCGGAATGAGTCGCTTGAGTAGGGTGGTCTTGCCGGTGCCGCTGAAGGCGGCGAAGCCCAGGACCGGTGCGGGGTAGTCACTGATCATGAGGGTTGGGCGAGGGCGCGGGTATCGAAGGTGCGCAGTTCTTCGGGATGATTGAGATTGACGAACATGTCGCGGCGGTCCGAAAAATCGACCACGGCGGCGCTGCACGACGCCATCCAGGCGGCGGCTTTGCGACCGCCGTTTTCGATCCAGTGTGCGAGCGGCTCCGCCAGTTCCCGGTCCAGTAGGGAGAACAGCGGCTGCAGGCGTTCGCCGTCGTGGGCGACGGCGGCCCGCGCGCCATCCGCGATCGCGGCGTGCAGTCGCGCGGCGAGGTCAGGGGCGATCAGCGGTGCATCGCACGGTGCGGTCATGACGTAGCGGCTGCGTGCCCGCCGCAACGCCGCCAGCATGCCCGCCAACGGCCCGCGGTAGTCGGGCCAGGGATCGGCCACGACTTCGAAGCCCAGGGCGGCATAGCGCTCCGAATTGCGATTGGCGCTCACCAGCACCGTGCCGGCTTGCGGTTCGAGGGCGGCCGCCGCGTGCTCGATCAACGCTCGGTTGGCCAACTGTGCCAGACCCTTGTCCACGCCGCCCAGACGCCGTGCCCGGCCTCCGGCAAGGATGACAGCGGTGATGAGCTCGCGTTCCATAGATGCGCCGCAACAGGAAAATCAGGGCGAATTGTACCACAGGGGTCCGGAGCCAATTTGGCACGTCTGGTGAGGTTTAGGGGCCTGGCCCGGTTCAGGCACTGAGGCGAACGCGGATGTGCGCAGGCGCGTTGTGAGCTTGCCGGAAAGCCATCGTGGTCTCGACGCCGGCGCGCCTGCCAGGTGGGCCTTCCGTGCTGATCGACAGCTCTATTCAAAGTTGCCCGCGTGCGCCGGCCTGCATGATGTCGGTGAGGGCGGCCTGCAAGGCGGCGGCCTGCTGCTGCAGGGCCGCATTGGCGGCCGGCCCGCCGTGGACCAGCAGATTGAAGTCGGGGCATTCCACCCAGAGTTTGCCTTGGGCATCCTCGACGACCGTGATTCGGGCCGGCAGGTAGGCCGCCAACGCGGTGTTGTGTCCAAGGAGCGCGGCGGCGGTGTTCGGGTCCCAGAATTCCAATACGTGGGCGTAGCGGATCTTGGTGCCCAGCGTGCTCTGTATCTGGCCGTCCAGCGACCATTGGCCCCAAAGTTTCAGCTGCCGTTTGGCGGCCCGCGCGCGGATGGCGGCGACCGCCTGATCGGCGCTGACCCCGGTGGCGATGGGTATGCGCAAAACCATGGCGGAGACCAGCGGTCCTTCGCGGCTTTGCTGGGCCAGCCGTGTCATCAGCTGGGGCGTCTGCGGATCGATGTCGCGCATCAGCTCGATGCCGCGATAGTACATGTAGCCGACGACCAGCAAGGCCAGCAGGCCGATCGATGCCAATAGGTTGCGCAGTATTGTCATGATGATGGTCTCGAGACTGTGTCAGCGGGCAATTCAACCAAGTCCGGTTCGGCGCACTCTTTCAGAATGGCTGCACGCACGGCGTCACGCAACCCTATGGCGGCCTGCCAGTCGTCTCCGGTCGGCACGACGGGGGCCAGGAACTCCACTTCGATGCACCCGCGGCGGGGGAACCAGTGACCGCTGCGCAGGACCGCCCGTGTGCCCCGCAGGGCGATGGGCACCACCGGCAGGCCGGCACCCGCGGCAGCGACGAATGCCCCCAGGCGGAACGGCCCGAGCCCGGGGGCGCGGGTGAACGTGCCTTCGGGGAAGAACACCAGCGCTTCGCCCGAACGGGCCGCTTCCGTCATGCGTGTCGCATCCTGCATGCCGCGCTGCGCGTCGAAGCGGTCCACGTACCAGGTGCCGGCCTTGTCCAGGAACCAGCGCATGAAGCGGTTGCGGCCCAGTTCGCGCTTGGCCACGAAGCGGAAGCCGTGGGGCAGTACCGCGCTCAGGACCAGTGCATCCAGATAGCTGGCGTGATTGGACGCGACCACGAAAGGCGTGACGTCGTGCAGGTGCTCGCGTCCACGTACGCGAATAGGAATGGCACAGGCCCAGGACAAGGCGTAGATCGCCGCGCGTACGACGCCGTGGGGCAGGCGCCGGCCGGGGAGCAGTATGACCAATAGCCACACGGGGGCCGCCAGCAGCCCGAACAGCAACCAGGCATAGGCGGCAAAGGTGCGCGCCCGCAGGTTGCGGACGCCGCGCGCCATTACGGGCAGTGCGGCCGCCGCCCCCAGGTGCAGCCACTGGGACCAGTCGCTGCGCCGATGTCCCAGCCGCCCTTTTTCGTAGAGGTCGCGGCAGGCGGCGCGGCGAATCTTACCGCTGGAGGTCTTGAGCACCGAACGCGGCGGTGCGAGGACCACATCGTCCGGCGGGACTTGCACCAGTTCCGCGGCCAGTTCGTCGATGCGGTGGCGCAATGCTTCCAGGCGCTCGGTTTTGCGCTCGCGGGTTTCGGCTACCACCACAAGCCGCTCGCCGCTCCCATCCGGCGCGCTGCTGCCGAACACCGCCACGGCACCGCGGCGGATGCCTTCGAGTTCGCCCACCGCCTGTTCCAGATCGTAGGGGTAGATGTTGCGTCCGGCGCGGATGATCAGGTCCTTGGCGCGGCCGGCGATGAACACCTCGCCGTCGGCGAGATAGGCGTAATCGCCGGAGTCGAGCCAGCCGTCGCGCAGAAGTTCTGCGGTGGCCTTCGGGTTGCGGAAATAGCCTCGGGTTGTCGAGGGGCCGCGGAACTGGAGTCTGCCCACTTCGCGATCGCCCAGTTCATGCCCGCTGTCGTCGACGACGCGCACCTCGTGCCCGGGCAGGGGCAGGCCGCAGCCGACCATGGGCAGCACTGCGGCGGCGGTTCCCGGGGCCGGTGCCGGTACGGCGCGGCGGGCGTCGCGGAAGGGGTGGGGCAGGATCCGGTCGATGCGCGGTCTGCGCCCGAGCGGCGGGAAGCACAGACCCACGGAACACTCCGCCAGGCCGTACACCGGCGCCATGGCTTCGGGGCGGAACCCGTAATCGGCAAAGCGCGCGGTGAAGCGCTCGATGGTATCCGCGCTGACGGGTTCGGCACCGTTGCAGGTGAAGCGCAGGGAGCTGAGGTCCAGGTCCTGTATGGCGTCGTCGGCGATCTTGTGCGTGCACAGGTCGTAGGCGAAGTTGGGCGCCGCCGACAGGGTGCCGCGGTGATGGTGGATGGCCTGCAGCCAGCGCTGCGGCCGGGTGATGAATGCCATCGGCGACATCAGCACCAGCGGCATGCCGTGGTACAGGCTGCCCAGCCAGGCACCGATCAGCCCCATGTCGTGGTACAGGGGCAGCCAGCTGACGAATACGTCATCCGGGCGGACCTTCAGGGCCGAACCCATGGCGCGGATGTTGGCCAGCAGGTTGGCGTGCGAGAGCACGACGCCCTTGGGGCTGCCGGTGCTGCCGGAGGTGTATTGCAGCAGGGCAATATCCTCCGCGCTGACGCGCACCTGTGCCGGCACGGCCTCGAGCTCCCGCAGTTCCGCCGCCGTGACCACATGGCCCAGTCCCGGCACCAGGCCCTTGAGCATGCGCCCCACCGGCCGGGCCCGCTCCACCGTAATCAGCATCACCGCCTGTGCGTTGTCGAGGATGCCGGTCTGGCGGCGCAGGTGATCTTCCAGCTGGCTCATGCGCGCCGGCGGGTAGATGGGCACCGGCACGGCGCCCGCGAGGAGAATGCCGACGAAGGCGTGGAAAAAATCCTCCCCGGTGGGCAGCATCAGGGCGACGCTCTGGCCCGGCTCCACCGCCAGCTGACGCAGGCCGGCGGCGACACGCGCGGCGGCGCTCCACAACTCGCCGTAGGTCAATGGCGCAGCCGGAGCGTCACCCTCGTAGAGATGGATGTGCACCTGCTCCGGTCGTGTGTGGGCGTGCCATTCCAGGGCTTCGGTCAGGGTGACAGCGTGGTGCGGAACACCGTGAACGGTGTCGGGGGCGGTCGCATGCGTGGTCGGGGTCGGGCGGGGCGACGGTGCCGGCGCTGTTTCCAGCAGGGCTTGCAGATCGCCGATGCATTCCGCGGCGAACAGCGGCTCTTCGGCCACGGTCACGTCGAAGCGCTGTTCCAAGCGCCGCAGCAGCTCCGTACGCCCGAGGCTGTCCAATCCAGCATCGGCTTCCAGCGTGCTGTCGGCGTTCAGGGGCGCCAGAGTACGGCCGGGATTGATCTCGCGGGCCAGGGTTTCGACCAGATCCAGCAAGGCGGTGAGGGTGCGAGCGTCCGTGGTCGTGGCGGGATGCGTTGTATTCGAGTCGCGGATTGGCATGGGGTGGCGGTGCGATCGTGCGCGGCATGTGCGGCTGCCGCTTTCGCTTAGTGTAGCCGCAAGGGCGCATGGAGTGCGCGTCCAATTGACGGCTGCCGCCAGAGACGGTGTCGGCTATGCTTGGATCATGGTCGAATACCTCTCTTCCGGTGATACGTCCGCATGACGCGTTTTCTGCGCGGCATCCTGCTCCTGATTCTGGCGTCCCTGCCGCTGGCGGCGTCCGCTACAGCCGTTGCACCGGGAGCCCCGGCGGACGCGGTACTGTTGGATATCAATGGACCCATCGGTCCCGCCACCAGCGAT
>Ga0315556_1000799_pt1 | contig 19622 bp, 18 predicted proteins | sample SalMarSW160310MG_FD_202112 | JGI IMG/M metagenome (GOLD analysis project Ga0315556, IMG submission 202112) | Salt marsh sediment microbial communities from the Plum Island Ecosystem LTER, Massachusetts, United States - Salt Marsh Sediment SW1603-10 ...
GAGAACAGGATGAACGTATTGAATTGGAAGGAAGCCGATGAAATCAGTATCAAGAAATTCCCTTACAGGGGGAAGATGTATGACGTGAAGGGTATCAGTGTGCGCTGGCTGTCAAAGAGCGGAGAAGATGACTCCGGACAGCCCGAATACGGGCTGAGACACTTTACCGCGGAACCTGGAGGCGAAATCCCCGTACATAACCATTTTTATCATCAGACCATGTACATACTCACAGGCCAATTTGAATGCTGGCTTTTTGATCGTGAAACCAACGAACTGATCGAGAAATGGACCTGCGGTCCCGGCGATGCCATCTATGTCCCGAGCATGGAACCCCATGGCATGAAGAACCTGAGTGAAACCGATCCCGCCACTTTTCTCTGCTGCATCTGCAATGTGTATGAAGAGGATGTGGTGTAACGTTTTCCCCTAACACCAAAAACCTGCCAAACTTCAAGAAGGAAAGGAGAAAATCATGAGTGAAACTGAAAAGGATCTTCTGGCGGCCTTTGCCGGAGAATCCCAGGCCAACCGAAAATATCTGGCCTTTGCCAAGAAAGCCGAGCAGGAAGGCCATTCCCAGGTCGCCAAGCTTTTCCGGGCGGCGGCAGAAGCCGAGACGGTCCACGCCCATGCCCACCTGAGGGCCCTCAAAGGGGTCAAAGGAACAGCGGAGAACCTTCAGGAGGCCATAGCCGGAGAAACCCATGAATTCAAAGAGATGTATCCGGCCATGATTGAAACGTCCAGAAAAGAGAGGAACAAGGCGGCGGAGCGGTCTTTTGCTTACGCAAATGCTGTGGAAAAGGTCCATGCGGGCCTGTATCAAAAGGCCCTGGACAGCCTGGAAAACCTGCCGGAAACAGACTACTATGTCTGCTCCGTATGTGGGTACACGTGCGAGATGGAGGCCCCGGAGACGTGCCCGGTCTGTGGCGCCAAATCCAAAGCCTTCTTCAAAGTGGATTAGATCAATTGGGGGGGAGCCGGTCTGGAAAAAATGCCCCCCTACCCTTCATCGGTCCAGTCCAGGATGACCTTTCCTGATCGGCCCGAACGCATGGCCTCGAAGGCCTTGTCATAGTCTGAATAAGGGAATCGGTGGGTAATGACGGGGCTGATATCCAGGCCCGACTGCAGCATCACGGTCATCTTGTACCAGGTCTCGTACATCTCGCGGCCGTAGATGCCCTTTATGGTCAGCCCGTTGAAGACAACCAGATCCCAGTCTATGGCCGTATTACCGGGCAAGATCCCCAGGAGCGCGATTTTCCCGCCATGACACATATTGGGGAGCATCTCTCTCAAGGCCGCAGGACTCCCGGACATCTCCATCCCCACGTCAAAGCCTTCTTTCATGCCGAGCCTCTTCTGGACGTCTGCAAGGTTTTCCTTACTTACATCCAGTGTCAGGGTCGCCCCCATCTTTTCGGCCAGGTTCAACCGGTAGGGGTTGACATCGGTCACCACGACGTATCGCGCACCGGCATGCCTGGCGATGGCCGCCGCCATACAGCCGATGGGGCCGGCGCCGGTAATCAGGACATCCTCTCCCAGGACATCAAAGGAGAGTGCCGTATGCGTGGCATTACCCAGGGGATCGAAACAGGCCAGGACTTCCATGGGTATATTCGCATCACAATACCAGACATTGGTCACCGGAATACTCAGGTACTCGGCAAAGGCGCCGGGTCTGTTGACGCCGACACCGCTGGTCTTCATACAGAGATGTCTGCGGCCTGCCAGGCAGTTGCGGCAATGCCCGCAGACGACGTGACCTTCGCCTGAGACGATGTCACCAGGTTTGAAATCGTGGACATTGCTGCCTATCTCCGCAATGGACCCCACAAACTCGTGGCCCACCTGCATGGGGACCGGAATGGTCTTTTGGGCCCAGTCGTCCCACTCGAAAATATGGATATCCGTCCCGCAGATGGCTGTCTTGTGAATTTTTATGAGGACATCGTTGATTCCCGTTTCTGGAACGGGGACATCCTCGAGCCAGATCCCCGGAGAAGCCTTGGACTTTACAAGTGCCTTCATTCTATCACACCCAATTCCCGCCCCACCTTGGCAAATTTTTCCAGCGCAAAACCCAGGTCTTCATCCGTGTGAGCGGCTGAAAGCTGTACCCGGATGCGTGCTTCGCCTTTGGGGACCACCGGGTAAAAGAAGCCCACCACGTAGACCCCTTCCTCAAGGAGTCTCGCAGCCATCTCCTGCGCCAGCCCGGCATCTCCCAGCATGATGGGGACAATGGGATGCGTGCCGGGCTTGATGGTGAAGCCCGCCCTGGAAATTCCTTCCCTGAAGAACCTCGTGTTGGCCTCGAGCTTCTCCTTGGCCGTCCGGGAAACCTTGAGCAGGTCGATGGTCTTGAGGGCCGCCGAGACCACGGGAGGCGGCACAGAATTTGAAAAGAGGTAAGGCCGGGAACGCTGTCGAAGCATGTCAATCATCTGTTTGCGGCCTGTCGTGAAGCCGCCGGATGCGCCGCCAAGGGCCTTGCCGAGGGTCGATGTGATGAGATCAACCCGTTCCTGAACACCCAACAATTCCGCCGTGCCTCGCCCTGTTGGCCCAACGAAACCGGTGGCATGGCTGTCATCCACCATGACCAGCGAATCGTATGTCTCCGCCAGGTCGCAGATATCTCCCAGTTTGGCAATATCTCCGTCCATGCTGAATACGCCGTCGGTGGCGATCATCCTGATCTGAGCTTCTCCGCTTTCTTTGAGACAATTTTCCAGGGATTTCATGTCACCATGATTGTAGCGATACCGGGCGGCCTTGCACAACCGGACACCGTCGATAATAGAGGCATGGTTCAAGGCGTCTGAAATAACCGCGTCTTTTTCTCCCAGCAGCGTTTCAAAAAGCCCGCCATTGGCGTCAAAACAAGAAGAGTAAAGGATGGTGTCATCCGTCCCGAAAAAACCACTGATCTTATGCTCCAGCTCCACATGTATGTCCTGTGTGCCGCAGATGAAGCGCACGGACGCCATCCCGAATCCCCGCGTGTCAAGGCCATCCTTCACCGCCTGAATGATTTCAGGATTATTGGCAAGGCCGAGATAGTTATTGGCGCACATGTTCAGGACCTCTTTTTCACCCACACTGATCCGGGCCTCCTGGGCAGAGGTGATGTGGCGCTCTTTCTTGTAAAGCCCTGAACCGGAAATCTCCTTCAGTTCCTCCTCCAGCTTCTCACGAATCCTTCCATACATGATGGCCTCCTGCGATGAGAACAGCGAATGTTTTCACAACCCTTCCATGCTAATGACCAAATAGAATAAGGAACTGGACTATAATGACCCCTGTCGTCACCGGGTCCAATAGGTTTTGTCATTTTGGCATTTGATCGATTCCGGCGCCTCCATCAGGTTTTCACCCGATCGCATCCCTTTTCAGGATATCGTAATAGGTCACTATCTTGTCCACATAGCGAACAGCCTCTCTTCCCCGGCAATAACCGCTTCTGGTTTTTTTGTAATATTTACGATGACTGAGAAGGGGCAGAATCTTTCTCAAAACAGCCCAACTGTGGGGGTCATGTCCTTTCTGCTTTGCGATGATCTGGGCGTCCTGCACATGCTGGTAACCCACGTTATAACTGGCAAGTGCCAGGTACAGCCTGTCGGGTTTCCCGACATTTCCGAATTTGTCATAAGACTTTTTAAGATATTTGACGCCGCCCAGGATACTCTGCTCCGGATCAAGACGGCTCTCAATTCCCATTTCCCTGGCCGTATCCAAGGTCATTTGCATGAGCCCCCTCACGCCCGTATAGCTTGTGGCATTAGGATTGAAGTGGGATTCCTGATAGATCATGGCAACAATCAAGCGCCAGTCAAATCCGTATTGCTTCGCGGTTTCCTGAATGGTTTCTTTGTACTTGGGCAGCCGTCCCTCAACCCGCCTATAATACCGTTTCAGATCCACATAATCAAAGGAATCCACGTTGGCAAAGTACCTGGCATAGATCTTGTCAAAGGTGCCGTCTTCATCTATTTTTTCAAAAAAATCATTGATGCGTTTCAGGAGTCTGCTTTCTCCTTTTCTGACGGCCCATCCCAGTGCCAAAGGTTGTCCAAGAGGAAAGGCAATCTTTGCGTCAGGATAATAGCGACGATTGAGGAGGGCGATATGCGAGTCAGCGACGGTGGCTTTGATCTCCTTCTCCGCCACCATTCTGATCAATTCCTCCGTGGGCATATCATCATAAAGCCTGATCTTGACATTCACACCTTCGGATTTGAGTTTATTGAGAAGCTCTTCATAGGTCGTCCCGCGTCGTACATGGATCTCCTCGCCCGCCAGGTCCTCAATCGTCTTCGTATCATTATCCTCTTTCTGGAGGATGACGTATTGCTGTACAGGAAGGTAATCGTCAGAAAAATCCACCCTCTTCGACCGGGAGGGCGTAATGCTCATGCCGGCAGCGACAAAATCCCCCTCCCCTTTTTCCAGGCCTTCGATGAGCCCCTCCCATGTGGGGGTCACGACCTTCAGGTCCACGTTCAGATAATGGCTGAATGCCTTGGCCAGATCGTACTCGAATCCCATAGGCGCTCCCCTGTAGACGTAGTAGCAGTGGGCATTGTTCCTGGTAAGAACGGTAATCCTTCCGGACTCCATAATGTTCTGAAGTGCATCTTTCTTGCCGGCGGAAACAAAGGAAAGGGAAGCGAGGACAAGGATAACCAGGAGTGCCGGGCGAATCCATCCGCCGATTCTCGTCTTGTTCTTTATGGAAGGCTTCATGTCAATCGGTCTCTACACCAGAAATCCGTGATGTTTTTCCTGTCCCGGAGTGCACATCGTCAGGATGATCGTCATTTACGGGCAAAACCCCATGAAAAGGAGAGCCCAAAGACTTCGGCTCCACCTATGCGAACTGCCGCAAGAAAGGCGGTGGCACACCACTTTTTCATGCCTGCCCTGCTTATCAGCTCGTTGTAGAATTTTTCGTCCACCCTCTTTCGCTCCACCTGATTCCCCAATTCCCCATAACCGTAAGCGAGGTCATGTGGGAGGCAGCAATGGTAAGTGATATCCTCCCATTTGCATCCCGTGAAGAGGCCCATGAGTTCGTCAGGCAGGCCTGAACATCCATCGAATTGCCAATCTTTGTAGCCTTCGGGGTTGTTTTCGATGCGGTCCACCAGGTAGTCCAGGTTGAAATATCGGCACAATCCCAAACCATCTTGAGTGGTAACCCAATCGCCGATTTCGGGCAGCTTCATTTTGCTCCTTTTTTCAATAGCCTTTCAGCATATCCATGACCATGGCCAGGTGTGCCTTGGCGGCCAACTGGAATTGGTACCAGTGGGTGGTTTCAAAGTCCTGATCGGCGGTAAGGACCTCCCCTTCCCGGTCTTGAATGGCCTCTTCGATCCACAAATCTTTCCGGTAGTAGAGGTCCGGTTGGTTCAGATATTCTCTCACGCTGATGATCCTGGTGTCGTAGTCTTCAGAATTGATGATCTTACGAAAGTCTTTTTCTACATGGGTCCAGTACATGTCACCTTTTCGCGCCTTTCTCAATTCCTGAAAAATACGTTTGCAGGCCTGGTAGGCCAATTTTCGGTTGATCGTCCGCCTCTCGGGTTTATCAAAGCGGTAGTCGTTCCAGACAGCGGATATTTCGTCCGGCAGGTGACCCACATCGGCGTGTCCGATATTCGGAACCAAGGCGCGAAACGGGTTGCGCCAGTTGAACATGGAATTCCAATCTTCCTCATATCCTGTAAAATTCTGATGGGACCATGTATCGGAATAGGTGTGCAGGGCGATGCCGATCCGATAAGGGTTCTCTGTGGCGAGGGCCTTTCTCAATAATTTTCTGGCATTTGTGGAATCAGGGGTTGTGCTGTACCTGTTGTGCTTGCCGTCTATTGGCTGGTTATCGTCGCCGGGCAGAAAATGAAAAGGAACATAAACAAACTTTTGAATCTCGTAGACAAGAGACTTGACAGACATGGACTGGGTCATGATGGGTCTGAAGAACCCGTAGTTCACTTTTATGCCGAAGGGAAACTGGGGTGGGCCGTGTTTTCTAGGATACTGGCTTTCGTTGTTGTCGTCCACATACTGGGAGGCATAGGCAATAACCGCTGAATCCGCGTGGCCAAATCCCGCCTTGTTGGCCAGGGCATAGGTCACATAGAAGTGAAAATCCTTTTCCATCTGGAACTCCTTCATAAGGTGGACGGATACCAAGTCAAGGGCCCCGCAGGAAAACCTCCGGGACGGGGGATGGAATCGGAAAAAATGGCCGTATAATCGTAGGATAGGACTGTACGGCTGTCAAGGGTAATCAGGCGGCAACCTCCTGAGCCTCAGGAGGTTAATGGGGTTAACAGGCCAAGGGACAGCACTCTTGGGGGCCTCAGGGACGTTCAGTTGTTTCATCCTGAACAGCCGCGTTTTGATGGAGGAGGCCCGTTCGTCTTTGAGAAGATGGTGGACCGTGCTTATGAAGAGGTCCCTGGGAAAAATACCCTTTATCATGGGAAGTCCGACCTTCCTCAGACCGTCACGGATGATGGTGGTACAGTTCCGGGTGAAGAGGTTAAAGCCGGGGTATTTCCCCGGGTTTCCCGGATCGCAGGGTGTGTTCAAGATGCACTCCATTTCGTGGTGATAGAAACGGGACAGGCGATCCGCGGGAAGACCTTCCACCTGCAGGACATGCACACTTCGCATAAACAGACGGCCGAATTTGTCAAGATAGGCCCTTCCGTCTTCAGCCACGTGATACCTGCCCAGCAGAGGATGGGGGGCAAATTCCCCCAGGGCCGGTCTGTAAAAGTATTCTTCGGGGGTCATGACCTCGTTTTCGTTGATGAGATGGGAAAAATTGAAGACCTCGCCATTCACGTTGATGGCGATGTGGCCCAGCAGGGACGCGGGGTATTTCCTGAGTCTCTCATTGTAGTAGAGGGCCACATGGGGCCTCTCCACCGGCTCCTCGTCCGGCCACATGATGACCATCGGCCTCCCGGTTTCATAATCTCCCTGGGGAAGGTGCCTGGCACGGACCCTTCGGCCCAGCCAATGCTTAACGTATCCTGCCCATATTGGTTCAGAATCAAGATAGCGGCGCCCATCTGCCCCCAGGAGAAATGTCTGCCCGTTTTCCGATATCAACCTGCCTTTCACGACTTCTTCAGCCATTCGAAAGCCCATTTGTTCCCATTTCCCCTGAGTCCCACCTGCGCAGCTCGGCTCCGTTCTCCGTTTTCGGTTCCTGTATGGGCGGCACCAAAAGAAGACGCACAATTTTTCCTTTGACATTCTACTAAGTTAGTTTTATTGAATGTAAGTTAGTATTATTGAATGCGCGAGCATACCATCATCTCGATATCCTCTTCAAGGACAAAACAATGGCGATACCCCTCGCACATCCGCCACCTTTCCTATAAAAAAATGTTCTTTGGTTTTCTGCTTTTTCAGATATCATCTTACACGTATTGCCACTTACAACTTGACTGGAACAAACCGCCGAACCGTTTTTCACCACAAAATTTCAAGGACGGGGACTCAACATGGCAACGGTTTATGGTATTGTGAAGCATCATGGCGGCTACATCTATGTGGACTCCGAGCCCGGAAAGGGCACGCGGGTTCGCATGTGTCTCCCGGCCCTGGAGACCCAAGAAGCTCAAGTGAAGGAATCCCGGGCGAACAGCCGATAACCTGAGAACCCGCCCCTGAAGAACCGGCACGCGGGTTAAGGAGATGGAATGAAATGATCAGCCAGGAGGACAAAACCATATTGATTAGAGGGGGTGGAGACCTGGCATCAGGCGTTGCATGGCGGCTCCACCACTGCGGATTCAGGGTCTTGGTGACCGAGATTGAAAAACCCATGGCGGTCCGCAGGAAAGTCTCCTTTTGTGAAGCGGTCTACGACGGGATGGCCTTGGTGGAAGACGTAACGGCCGTCCTGGTGGAAAAACCTGTCGAGGCCCGGCAGATCTGGGACCAGGGAAAAATTCCGGTGATGGTGGACCCCCTGTGCCAATGCCGGGAGGCGTTCGCCCCTCCCGTGCTGATAGACGCCATTCTCGCCAAGAAAAACCTGGGGACATCCATCCATGATGCCCCCCTGGTCATCGCCCTGGGCCCCGGCTTCGAAGCGGGAGTGGATGCCCACTACGTCGTGGAAACCAACCGGGGCCACCGGCTGGGGCGGCTGCTCTCATCCGGAAAGGCCGAGCCCAACACGGGCGTCCCGGGAAAAGTGATGGGCCACTCTTCCGCGAGGGTCCTCCGTTCCCCGGTGGATGGACCCTGGCAAAATCGCCTGGACATAGGAGATATTGTCCGAAAGGGAGAATGCGTTGGTACGGTGAATGACCTGGAGGTCAAGGCCGCTATTGACGGTATACTGCGTGGCTCGATCCATCCCGGAATAGACGTCACCAAAGGGCTCAAGATCGGAGATATCGATCCCCGCCCCGTCAGGGAAAACTGCTTCACCATTTCTGAAAAGGCCCTCGCCATCGCGGGCGGGGTGCTGGAGGGGATATTGAGAAAATACGGGTGACCGGATTGAGCATAACCCGTTTTTTTCACCGATCTTCCCCTCCCCTCAAAATTTCCGTTTTCTATACCTCAATGGAGGGTAATCCGAGCCCCTTTCTCTTTTGCTCGATATGACGTCGGATGAGGAGAGCCGCCTTCTCCGGATCGGGTTCCACGGCGAAACAGGCGCCCACGGCATCGTTGAGGCCTGCCGTCGCCATATTCACCACATTGGCGCTTCCCGTTATGGGTGGCGTCGGCCCAAGCACGGTGAAGATCCCGGAGGCGACCACGTAGACCCCGATGGAAATGGCTTTTTCGGAATACCACTCGGGCGCCGCGCCTGCCAGGGGCAGATCACTGATATCCGTCCGCAGGGTATTGGCAAGGGCGGCGGCCAGGACCAGGATGCGGACATTATCCACGCAGCTCCCCATATGCAGGACCGGCGGAATCCCCAGGGCGCCACACACCTCCTTGAGACCGGGCCCGGCAAACTGGATGGCCTCCGGCACCTTCAGGCCGGCCTTTGCATTCGCTATGCCGGCACATCCCGTGTCCAGGACCAGGATATCATTCTCAATGAGCCTTTTCGTCAGGGTGACGTGCCCGTAGTCATGCTTGATCTTGGGGTTGTTGCATCCCACGATGCCTGCGGCCCCCCTGATCTTTCCCGCCTTCAGGGCCCCTATCAGGGGATCAGGCGTTCCGCCAAGAGCGGCTAGAATCGCCTCTACTGAAAACCCCGACATGCACTTGACCGGCTCAACCGGGATATAGACCCTGTCAAGGTTCCGGTTCTCAAAATTTTCCACCGCTCTCCGGACCAGATCCCGGGCCAGTTCTCTGGCATTTTCAGGATGGAATTCGTTATGCTCCATTTCGGGAAATTTGGCCTTGTCACTGGTTGATATCATCAGGGTATGGAAGCACTTTGCTACATGCCCCAGAGAAGGCATGATACACTGGTAGTCCACAAGCATCATCTCAACCGCGCCGGTCACGAGAACCAGTTCCGTCATGAGATGGTTGCCGGCTATGGGAACGCCATGGCGCATAAGCAATTCACTCCCGGTGCAGCACACGCCCGTCAGATTGATCCCTTTTGCGCCTTTTCCCTTGGCGAGTTGGATCAGGTCTTCGTCCTCGGTTGCCTGGAGGATCATTTCCGAGACCACCGGGTTGTGTCCGTGCACAATGACGTTAACCTGGTCTTCTTTCAAGACCCCCATGTTGACGGTGGAAATGACGGGCTTGGGAGTGCCAAACAGAATATCAGAGACCTCCGTCGCGATGAGGGACCCTCCCCATCCATCGGACAGCGCATTTCGCAAGCCATGAAGCAGGATATTCAGCCAGTCATTGTCCACCCCCATGTGGGTCCGGTGCATCATCTCGGACGTCTCGCGATCAATGCCTCTGGGCGTGATCCCCAGTTTTTCCCATGTATCCAAACGCTTTTTTGGCACCCTGGAAATCAGTTGAAGACCTTTCTTCCGCGTGCCGTAGTCCTCCTGCATGGCGACCGCCAGTTCACCTGCGACAGCGGAAGCATCCTTCCCTTCACTACTTACTCCGTATTCAGTGGCCACCCGCATGAGTTTCTCAGGATCGCAGATTTCGTATCCCGGGGCTTTTCCCTGAGACACCTTTTCCAGTACCTCCACCAGGTCGCGGCCATGATCCGAGTGTGACGCCGCTCCGGCGGCGATCATCCGGCCGAAGTTCCGGGCGACAATGATATCCGCGTCAGCGCCACACACGCCCTTTTGCGGTCCTTCACCAAAGGGGTCTACGCGGCAAGGTCCCATGACGCAGTTGCGGCAGCTCAACCCCATCTCGCAATATCCGCACTGGGGCAACTGGTCCTCAAAACGATCCCAAACGGTCTCGATCTGTTCCTGCTCCGCCTTTTCCAGCATCAGTTGACCGTCACGTGTGATGGTATACTTTTCGAATATCTTGGTCTTATCGCTCATGGCTATTCCTCCTCCCTACCACCGGTTAGGCCTCTCGACCGCATAATTCAACCTGGGCTTTTTTCAGGATATTTAAGAGAACAAACCCGGGAGATTCGCTCACTCCACGCTCTTCAGCCCCAGCAGATACCCTCCGGGCCATTTCGTCCGTCTTCCTCTTCAGGGAAGCGCTTTGTTCCTCAAAGGTGAGGGCGCCGCATTTACAGACCTCGACACAGGCGGGGACCAGACCTTTGGCCTGGCGGTCCACGCAATTGTCGCACTTTACGGCTATGGCCTTTCCCGAAGGCCCCAGGCTGTCCTCGTGGTAACGGATCACACCAAAGGGGCAGGCCATGGCACAGGTGGCGCAATTGATACATTTTTCCGCATCGATGAGCACCGTTTTCCAGGTCTCTTCACGATAAATGGCCCCGGGCAGACAGACCATCATGCAGGGGGCCGGGTCACAGTGCCGGCAGCGGTTCGGGAAACCCTCCCGATAGAGCCCCGCCCCCAGATGTATCCTCGGCTTGGGAAGCGGGCTTTCTCCAAGGGCTGCGAGAAGATTCTTCGTCTTGGAATGGGCCGTGGCGCATGCCACCATACACTGCATGCAACCCACGCACCTTTCCGGGTGAATCACCACTTCTTTCATGGGCCTTTCCTCCTCTCCTTTTATTATTGTAATCCTCAACCAGTCAGAGCCCGCTGCATTCCGGGCAAGAGCATGGAAAAATCAAAACGCGGATCGAACAGCATCTCCTTTGACAGGGTTATCGGCATCTGCCGTTTCATCAGAGCAAGGAGAATCCCTCCCTTCTCGACCCGGTTCAACATGACGAGGCCCTTCAACACATCCCCTTCAAAGACCAGTTTTCGGTAGGTCTTTCGACGCCGGTCTTCATCTTCCAGGACCTCATAGGGGCCATCCGGGGGCGGGTTGACCAGCCCGCCGCTCAGCATATCCAGGTCTCCGACACGCACCACATTCCGGCCCATTCCTCCCTGGTAAGGGACATTTCCGCCGGCCATGTTCATCCCGGCCACAACGCCCTGCTCGGCGGCAACGGGCCAGATGCCATTCACCTTTTTCAGCCCGAATACAACGTCAAAGGCCTCTGCCACATCTCCGGCCGCGTAGATACCCTTCTCATCCGTCTCCAGAAAATCGTCCACCAGGATCCCTTGTCCTACCCGGATCCGGCCTTCTTCAATGGAAGGAACAGCAGGCCTGGACCCCACGGCCACCACAACCAGGTCGCAGGGTGCCCTTGAGCCGTCATCCAGCAAGGCCTCCCTGACCCGCCCGTTTCCTTCAAATGCGGTAACCGTCGCCCCCATCTTCAGTGCGATTCCCATCGCTTCCAGCCTTTGGGCGATGACGGACCCGGATTTCCGGTCCGCCACCATGGGCAGGGGATGAGCCAGCTTTTCGACCATGGTGACTTTGACGCCCCTTCCGATCAAGGCATGGGCCGCCTTGAGTCCCACCAGCCCCCCGCCGATTATGAGCGTGTTGTGCACCTCCGGAAGGGCCTCCAGCATGGCCTCCACATGCCCGCGGTTTCTCATGGAGAGAATATTGGCCAGATGGGATCCATCCGCCTTGATATCCACGGGATTCGCTCCGGTGGCAATGAGAAGCCGATCAAACGGGATGGTTTTTCCCGTGATCGTTTCAAGGCTTTTTTCCCTGGTATGAATCAGGCTCACACGTTCCCCGGACAGGAGTTCAATGTCAAGAGAACGAAAATCGTCCCCTTCACGAATCGCCATCCGGCCGGGGAGGATGCTCCCCTCCAGCAGCATGCTGATCATGGGTCGGCAGTATGGCAGGAAGGGTTCGTCCCCAATCAAGGTGATGGAAGCGTCCGGATCCAACTTGCGGATGGCCTCTGCGGCCATGGTGCCGGCAATCCCGGTACCTGCGATCACGTGTTTCATAGTCTGCCTCCTTTGTGAACGTTCCAAAGCAGGACAACGGGTATGGACAATCGGAATATACAGCAGAATTTTGTGGAACTAAAAAAACCATGGAAGGAACGGGCTGGTGAAACGGAGCAGGAGGACGAAGCAGGGCAATGGACAAAGATCGCGGGAACCCAGCGTGAAATCCAGCTTGCACCTTAAATGGAAACTACTTCCATGAAGCTGATGAGTCAAGGAAAAACCATGCACGAATTTCGGTAGATGCCTTTCGTCCCTATGCCCTGCATTCCTTTTACAGATTATGTACTCTCGACAAAACCCCTGCCGCCCCACCCCAAGCGACTCATTTCAACGGCATGGATCACTCGCGAGGAACGGCGCTGTGCGAAGCGTCGTGCGATTCCTCGTCGAGCGAATCCGATCGTTCGGCTTCTAAGAGCTTCTCGACATCGATTTTGTCTTGCGACCTTCCGCTCGCTTTTTTTGCCCTGATCAGATCGGACCTGGAAATAAATGGGATCTTAAGGTCATCCAACTCAACCACCTCACGGTTTTTCCAAGCCTCTTCAAATTCGATCCCCGGAATCGACATCATAATATCAACCCGCAAAGGCGGTCTTCCCATTTGATAAAAGTAATCCTGGTGGGTGAAGTCATCTGCGGTAAGATTTGCCAATGGTGCGCCAAATGCCTTCAATGCGGCGTAAACGGCATTTGCATTCGCTAGGTCAGTCGCTATCCAGACATCAAGATCTTTAGTGAATCGTGGCTCGCTGTATTTCATTACCGCGTAGCCGCCTACAATGAGAAAGCGGACCTTATGCTTTTCGAAAAGATTCAACAGTTCTTTGAAGTCGGAACTCGTGAGCATCTTTACCTCGAATCAAAAGGTAGTCATGCAGCATTTCCCATACGGCCTCGAAAATAGCACGATCTCCTTGAGATTGCCAAAAACGAATATCGAATGAACGCCGATCATCCTCTATACGCTGATAATTTTCTTCAATTGATCTCATTTTTCTCTCCTGCCAAGCGAGGAGTTGAGGGGCGCACATGAAGCGCCAGCGCAATGTGTGTCCCTATTCACCTAATTAGGTTAGAAAGCTTAATATGCAGAAGCCTTTTCTTGATGGAGTTCTTCCCGAATAACACGTCTCAACACATCTTCTATTGGTTCTGTTTCTTCCTCAATATACTTGTGTAAAGCTTCATTAATCATTGATTGGTAATTGCCCCCTCCGGCCTTGTGGACCTTATTCTTAAACCAATTAATAATATCGTTGTCGAGCCGGATCGTGATCCTGGTCTTATTGGGCATAGGGAGTATAACTGGTCCACGTTTACCTTTAGTAAAATCATATTCTTTTTTCATAGTCCCACCTCATAATGCCTTTGTTCTCTTTTTGTTGCTTTACAGGCTGAAATAATACGGATCGTCTCTCCTCTCCAAGTGTATACAACCTGAGTTCCCGGAAACATGTAACGATGAAATGTGCAACTAACTAATATAACTTGAATAAACATGATATTCGTGCCTCGTTACAATATAGTATTATAACGAGGATTATTATACATCTAAATGGCAAATAATTGCTGCAATATTAAAAAGTTGCTCTGTTTCATCGTTACAATCCTCCGGGAATTCAGGATACAACGACAAGAATCCTGGCAAAACAGTCAATACCAATAGAAACAAATCTTTGTTCTTGCTCATGCACATCTTCGAGAGTAATGGCATTCAGATCGGCAAAAATGGATACAGCATCGGCAAAATCAACACCATGCTTTTTGAAATTACTTTCAGCCTTTCTATTGTCCCATTGAAAATCCATAGCGATAGTATATGTACATTATGTGTACAAGTCAAGCAAAAGGGGGCACCCAATTATAAGCCTTCTTCGGTCCCCCTCTTTTTCGAGGAACAACCGCCCGGTTATGCTTTTCTTAGGGAGTTTCCCGGAGGAAGAGTCTATATTATTTCTCCCCGGATCGCTAGAACCTATCCGGGTCCTTCTCCAGAGGTGGAGGGTTTAGTCAGAACTAAACTGTTGTACGGAACTAAAACTCTCCTCTTCCTCTTCTGCTATGAGAAAATCAATAATCTTTCTTTTGTCTGTCTCCGGTTTAAATAACTCCCGGAGGGCATAATAAGCCTCATACCCGTCAGGCTTTGTGGAATAGTAAAAATCTTTGGCTAATTCTGTAAATGTATCAAGGTCTTCTTGGCCAACACATGCTTGAGTGTAGTAAGTTATGAGTATACTGAGTATGGTTTGGAACTCATGGAAGAATGACAAGTCAGAGAGGAGGTCGATCCTGCCGGGGTAATTGTCCAGGCCATACAGGAGGAGGGATTTAAGATTTTTATTGGCCTCTCTGAAGTATTTCCTGATTAGAGCATAGTTGGGATCCTCTGCAGCCTTTTCTTCAGAGTAACTTTCAAATATTTCTTTTGATAATTTCGTTTCATTTTCAAAATAAGCGACAAGATCTCTCTGTCGCTGGTTTTCCGCCCTGGCATTTCTTTCCTCTATCTCTTCATAATCATCGTCTTCAACGTACTCGAAACCGAGTTCTTCCATTTTGGCGATATAGTCTCTGGGATGGTCACGAAAAATTTCATCCACTTTTTCACGAATGATTTCGTTTTTTATTTTTTCGTAGTCATCAAGTACGGAATCTTTGTCTTTTTTGCCCATTTTGGGATAGCTCCAGTTTTCTATTTTTCGTTCAAAACGAAGGGTATAGTGTCTGTGGTAATTTCCCAAATCATAGAGATTAATTCATGCCTTTCCGCCTGGACATACCCATCGTCTGTATCTTCATCCATATTTATTTTTCTTACTGCTTTTCTGTTCATGTTCATTTCAACCTTTTCTCCCGTATATTCTGTGAAGAGTTCGTCCGTGGAATGGGCATCCTTCTCCAATCGGATGGATGGGCGGGGCTTCGCGGACCTGCTCAGCTCCCTACCCGCCCGGATGGGTTCGGCGCAAAGCGTCGGCCCATCACGCAGTTCAGCCGTCTTTATCGGCTGGAATTGTTTGTTGGCTTGCTAGGCTTGGATGCTAAGCCTCCCTTTACTTGCAAAGCTTCTATCAACATCATTTCAATTAAATTTTAAAAGAGCGTCCCGCGCCCCATCATGTTTCCCTTTTTTTAAAGAATCTGGTCGGAGGATGAAAAGGGGTTGAAAAATTTGGCGAGGTACATTATTCGCGCCTGCTTCTCACATGCTTGTAAACCGCAGGATGGGTGCAGACTTCAAAATAACTTCTGCTCGTGGGCTTTAAGGACGCAAACGTATCCGGATGCACCTGGCGAATTTTGGACTCCCTGATGGCGAGACGCTGGAATCTGCCGGTTGTCAAGGGGAACTTGCCCGTGTGCAGCTTGATATTTTTTTGATTAAGTTCGGGAATATCCGCCCTGAAGGTGGTCAGGTTGATTTCCCTGGAGAGTTTCTTGAAGCCTTCGGGATTCAATTCGATGCCGTTGACGTTGTATCTCACAAAGATATCGTCCGCGGTTTTCAGACTGTCTTCTTCGGATGCGGCTTGGTAGACATACAAATTGAAGGCGTGTTTCTTTTTTGAAAGGATTCTTCGTAAAGGTTTTGAACAGCCTGACTGGCGATCGGCAAGGTTGATCGCGGAGGAGATCATGATACGCTGTTTCCCGTCGAAGAGAAAGGTGGGTGGCGAGTCAAGATAGTTGATGCCGATACCGAGTTCCAGAATCGGCAGTTGATTCTTTTTGCTTTTCTCATTGTAATGTTTGATAATGAAAAGCATGTTTATGGCAATACCGCATGCCCTGGCTACAATGTACCAGCCTTCGGGTGTCTTCTCTCTTTCAAAAATTGCCAGGATAATGGCGTCTCCCTCGATAAAAACCTTGACGGCCCCATAGTCTTTAAGAGTTTCAGATATGGGGTTGAAGAAATTGAGACTGAAATAGGAGGCGGGGTTCAATCCTCTTTTTATCATCTGTTGCGTTATATCGGTGGATCCCCTCACATCCGCCTTTATCACGACGTGGTTGAGGATTGGCTTTTCACGCTCCCGTTTTTCACTGGGAAGCAGGAATTCATACAGCGTATTATTTACCTTGGATAGATGAAGGGTTTTATCATCCGTTGTCAAATTGATTCGGTCCATTGCCTCATTGATTACTTTGTGGTTTTCAATATCCCGATGGTAGCGAGTTATTCCTTTGAGGAATCGAATCAGGTATTGTTTTCTTTTCTTCACCCGAAGAAATTCTAGTTTTTTTACCTGTTTTTTCAGAGGCCCCAGGGGAAAGGGCTTGTGGTATATTTTTCTCAGCTGCTTCAGCCGGGTAATGATGGGTTTTCTTGATTTTGGATCGATCATAAAAAGAAGAATCTGCCGCGGCACCAACGGAGAACAGTAGATCCGGTAGACCGCCCGCATTTCATAAGATGCGGAGATCCTTTGAATCAGGCGGGCTTTCTTGAATGCCTTAAAAAAATCCTTGAGGAAGATTTTTTGTTTGGCAGCCAAGTTTTTCAGCTGAGCGATATCCACATCGTCTGATGGTTGCTTTTTGCTCTTTTTGATTTTCTCGAGGGTATCATAATAGTCCAGTAAATCATCGATATTATCGGTTTGCTTGAGATAGATAGCGATGTTGGTCGGGCGGGATGGCCTGTCCGACCCGCCAATAGCCGGGTCCTCTTCGGTTTGTTCCGACTGGGGATGATTTCCGACAATTTCAAAAAAGAGACCTTCCAGCAATTTGATTAGGTTATCATAATTGTCCGGGTCTTCGAAGCGTCTGCCCAAAATTATATCATATTCATCGAGGAGTAAGGCATCGTGATAGTGATTCATGGAATGAAAAATTGGATTTTCGAGGATGTCGTCCGGCAGCAGATTTTCAGCGCCGAAGTTTGCCTCTCGTATAGCTTTGAGCTTATTTTTGTTGACGTCGGATAGCAGGGAAAAAAGCTCCTGTCCCATTTTTCTTAAAAAGACGTCCTTGTTCTGCAGAACAATCGAAATGGACTCCTGTCTCTTGACGGTGTCCTCTGTCAGATGTCGATCCGTCTGTTGGTCTTTGCGAATCAGATTCTTGATATTGGTGATGGTCACCTTGAACTGATCCCGCATATACGTGATGAGCATTTTCATTATGGCAATTTGAGCCAGAAAATCGATTTGGGGATTATTTTCCTGTTTTGACTTGTAGACGGCATCTTCCATGAGCTGGCTGTAAAGCAACTTGAAGTCAGTCACTTTTTGAGCCCACACAACAGGTTTATCAATCCTGGAAAATTTGTATAATTCAACATTTCTGGCAATGATCTGGGGAACAATTTTATCGGCCGCCTCGCAAAAAGCGGGACTCAGGCAGACATCATGCCGGACATTGTCCACCCCGGGAATGAGCTGGTCCAGGGAGAGATTCAATGCATAGGGAGAAAGTGGAAATCGGTGAAAATCGGCGTTCGCAATTTTTTTTTTAATAAAGAAAAACATAACAAGTACTTATAGCATTAACGCAAAAAAAAGTCTATCAAATTTAAAAGTGATTGACAGGATCTTTATTTCTCTATCATTATAAATGTTTGTTGGGCAATCCCTTTTAATTAAACCTTCCCATCAATGAGAATATGCTCGATAGTAAAAAAGGCTGAGGATGCTTTCAGATCCAGGAATTTCGCTTCATCCTCAATGAAAATTTTGCGAAGTTTTTGACCCTCCGGTGAATTGATGGCTGATAGAAAGTCTGCTTCCGATTGCCACCATATCTCACCAACCCCATCATACGGTTCTGATAATCCTCTGGATTTCTGAATATTCTCGTTTAGTGGTGAATCGATGGTATGGCTTTGAACGTAACGTACTGCCCTATAGGTGTCTGCAAACTTCTTGAAAAGGGGACCATGATGGTTTAGCCAATAGTCTTGAAACTCAGCCAGTGATAAATTCGGGTGGCGCTTTGCGCACATAACAAATTTGATCATAAAATTCTCTCCTTCAGATGCCCAACGTCAAAATTAGCCGGCGCGGTAACGCGTCCGGCTGAATGCCTTGTTAGCTGTGTTACATGGCGCAGTAAACACCAACTAAATCTCCCCTTACACCGATGGACACAAACTCACCACTATCATTTTTTGTACCAAGGCCGTACTCATTAGTTTCTGGGTCAAACCATTGAATATAACCACCATCTATAGCTACTACCCAATAATCTGTGGACAAAAGGGGTCAGACCTATTTATCGGCCTTCTTCGGCCTACCTCTTTTTCGAGGAACAACCACCCGGTTGAGTTTGTTGCCCAACCTTTCCAGAAATGCCGCCCTACCCCATGCCTTACCCTGTTGTGCCGCCTCCCGAATGGCCTCCATATCTTCAGATCGCTCCTGCTCATAAAAGAATTCCTTATAGCTGAACGCAGAATCATGGAGGCAATCGGCCATGATGGTCTTGTCTTCTTTCCCCAAAAGATGGTAGGAGCCACTGGACCATGGATAATCCGCTCCATCCGCAACCATGCCGGCCCTGACAGGGTTCGTTTCTATGTATTTGAGGACAACATAGTAAACTTCCGGATCAAGCGGGTGCAGCTTGTAGCGGTTCTCCCAGAGTTTGCCGCTCCTACGGTATTTCCTGTTATAGTACTGTGTGTATCGTTGGGCCAGGATCTTCATGAAGTTGATCATTCTCTCTTCTGTGCCTGGAAGAACCAAGAGGTGCGTATGGTTCGTCATCAGGCAATACCCCATGATCGGGGCATGGTACTGCTCTGCTAATTTTCTGGCCCACTTGAGATAATAGAACCGGTCCTCTTTTTCCTTGAATACATCCTGGCGATTGTTTCCCCGCTGTATGGCGTGATGGCATATATTGGGGATAATGAGGCGAGTATTTCTTGACATGATTGAGACATATCAGGCGTTGTGGCGGGGTGTCAATTAAAATAGGTGTGACCCCTTTTCCACTCCCGTTCCTATTTCGCTTTTCTGAGCACGTGAATTGTGAAAACCGGCATTTGGCCTTACAGACATCCAAGGGACATTCAGAACCTTCCTGACACTCCTGCGTTATCCGGGAGTGTTTGACATTTGGATGACAAATGGATTATGCAACGATCTTGGAACCGAAAGATTACGATCAACAAGGATTTATAGAAAAAGGAGCGAAGAGCAGTGAAGTACGACTTTGACGAGA
>Ga0315556_1000801_pt1 | contig 19613 bp, 17 predicted proteins | sample SalMarSW160310MG_FD_202112 | JGI IMG/M metagenome (GOLD analysis project Ga0315556, IMG submission 202112) | Salt marsh sediment microbial communities from the Plum Island Ecosystem LTER, Massachusetts, United States - Salt Marsh Sediment SW1603-10 ...
GCCGTGGAACGCGGCATGGAACTGGCCAAAGCCAAAGGAGCCAAGCGAGCCCTGATGTTGCCGATGAGCGTACCGTCGCATTGCAGCCTGCTACAGGGTGCGGCCGAGAAACTGCGTGCCTATCTGGAAAATGTCGCGGTGCAGGCACCGGCCATACCCGTGCTGCACAATGCCGACGTCAAAAGCCATGATGATGGCGCGGCGATCAAGGATGCGCTGGTGCGCCAACTGTATTCGCCGGTGCGCTGGGTGGAAACGGTGCAGGCTTTCGGGACCGCTGGCATCAGCCATAATGCCGAATGTGCGCCGGGCAAGGTACTGGCAGGTCTGAACAGACGCATCGACACCAATCAGCAGGCATTGGCACTGAACGATGGCGAAGCCTTGAAGCAGGCTTTGGCCACGTTGTCACAATAATAATGGTGGGGGAGGCAAGATGAGCTTACAGGGGCAGATTGCGCTGGTTACCGGCGCGAGTCGAGGCATAGGCCAGGGCATTGCGCTGGAGCTGGGCAAGCAGGGGGCTACCGTGGTCGGTACCGCTACGACCGAAACCGGCGCACAGGCAATCAGCGATTATCTGGCAGCGGCGGGAATCACCGGCCGCGGCATGGCGCTGAACGTCAATGACGGTGCCCAGGTAGATCAGGTACTGGAAACGATTCGCAAGCAATATGGCGAAATTTCGATTCTGGTGAACAATGCCGGTATCACCCGCGACAATTTGCTGGCGCGCATGAGCGACGACGAGTGGGACGACATCATGGCGACCAACCTGAAATCAGTGTTCCGCATGAGCCGCGCCGTATTGCGCGGCATGATGAAGGCACGCCAGGGGCGCATCATCAATATTTCCTCGGTCGTGGGCAGCATGGGCAATGCCGGGCAATCCAATTATGCCGCCTCCAAGGCCGGTATGGTCGGCTTCAGCAAGTCGTTGGCGCGCGAGATCGGCAGCCGCAACGTTACCGTCAATTGCGTTGCGCCCGGCTTTATTGCGACCGATATGACCGAGGCGCTGCCGCAGGAACAGCGCGACAAACTGGTCGAGCATGTGCCTTTGAAACGCCTTGGACAAGTGTCTGACGTTGCAGCAGCTGTAGCCTTCCTGGCTGGACCGGGGGCGGGGTATATCACCGGGGCAACATTGCACGTTAATGGCGGGATGTATATGGAGTAGGTGGCAGTTTGGAAATTTTGGCTTCTTTGGTAGAATGCCGGGGCTTTTTGAATATTAATCCAGTGCAGGGAGAAATAAATGTCTAGTATTGAACAACGCGTCAAGAAAATTGTTGCTGAGCAACTCGGCGTAAATGAAACCGAGGTTAAGGATGAATCCTCATTTGTCAATGACTTGGGAGCTGATTCTCTGGATACGGTTGAGCTGGTAATGGCGCTGGAAGAAGAGTTCGAGTGCGAAATTCCAGACGAGGAAGCCGAGAAAATCACCACCGTTCAGCAGGCCATTGACTACATCAATGCCCATCCAAAATAATTCATCTGAATCTATCCTGCTTTCAACATCAACCGGAGTCTAGTTTGGCTAAACGCAGAGTCGTGATTACCGGCTTGGGCATTGTTTCGCCTGTTGGTACCGGCATTGCCCAAGCTTGGCAGAACATCGTGGACGGGAAACCGGGTATCACCCGGATTACCCGTTTCGATCCCGCAGCTTTTGCCTGTCAGGTTGCCGGTGAGGTGAAGGACTTCGACGTCACCCAGTACCTGCCTGCCAAGGATGCAAGGCGCATGGATACCTTTATCCATTATGGCCTGGTAGCGGGGATGGAGGCGTTCAAGGACTCCGGTATCGAGGTGAACGAGCAGAATGCCGAGCGTATCGGTGTCTGTATCGGCTCCGGTATCGGCGGCCTGCCGATGATCGAAGATACGCATAATGATTATCTGGCATCCGGGCCACGCAAGATTTCGCCCTTCTTCATACCGGGCACCATCATCAACATGATTTCCGGCAACCTGTCGATCATGTACGGATTGAAGGGACCAAACCTGGCGATCGTTACGGCCTGTACCACCGGCACCCACAGCATCGGCGAATCTGCGCGCCTGATCGAATATGGCGATGCCGATGTGATGGTGGCTGGCGGCGCCGAAGCCACCGTGACACCGCTGGCCGTGGGCGGCTTCTCTGCTGCGCGCGCCCTGTCCACCCGCAACGATGATCCGGCTACGGCCAGCCGTCCATGGGACAAGGACCGGGACGGTTTCGTGATGGGTGAGGGCGCCGGGGTTCTGGTGCTGGAAGAGTACGAACACGCCAAGGCACGCGGGGCCAGGATTTATGCCGAGCTCGCCGGTTACGGGCTCAGTGCGGATGCCTACCACATGACCGCCCCGAGTACGGACGGGCCGAAACGCAGCATGCTCAATGCATTGCGCAATTCCGGGATCAGTCCGGATCAAGTGCAATACGTCAATGCCCACGGCACCTCGACGCCGCTGGGCGACAAGAACGAGGCCGAAGCCATCAAGCTGGCATTCGGCGACCATGCGAAAAAGCTGGTGGTGAACTCGACCAAGTCGATGACCGGCCACCTGCTGGGCGGTGCCGGCGGAATCGAGTCTGTGTTCTCCACACTGGCGGTACATCACCAGGTTTCTCCTCCCACGATCAATATTTTCGAGCAGGATGCCGAGTGCGATCTGGATTTTTGTGCAAATGAGGCGCGCAAGATGAGCATCGATGTTGCCGTCAATAATAATTTCGGCTTTGGCGGCACAAACGGCTCTCTGGTGTTCCGCAAGGTATAACTCCCGGTTCGCGCAGGCTATCCATGCTGATCAATGGCGTGCCGGGAGACAGAATCGACATCCATGATCGCGGCCTGCAATACGGCGACGGCATATTCCGCACTTTGCGCATCATGCAGGGGCTTCCCAGGCAGTGGCCGCGGCACTATCGCAAGCTGAAGCAGGATTGTGCAGCACTTGGCCTTGCTTGCCCGGAAGCAGATTTGCTTGCCGACGAATTGCGGCAACTGGCAGCCACCCGGCCTGACGGCGTTGCCAAAATAATCATTACCCGTGGTAATTCCGAACGTGGCTATACGCTGCCGCCATCGGTGGTTCCCAATCGCATTCTGATGATTTCTCCACCGCCGGATTTTTCCGATAAATATCGGCTGCATGGCGTCAAGGTGCGGGTTTGCGACCTGCGTCTATCGCATCAGCCACGTCTTGCCGGCGTCAAACATCTCAACCGACTGGAAAATGTGCTGGCCGCGATGGAATGGAACGACCCGGAAATTGCCGAAGGACTGTTGCTGGATATGGAAGGTAATGTAACGGAAGGCACGCGCAGCAACCTGTTTCTGGTGAGGAATGGCGAGTTGTCCACCCCGGATCTGTCGCAATGCGGCGTGGCTGGCGTGCAACGCGAAAGGGTGCTGGATTGGGCGGTAGCCAACGATGTGGCTTGCAAGGTTGAGCAATTGAGTCTGGCCGATGTGCTGGCTGCAGACGAGGTGTTTCTGGTAAACAGCGTAATTGGCCTGTGGCCGGTACGCCAATTGCAGGAGCGGGTCTGGCAGCAGCATCCGGTTTCCCTGCAGATAGGAAAATGGCTGAACAATGCCACCGATTAAACGCGTATTGATTGCGCTGCTGGCGGTCTTTCTGCTGATGGTTGCGGCCATGGCGTTTTATGCGCTGCGGCCATTGACGATGCCCGCCATACCATTTGAATTTTCATTAAAGCAGGGAACCAGCCTGAAAGGTATGTCGCGCCAGATGCATCAGGACGGCCTGATCCGCAATGAACGGATGTTCGTGTGGTTGGGCCGAATGCTGGGCCGGGCCGGAGAAATCAAGTTCGGCAGCTACGAGCTGGAAAAGACGGTATCACCCCTGGAGTTGTTGAATATTGTGACCGAGGGGCGCGTCAGCCAGGTGCATATCAGTATCATCGAGGGAACTACATTCAAACAATTTCGCGACACGCTGGATACCGACCCGGAATTGCGCCATGACAGCGCCGCCATGTCCGAGGCCGAAATACTGCAACGGGTCGGCGCGCCCGAAGCGCATGCGGAAGGGCTGTTTTTTCCCGACACCTATTATTTCGCCAGCGGTGCCAGTGACCTGACCATACTTAAGCGCGCCTACCAGACCATGCAGCGACATTTACAGGAAAACTGGCAGCAGCGTTCGCCGGGACTGCCACTGCAAACGCCATACCAGGCGTTGATCCTGGCATCGATCGTGGAAAAGGAGACCGGGCAGGCAAGCGATCGGGCCATGATCGCCGGTGTGTTCATCAACCGTCTGCGTCGGGGCATGCTGCTGCAAACCGATCCTGCCGTAATTTACGGCATGGGGGATAAATTCGACGGTAATTTGCGCAAGCGCGATTTATTGAAGGATACCCCGTACAATACGTATACCCGCACCGGATTGCCGCCGACACCGATTGCGTTGCCGGGCCTGGCTGCATTACGGGCCACCCTGCATCCGGCCGCAACCGATGCCCTTTATTTCGTGGCGCGCGGGGATGGCAGTTCCGTATTTTCGAATTCCCTGGCGCAACATAACCGTGCAGTCAATAAATACCAGAAATGAGCAAGGCAAAATTCATTACTTTTGAGGGTGTGGACGGTGCGGGCAAGAGCACCCATCTGTCGTGGTTTGCCGAAACCTTGCGTGCGCGTGGAATTGATGTGCTGCTAACCCGGGAACCGGGCGGGACGCCGCTGGGGGAGCGCTTGCGGGAAATCCTGCTTAGCGAACCCATGCATGCGGAAACAGAAGCATTGCTGATGTTTGCGGCACGGCGCGAGCACATCGAGCAGGTTATCCAGCCGGCCCTGGCGCGCGGCACCTGGGTGATTTCCGACCGTTTCAGCGATGCCAGCTTTGCCTATCAGGGCGGTGGCAGAGGCCTGGATACCGGCAAACTGGAACAACTGGAACAGTGGACGCATGGCGGCTTTCAACCAGACCTGACATTGTTGTTCGATATTCCGGTCGAGATTGCGCGGCAGCGCCTGAGCAACAACCAGTCGCTGGATCGCTTCGAGCAGGAACAGGCGGTATTTTTTGAAAAAGTGCGCAAGGCTTACCTGGACCGTTATGCCAAAGCCCCGCAGCGCTTTGCATTAATCGATGCCGCCCAGCCGCTGGAACAGGTGAAGGCCAGCCTGGAGCATATCGTTCAGGGTCTGAGCCAATGAGAGAATTGTATCCGTGGCAGCAGGAAGTCTGGCAGCGCTTGTCCGGGCTGCGCGCGCGCCTGCCGCATGCGCTGTTGCTGAAAGGTGCGCAAGGTACTGGCAAATTTGACCTGGCCACGAATCTTGCCCAGTCGGTGCTTTGCGAACAGCCGCTGGCTGACGGTATGGCATGTGATGCCTGTCCTTCCTGTCACTGGTTCCGGCAGGAATCTCATCCCGATTTCCGATTGCTCCAGCCGGAGGCGCTGGCAGCATCGGACGAGGCAACAGTAGGGAGCGGCAAGAAGCCGGCGCGCCAGATAACCGTGGACCAGGTGCGGGCGCTATCCGATTTTTCCAATCTTACCTCGTACCGCGGCGGCTACCGTGTCGTGCTGGTCTATCCGGCGGAGGCAATGAATACCAATGCCGCGAATGCGTTGCTGAAAACGCTGGAAGAGCCAACGGGAAAAATGCTGTTCATCCTGGTTACCCATAAGCCTCAGCATTTACTGCCCACCATACTGAGCCGCTGCCACAGTATTGCTGTTGCCATGCCGTCGGAGCAGGAGAGCCTGGATTGGCTGAAACAGCAAGGGATAGCCGACTCTTCTGCGGTGCTGGCGCAAGCGGGATTTGCCCCGTTGCTGGCCAAACAACTGGCTGAGCAGACGGATTCTTTCGAAGAGCATGAACTGGTGCTGCAGGCACTGGGACGGCCGGAGCAAATGGATGAATGTGCGCTGGCGGAGCAGCTGAAAAACAAACGGGTGGAACCGGTAAAAATCATCCAGTGGATGCAGCAATGGTGTTATGACCTGACCAGCGCAAAGTTTGCGCAAAAGATTAGATATCATACAGAATATAATGATTATATATATAATTTATCAGGAAATGCGGCTGCGCTTGCATTGTTGCAATTACAAAAGGATCTGTCCGTTGCCAAGCGCGAAGCTTTCCATCCGCTGGAGCCGAAATTGCTGTTCGAATCCCTGTTTTCCGCCTACCGTCAGGCGCTGCGCAGCAATACCGGGGAACGCGCATAGGAAGCCCGATGTTTATTGATTCGCATTGTCACCTGAATTTCCACGAGCTGGCCGACAATCTGGAAGAAGTCCTGGGAAATATGCGCCGCAACGGGGTTTCCCACGCCCTGTGCGTGGGCGTAACCCTGGAGGCTTTCCCGCAAATACTGGCGCTGGCCGAGCGATATCCGCATATCTATGCCTCGGTCGGCGTGCATCCCGACAACGAAGTGGAAGCCGAGCCCACGCAAGCCCGGCTGGTCGAACTGGCACAACATCCCAAGGTGGTCGCGATCGGGGAGACCGGGCTCGATTATTACCGCCTGCAAGGTGACCTGGAATGGCAGCGCGAACGCTTTCGCATCCATATCCGGGCAGCACGCGAAAGCGGAAAGCCATTGATCATCCATACCCGCGCGGCGGCGCAGGACACGTTGCGCATCATGGCCGAGGAGGGGGCAGAAAAAATCGGCGGCGTGATGCACTGCTTCACCGAGAACCGGGAAGTGGCCGAGGCGGCTATGGCCATGAATTTCTATATTTCCTTTTCCGGTATCGTCACTTTCAAGAACGCGACACAGATCAAGGATGTTGCCCGCCATATTCCGCTTGAGCGCATGCTGATCGAAACCGATGCGCCCTATCTTGCACCTGTACCGTTTCGGGGCAAGCTCAACCAGCCAGCCTACGTCAAGTATGTGGCGGAGGAAATCGCAACGCTACGCAATATCCCCCTCGAACAGGTCGCGATGGCGACCACTTTCAATTTTCACCGCCTGTTCAAGACGGGCTATCATTAATCCAACATAAGCGGCATGATCTGCGCTATGTGGCAGTAAAATACTGATTCAGTATGATTTATGCTACAATATTTGCTCAAATATATTCATTTTCCCAATTAATTTCTGATCCAGGTGACATTAAAACTTTAAGGAAAGAAATTGCATGACGTATTAAAAATTCCATCCAGGCAAAAAGTGGTCGCGCTGTTTGGAGAAGTTCTGGTGGATGTATTTCCGGACAGGAGAGTGCTGGGAGGCGCGCCATTCAATGTCGCGCGCCACCTGAAGGCATTCGGGCTATATCCGCTGTTGATAACGCGAACAGGCAACGATGCGATCCGCGACGAATTGCTGGAAGCCATGGCGCGCTTCGGCATGGATGATCGCGGGGTGCAGAACGATCTGGCGCACCCCAGTGGGCAGGTTGCCGTACATACCGAAGGACATGGACATCGCTTCGAAATATTGCCGGACCGGGCATATGATTATATTCATGCGGGCCTGGTCCACATGATCACGCTCGCAGTACGCCCGAAAATGATCTATTTCGGTACTCTGGCTCAACGCTGTGTAATCTCAAGAAAAGCACTGACGGCGTTGTTGCGCAGCAGCAAGGCTCCACGGTTTCTGGATCTCAATTTGCGCGATCCGTGGTATGACCTGTCCACAGTCGAAAGATCGCTGCAGCGGGCGGACATCGCCAAGATGAATGAAGATGAGTTGTTACAAGTGGCTGCATTGCTGCAAATACCGGACAATACTATTGAAGAGCAGGCGGCGGCGCTTGTCCACCGGTTCAATCTGGAACGGTTGCTGGTCACTTGCGGCGAGCAGGGTGCATGGCAACTTTCCGGGAGCGGCAAGCTAGCGCGCGCATCCGGGCAGACAATGGAACAGCCAATGGTGGATACTGTCGGAGCAGGAGACGGATTTTCCGCGGTACTGATTTTTGGAATGCTGAGTGGCTGGCCGATTGCCTCGATCCTGTCCCGGGCAAATGCCTTTGCTGCCGCCGTATGCGGAATACGCGGCGCTATTCCGCCCGACCAGGATTTTTATGCGCCTTTTCTGGAAGAATGGAAAAAATGTCCACCCGACAAGTCGAAAACGAAAACCCTCTGTACATTCTAATGATCAGTGTGCACGGCCTGATCCGGGGCGAAAACCTGGAGTTGGGGCGTGATGCCGACACCGGCGGCCAATCCCTCTATGTGGTTGAACTGGCCCGCGCATTGGCCCGCCACCGTGAAGTTGAGCGGGTCGATCTGCTGACCCGCCTGGTTGACGATCCATCGGTGTCGCCGGATTATGCCAGGCCGGAGGAAGAACTGGGTGATGGGGCGCGCATCCTGCGCCTGCGATGTGGCCCCAAACGCTACCTGCGCAAAGAAGCATTGTGGCCTTACCTCGACCAGATGGTCGATCTTTGTCTTCATTCCCTGCGCAAACAGCAACGCTTACCCGATCTGATCCATACTCATTATGCCGACGCCGGCTACGTGGGGCGGCAGCTTTCGCTATTGCTGGGAGTCCCGCTGGTGCATACAGGGCATTCACTGGGGCGACCCAAGCGCGAGAGACTGCTGGCCAGCGGACGCAAGGAGCAGACTATCGAGCGTCAATTCAACTTTGCACACCGGATTGCCGTTGAGGAAAACATCCTGAAGCATGCCTCGCTGGTGGTGACCAGCACGCGCCAGGAAATCGAGCAACAATATGGCATGTATCAAAGCACCGATCCTCGCCGTTGTGTCGTTATTCCGCCGGGTATAGACACCTCAAATTTTTCGCCGCCCGTGGGACGCAAAAGGGTTACCTCCTGGATTCAGCAGGAAGTTGATCGCTTTTTATCGCAACCTGAAAAACCCATGATCCTGACCATTTGTCGCCCCGAAGGCCGCAAAAATCTGGACGGTCTGCTTGCGGCATACGGCAGCGACCGTCGCATACAGGAAATGGCGAATCTGGTCGTCGTGGCGGGGAACCGTGAAGATATACGCGATATGGCTGAGGAACAGCAGCGCGTGCTGAACGACCTGCTGCTGGATATTGACCGCTATGACTTATGGGGAAAAGTGGCTTTTCCCAAACATCACAATCGCGATAACGTGCCGGAACTATATCGCCTGGCGGCACGAAGCCGTGGCATATTCGTCAATCCCGCACTGACCGAGCCGTTTGGCTTGACCCTGATCGAGGCTGCAGCCAGTGGTTTGCCGTTCATTGCGCCGGACGACGGCGGACCAAAAGATATCGTAAACAACTGTCGAAATGGTTTACTGGTAAATACGCTCGACCCGGCGGCGATTGCAGAGGGTTTGAACAAGGCTCTGCTGGATTTGCAACAATGGCGCAAATGGTCAAAGCAGGGGGTGATTGGCGTCAAGCGCCATTACAACTGGGATGCGCATGTTGCCAAATACATGCGGGAGCTGCGCCATTTGATGCGACGCGACCGCAAGCGCGTGCGCCGTCACCTGGCTTATGCCTACCACAACGGCGCAGCACCGATGCGCTTGCAATGGCAAAGGGTGCTGATGTCGGATATCGACAACACCCTGATCGGCGACCAGGAAGGACTGGAAGCCCTGATTGCCTGGGTGCGCGAGCACGAACATTCCGTGGCCTTCGGCATTGCCACCGGACGTTCGCTGGAAAGCACGGTCAAGGTGCTGAAAAGCTGGGCCGTGCCGATCCCGAACATCCTGGTGACCTCGGTCGGCACCGAAATTAATTACGGCCAGAGCTTGGTGCCGGATGCCGGCTGGGCCAATCACATCCGCTACAAATGGCGCCGCGAATCACTGGCGGAAGCGATGTCCGGCGTGCCGGGGCTGGAATTGCAGGCGATGGAAAATCAGCGCGAATTCAAGTTGAGCTATAACGTGAATCCCGAACTGATGCCGCCGCTGACTCAGATTAACCGCCATTTGCGTGAGCGCGGCCTGTTTGCGCAACTGGTCTATTCGCACGAAGCCTTCCTCGACGTGCTGCCGGTACGCGCCTCCAAGGGGCATGCGATACGCTACCTGGCCTACAAATGGGGCTTGCCGCTGAAGAACTTCCTGGTGGCTGGGGATTCCGGCAACGACAAGGAAATGCTGCGTGGCGACACGCTGGGCGTGGTGGTCGGCAACTACAGCGCCGAACTCGAATCGCTGCGCGGACTCGAACAGATATATTTTGCCCAGGAACCCTGCAGCAGGGGTATTCTTGAAGGCATCCATCACTACGGATTTGATGAATTGGTAATACTGAACGAACAGACGGAACCCGCACTATGACTGAGGACCTGGCACTGTATGCGCAGGACAACCGGGATACGGTTTATGCCCTGTTGCACCGTTTTTTTGCGGCCAAGCGCCCGTTCCTGCTGCAATCCGATCTACGCGACGAATTTTCCGCCATGTGCGAGGAAATCAGCCGGGACGACCTGGCCGATTCCACGCTGGGCGAGTTCGTGGCCCATCTGCAGGAAGGTGTTTTCCATATGCCGTGGGCCTACTTCGCGTTGCGTCCGGAGACGGCGCAGTGGGTTTACCTGCGCATTAATGAGGAATCGCTGGCGATAGAGGAGGTGAGCACCTCGGAATTCCTGCGCTTCAAGGAAGCGCGTATCGACAATGTGCAGGATCCTTCCAAAACACTGGAAATCGACTTTGCACCATTCGGGCGGCATTTCCCCAAACTGAAGGAACGGCGGTCCATCGGCCAGGGCGTGCTGTTCCTGAATCGTCAATTGGCCAGCGACATGTTTAGCCGGACACGCGAAGGCGAAAGCAAGTTGCTGCATTTCCTCACAGTGCATGCCATCGATGGCCAGCAGTTAATGATCGGCAACCAATTCCGCGAAGTTTCCGCGTTGCGCAATGCACTGCGTCGCGCCATCACTGATGTGGAAAGGCTGGACGAGGAAACCCCATGGGCGCAATTTTCCGAAAAACTCGACAAGCTGGGATTCTATCCGGGCTGGGGAGACAAGGCGGGGCGGGTGGTCGAAACCATGAACCTGTTGCTGGATATTCTGGAAGCGCCGGCCCCCACTGATCTGGAGGCCTTCCTGTCGCGTATTCCGATGATCTCCCGATTGCTGGTCATTTCACCGCATGGCTATTTCGGCCAGGACAAGGTGCTCGGCTTGCCGGACACCGGCGGGCAGGTGGTCTATATCCTCGACCAGGTGCGTGCGCTGGAAAGCGAGATGCGCGACAGCCTGGCCCGCCAGGGCGTGCCGGTGGAGCCGAAGATATTGATCGTCACCCGGCTGATCCCGGAAGCCGGACAAACCTCGTGCAACCAGCGCCTGGAAAAAATCAGTGGTTGCGAAAACACCTGGATTCTGCGGGTGCCATTCCGTCGCCCCAACGGGGAAGTTGTGCAAAACTGGATCTCCCGTTTTGAAATATGGCCTTACCTTGAAGATTTTGCTGTGGATGCGGAGCGGGAGGCGCTGGCCGAGCTTGGAGCGCGTCCCGATTTTGTCATCGGCAACTATTCCGATGGCAACCTGGTTGCGTCATTGCTCTGCAAGCGGCTGAAAGTAACGCAGTGCAACATTGCGCATGCGCTGGAAAAAACAAAATATCTGCATTCCGATCTGTATTGGCGTGAAAACGACGAGCAATACCATTTTGCCTGTCAGTACACCGCCGACCTGATTGCCATGAATACTGCCGATTTCATCATCACCAGCACCTATCAGGAAATAGCAGGTACCGAAGAAACGGTGGGGCAGTATGGCAGTTATCGAACGTACACCATGCCCGGCCTGTACCGGGTTGTCGATGGTATCGACTTGTTCGATCCCAAGTTCAATATCGTTTCCCCGGGTGCGGATGAGAATGTCTATTTCCCTTACAGCGAAACCGACCGCCGGCTAGAAGCATTACGTCAGGAAATCGAAGAACTGATTTTCGGAACAAAAACGTCCGGTGTGCAATTCCGCGGTACATTCAGTGATCGCGACAAACCGATTATTTTCAGCGTCGCCCGGATGGACCGCATCAAAAACCTCACCGGACTGGTAGAGTGGTATGCCAATTCCGAAAGATTGCGCAATTGTGCGAACCTGCTGATAGTCGGCGGTCATATCGACCCTGGGTATTCATCCGATCATGAAGAACAAGAGCAAATCCGGCTTATGCACCAGATCATCGACAGTCATGGGCTGGAAGGGCAGGTGCGCTGGTTGGGCATGCGTTTGTCCAAAAATATGGTAGGGGAGCTATATCGCACCATCGCCGATTACCGCGGGATTTTCGTTCAGCCGGCACTTTTTGAAGCTTTCGGCCTGACTATTATCGAGGCCATGTCGTCAGGCCTTCCGGCTTTCGTTACCTGCCACGGCGGGCCGAGCGAGATCGTGCAGGACAACCGTTCCGGTTTTCACATCGATCCTAACCAGGGAAACAAGGCAGCAGATTTGATGGCGGATTTTCTCGAGCATTGCGCGACCGATCCGGGCGAGTGGGAAAGGGTGTCGCAGGGAGCGCTGAACCGCGTTGCCGCCCGTTATACCTGGAAGCTTTATGCCAAGCGAATGATGACCTTGTCACGAATCTATGGATTCTGGAAGTTTGTCAGCGACCTGGATCGGGAAGAAATGTCCTGTTACCTGGATATGTTTTACCATCTCCAGTACAGACCACTGGCGGAAAAAATAGAACGCTAGGCAGACAAAATGGATATATATTACAAGTATATGTGGCAATATTCTGAGGTTGCGCTGCATATTGTCCTGATCCTGATCCTGGCCTGGATTGCGCAGCGACTGGCCCGGCGTGCCATCCGCATGCTTAAGGCCTATCTTGGCGGTCAGGCAGCAGACAACCCGGAAGAACTCAAACGTATCGAAACCCTGGGGCAGGTGTTTCACTACGTTGCCTCGGTGGTTATCGTCGTCGTTGCAGGCATGTTGTTGCTGGGCGAACTGGGCATCTCCATCGGCCCCCTGCTGGCAACCGCCGGCGTGGTCGGCATGGCCATCGGCTTTGGGGCCCAGCATCTGATCAGGGACTATTTCACCGGCTTTTTCATCCTCCTCGAGAACCAGGTCAGGCAGGGCGATGTGGTAGCAGTGGCCGACAAGGGCGGCCTGGTAGAGGAAGTTACCCTGCGCTATATCAAGCTGCGCGACTATGAGGGTAATGTCCATTTCGTCCCCAATGGCACTATCACTACCGTAACCAATATGAGCCGGGGCTTTGCCTTTGCCGTGATCGACGTCGGGGTTGCCTACCGCGAAAACATGGACGAGGTAATGGAAATCATGAAACGCGTAGGAGCCGAACTGGCCGGCGATCCCGCATTCAGCAGCAAGATACTCGAGCCCATCGAAATGGCCGGCGTCGACAAACTGGATGATTCTGCCGTGGTCATCCGCTGCCGTTTCAAGGTGCCGCCGCTGGAACAATGGGGTGTACGTCGCGAATATCTCAAACGTCTGAAGCAGGCGTTCGACGAGCAAGGCATCGAAATTCCGTATCCGCACATCACCGTCTATCCGGGTCAGGCAAAGGACGGGACGGCACCGCCACTGAATCTCGTGACCAGGACCCCACAGCAGGACAAGGATCGCACAGGGCAATAGAAACTTCAGACCGAGGCCGCCCCAGCGCATTTCGCGCCATCTTTTATTTGCGCATAATGTATATTATGTAAAATGATGAGTAAGCCGAGCCAACCACGGATCAAGCCTGTTTATATTCCCTCTCCTTGCGTCCTGAACACCAGGCGCGTTGCCAGACGTGCTACGGCCAGCAGCAGTTCCAGCGCCAGCAAGGTTGCTGCCGCAATGACGGCGCCAACCACAAGCGCATCCTGATTGAGCGGAACGGTATAGCTATACTGTGCCAGGGTTTCGCTCCGTATTTCCTGGTCGCCGTTAAACAGGATATGCACGATCCTGTATGGCAAGCTGGTTTTCAACGCCGACATTTCGGCTTCAAAGCGTAGTTTGCGCTGATACATCTTTTCAACTGCTGCACCCTCTTCCTGGAAAGGCTTTTGTCCACTCTGGCGGTGGAACTCAATCAGTTTCTCGATGCTGCCGCTGAAATACTTGTCGGCTATTTTCTGATAAGGCTGGAAATTGATCGTGACCTCGCGCAGGTGCGCGTCTACCCGCTTTTCGTACTGGTCTGCAAGGTTGGGAAGCTGCAGGCCTACCAGTAGCGCGATGCAGGCGACAACGATCATCAGGTAACGATGGAAAATTTCGGTGACCATGCAGCACTTTAACCACTCGCTGGATATGCTGCAAGGAGATGCATCAGGCTAACGACAAACTTGTAGAGGCCTCGTTTTCGACCACTAGTACCGGGACGTGATGCGCGTTCAAACTGACGGCACGTGGCGGTGGCTGGCTCAAGCTGCTGAGCGGTCCGTCATGCTACTGCACCCGAAATGGCTAATGTAACCGATTATTTAAGTGGAATAAAAATGGGATGCACCGCATCAGGCGGGGCCGATTTCAATAACCTCGGTTACAGACAGGCCTGCAATATCGTAGAGTTTGTCATTGCGCGGCGCGTCTATATCCAGCATTTCTGTAATCCTGGAATAAGTTGCACCCACAAGAATTTCACGGCCATCAGCATCTTTGCGGCGAATGCCATATCTGATGCGCCTCCGCTCTTCTGGCGTCAGCTTGCTAAGCAGGTTTTTGGTTGCCCAGATCGAGCCGCCTCTCGCGAAGTCAGACAAACGTGCTGCGTGATTGATAGTATCCCCAAGTACAGTAAATTCCACCTTTGTTTCGAGATGGAAAATACCCAGCCATTCCTGTCCTTCATTCAGGCCGGTATTGAGATACAGCTCATTTAGCCACCCTTTCCGTAATTGCCATTCCTTGCTTAACTTGCGCATGGCAGCTTTTAATTCATGCGCGCACAGCAAGGCATTGAAAGCATAATTACAGTCCGGCTGGGGGAAAAAGTAGTACACCATGCCATCTCCCACATGCTTGCCATGGGTGCCATAGTACTGGCGGAAGATCGGTTCCATGGTGGACCATATCTGATTGATCAATTCAAAATATTCTTCGGGCGGAAGTTCGGTACAGATGCGTACAGAGTTCTGAAGATCTGCAACAAGCGCTACAACATCCGTCAGTACGGGCAGCCTCTTTTTCAAGAGATTGCGAATTACCTCATCTCGCTGTCCCAGCAGGTTCAGCAAACTGTCGTTATTAATGGTTCCTGGCTGATGGATAAGCAGCATTCCTTCCCGGTAATAGGAAATATAGACGTTGTAATGAGCGACCTCCCCATTTTCAATATATAAATCAAGTGGTAGCCGCATCAACGTGCCTTGGGTATATGCATCCTGCTGCGAATCCGCGGGCATTGTGGTTTTATTTGCATGCTGGCCCTTGAGCACCCCCATCAAGTCGACCCGTGAAAGCCGACCTTTACCCAACAAAAGAAAGAATTGTAGTAACCCCTCCTGATTTTCTGCATGCTTGCCGGCCTCCCCCTTCAGCAAGAACGACAATATATTTCGGTCTCTTATATTTGCGGGAAGTGACTCGAAGCCGCCCAGCAGGCTGGTACGGGCATTTTCGTTATACCAGGTTATCTCAAGGTTGTAATTGACCATGTAGGCTGGAAACGGAATATGGTCAATCGTAAGTTTAAGTTCGTTGGATTGAGGTGAAACAGGCGGGTTGTGAACAGCCCCCCCTGAACCAGTCTCAGTAATCTTGCGGTCTTCTGTCTCAAGCTGCCTGGATATTTCTGCCATGGATTGCCCCTGTTTTTTTAATTGCTTGATATGTTCCAGACGCGCCAACACGTCATCGGGAAAATAACCAATCTGGCGAGCTCTGGTTGAAGCTCCCGGCTCGGGGATTTTCACAACAGGCTGCGGCAACAATCCCTGCGAGATGTAGTTATTAAGTGTCGCCCTGGATATTTTTGCCGCCTGCATCACCTCAAAACTGGTCAACATGATGTTATATCCCCTTTACCACCATAATTATACTGTCCAATAATGTACTATATGGACAGTACAAGTCAAGTAAATTTATTACAAATTAATAACTGTAATAATTCATATGTTATATACAGATAAATAGGATATTCCGAATTAAAATCTATCTGTATAAATAGACACCAATGCCTACACAGATAAGACACTTAATATAAACAGTATAAATAACTAGTAAAGCAAAGGGGGATGGCTTGAAAACATGCGGCGACTGAATTTCATCCCGTGGTAGATTTACCTCACGAATGCCAGGCAGGAATCAAGGATATTTACATTCTTCTTTAGTTGAAAAAATAAAGGGAGGCCAAGCCCCCCTTTATGATTGAAAGTGCCTCGTAATTAAACACAACCAGTCGGTTTGGGTAACCCTCCATATTTGGTGATCGGTTTCATTGGCCCTGTCATCCATAGTTCAAAAAGTTCTTTCTGATCCTGGCCAAGGTATTTGGCAAATTTGCGTATCGGCGGCACACTTGCCATGTCCTCGTAATATTCCCGGGCTTTCAGAATTTGCGACCACTTCATATCATCAAGCGAATAGCCATCAGCCTCCGCCATGGCACGCCCTATTTCCGGTGTCCAATCACCCATATCTACTAGATACCCATCTCCATCACGTTCCGGTAATTCCATTGTTTGCCTCCTGTTTCCCAAAAATAAAATGAATTTGATACGCATTAGACAATACCTACATAAAAAGGTCAACTAATGCCGGGTTGCCGCCATGAAATATACCCGCCCTGATTCCAGCTTCTCACCCCAGAGAGGACATTAACCCCACAAATTGTTCGAAATTGTATGTATCACTACATCCGAATCGGCAATTTTCAGCCTCAGGAAAAATAAATTTTACTGCTATAAAACAATACATTAAAAAATATATTCGCGTTGGCACGCAGGTTGCTAGGTAGAGGGCGCGGGACAGATGAAAGTGCAAGAGATGCTGAAGCAGGCTTTTGACGACTGCACATATTCGAAGGCTGGCATCGACACCTCGCACAGCACCAAATTTATTGAGTGAAAGTTTGTTTTATAACCTTAAGGAGATGAACAATGAATGCACCGCTGCGTCAAATCGCATTTTACGGCAAGGGTGGTATTGGTAAGTCCACAACCTCCCAAAATACCCTGGCGGCCCTCGCTGAAATGGGCCAGAAAATCCTGATCGTCGGCTGCGACCCCAAGGCCGACTCCACCCGCCTGATTCTGCACTCCAAGGCGCAGGACACAGTGCTGTCGCTGGCTGCTGAAGCAGGTTCCGTGGAAGATCTGGAAATTGAAGATGTACTGAAAGTCGGCTATCGCGACATCCGTTGCGTGGAGTCCGGTGGTCCTGAGCCCGGCGTCGGTTGTGCTGGCCGCGGCGTGATCACCTCGATCAACTTCCTCGAAGAAAACGGCGCCTACGACGGCGTGGACTATGTTTCCTATGACGTGCTGGGCGACGTGGTGTGCGGCGGTTTCGCAATGCCGATTCGCGAAAACAAGGCACAGGAAATCTACATCGTAATGTCTGGCGAAATGATGGCGATGTATGCCGCCAACAATATTTCCAAGGGCATTCTGAAGTATGCCAACTCCGGCGGCGTGCGCCTGGGCGGCCTGGTATGTAACGAGCGCCAGACCGATAAGGAACTGGAACTGGCCGAAGCGCTGGCGGAAAAGCTGGGGACCAAGCTGATCCACTTCGTGCCGCGCGACAACGTCGTGCAACACGCCGAACTGCGCCGCATGACGGTGCTCGAGTATGCGCCTGATTCGAAGCAAGCTGAGGAATACCGCCAGTTGGCCCAGAAGATTCACGCCAATGCAGGCAACGGCACCATCCCGACCCCGATCACCATGGAAGAACTGGAAGAGTTGCTGATGGAGTTCGGCATTATGCAGAAAGAAGACGAATCCATCATCGGCAAAGCTGCTGCAGCCGCCTGATCGGAAGCAAAGCATGGTTTGTTCCGTCCGGTTCGCCGGGCGGACAGCCGGCAGGCAGCTCCGCAAAGGGCATGCAAATTGAAACAGGAGCAATACGGACCCGCGCGTCCTTTGCTGAGCTGGTTTGAAATTTTTACTTAACATTTAGGAGGGCAAAATGAGCCTTACTGCTGAAGAAACGAAAGTACGCAACAAGGAATTGATCGAGGAAGTACTCGAGGTCTATCCGGAAAAGGCCAAGAAGAAACGCGCCAAGCACCTGAGCGTGCATGAGGAAGGCAAATCCGACTGCGGCGTGAAGTCCAACATCAAGTCGCTGCCGGGTGTGATGACCATTCGCGGCTGTGCCTACGCCGGCTCCAAGGGCGTGGTGTGGGGGCCGATCAAGGACATGATCCACATCTCCCACGGTCCGGTCGGCTGCGGCCAGTATTCCTGGTCCACCCGCCGCAACTACTACATCGGCACCACCGGCATCGACGCCTTCGGCACCATGCAGTTCACTTCCGACTTCCAGGAAAAGGACATTGTGTTCGGCGGCGACAAGAAGCTGGACAAGCTGATCGACGAAATCCAGGACCTGTTCCCGCTGAACAAGGGTATCTCGATCCAGTCGGAATGCCCGATCGGCCTGATCGGCGACGACATCGAGGCCGTGGCGAAGAAGAAGTCCAAGGAATACGAAGGCAAGACCATCGTGCCGGTGCGTTGCGAAGGTTTTCGCGGCGTATCTCAGTCGCTGGGCCACCACATCGCCAACGACATGATCCGCGACTGGGTGTTCGACAAGACCGACCCCAACAAGAATACTTTCGAAGCAACGCCTTACGACGTGGCCATCATCGGTGACTACAACATCGGCGGCGACGCCTGGTCTTCCCGCATCCTGCTGGAGGAAATGGGTCTGCGCGTAATCGCCCAGTGGTCCGGCGACGGCACCATCGCCGAAATCGAGAATACCCCCAAGGCCAAGCTGAACGTGCTGCACTGCTACCGCTCGATGAACTACATCTCGCGCCACATGGAAGAGAAGTACGGCATTCCATGGGTGGAATACAACTTCTTCGGACCGTCCAAGATCGAAGCCAGCCTGCGTGAAATCGCCAGTCACTTCGACGACAAGATCAAGGAAAACGCCGAGAAGGTGATCGAGAAGTACAAGCCGCTGGTACAGGGCATCATCGACCGCTTCAAGCCGCGCCTGGAAGGCAAGAAGGTCATGCTGTACGTCGGCGGCCTGCGTCCGCGCCACGTGATCGGTGCCTACGAGGACCTCGGCATGGAAGTGGTCGGCACTGGTTACGAGTTCGGGCACAACGACGATTACCAGCGCACCACCGACTACATCAAGGATTCCACCCTGGTCTACGACGACGTGACCGGTTACGAATTCGAGAAATTCGTGGACAAGATCCAGCCCGACCTGGTCGGTTCCGGCATCAAGGAAAAGTACGTGTTCCAGAAAATGGGCGTGCCATTCCGCCAGATGCACTCTTGGGACTACTCCGGCCCCTACCACGGTTACGACGGCTTCGCCGTGTTCGCCCGTGACATGGATATGGCCATCAACAGCCCGGTGTGGAGCCTGACCAAGGCACCCTGGACCAAGTAATCCGCGATAACCTTTTATTTGGAGAATGCCATGAGCAGCCAATCAGCAGATAAACTCATCGACCACGAAATGCTGTTCCGCCAGCCGGAATACACCTCGATGTTCG
>Ga0315556_1000802_pt1 | contig 19589 bp, 20 predicted proteins | sample SalMarSW160310MG_FD_202112 | JGI IMG/M metagenome (GOLD analysis project Ga0315556, IMG submission 202112) | Salt marsh sediment microbial communities from the Plum Island Ecosystem LTER, Massachusetts, United States - Salt Marsh Sediment SW1603-10 ...
TTGCCTGGTCTGCTGTCTTTTGCCGGTAGCCGCCCTGGCCGAAGACCGTGGACCACCCGTACCGGATTACCCCGCCGACCGCATTACGGACCGTATCTACGTCATTCACGGCCCGCTGGAACTGCCCGACCCCGAGAATCAGGGTTTCATGAACAATCCCGGTATCGTGCTGACCGATGCCGGTGTCGTCATCATTGACCCGGGCTCTTCGGTACAGACCGGTGAAATGGTGCTGCGCGTCACTGCCTCTCTGTCGAACCTGCCGGTGGTGGCCGTATTCAACACGCATCTGCACGGCGATCACTGGCTGGGCAACCAGGCGATCCGTGCGGCATACCCGGATGTGCCGATCTACAGCCACCCGATCATGCTGGACATGATTGCCACCGGCGAAGGCAAGCTGTGGGTCACGATGATGGAGCAGCTGACTCACGGCAAGACGCGCGGCACCGAGGTGGTCGGACCGAACAGACCGGTCGACAACGGCGATGAAATCCGGATTGGCGATACCACGTTCCGCATCCATCACTACGGCCCCGCCCATACCACTTCCGACCTCATGATCGAGGTAGTCGAACAGCACACCGTGTTCCTCGGTGACAACGTGACGAACGGGCGCATACCCCGTATCGACGGTGGCAGCGTGGCAGGCGCCGCGAAGTCCTGCCGGGAAATCCTGAAGACCGGCGCACAACACTATATCCCGGGACACGGACGGTCCGGAGACGCCAGGCTGGTCAGAACCATGCTGAGTTACTACGACACGGTATACCGCAACGTGAAGACCCTGTACGACCAGGGCCTGAGTGACTTCGAGATGAAGGCGCCGATCCGCGCACAGCTGCAGGCGTTCGCCGGCTGGAAGGACTTCGACACCCAGCTGGGCAAGCACATCAGCTATACGTACCTGCAGGTCGAGTCGGAAAAGTTCGGGTTCTAGCCGGGGGCGGGTGGCCGGTCGCGCTCCGCCGCCACCGCGCGCAATGAGTGTTCCCGGGCGTGCGCCGGTCCGTTGCCCGGGGGTTGCAGCGGCCTGCCTCGTTTTCATACCGGCCCATGTCGTTGCGCCGCGGTTCGACACGGTAGCCCCGCCGGCTGCCGTTACCATCCTGCGCGACCCGGTCGGGCCGCGGCAGGCGCAGGCCGTACTCAGTCACGCGGCGTTCCGCGTTCAAGGAACCGACGTGCATACCAGCAGCTGGCCTGCATCTCCAGGCCCTGCGCACGCGCCCAGGCCACGCCGGCACGCACCAGACGCTCGGCAATACCGCGGCCGCGTAATTCCTCGGGTACAAAGGTATGCACGAAATCGACCGTACGGGTGCCCACCCGCCGGTATTCGAGTACCGATTCCAGCCCGTCTACCGCAATCACGAAACGCTGCCGGCCGGGTTGATGTTCCGCTTCCATCCGCCCTCCCCGGATCAGACCGTCGCCAGCAGCTCGTCAACCAGTGCCAGCATCGGCGCACTTTCATTGTAGTCGACCGGGATGTGCCAGCGTGACAGCCCTGCCTCGAGCGCCAGCGAGGGAAAACTGCCAATCCGCAGGCGGTCACATTCCTCCATCTCGAAGGCCAGCCGCTGCACGGTCGGTTCACTGTCCAGGTCCGCGCGGAACCGGGCCACATCCAGCCGGATTTCAGCGGCCAGTTCGATCAGCGTGTCCGTATCGGAGGGATTGCGTGCCTGCAGGTAATAGGCCGTCTGGATGGCCCGGGTCATGACCCGGTCGAGGTGTTCGCCCTGGGCACGCGCGGCGATCACGGCCCGGCATGACGCCCAGCTGGAGCGGCGCGGCCGGCACCGGGTCCAGAAGTCGTAATTGAAGTGTGTACCCGGAATGGTTTGTTCGATGCGCTCCCAGGTCGCCCGGATTCGTACCTGCTGGTCCAGCGGCATCAGCTCCCCGGTGTCCTCGGCCAGCCCGCCCAGCAGGCGCTGCATCCGCAGCGTGGCGGGCAACCGCTCGCCAAGCTCCTGCAGTACCGGTGCGAAGCCCCAGCACCAGCTGCACATCGGGTCATGGGCATAGTAAAGGATCGCCTGCAAACCGCATTCCTCCTGCACCAGTTTGAAACAAATTTGCTATATTAGCGCCAGAATCCCAAGGAACCGGTATGAACGACACCATGCGATGCCCCTGCGACTCCGGCCTGCCCTACGCCGAGTGCTGCGAACCATATATCAGTGGCGCACACAAGGCACCCGACGCCGAGGCGCTGATGCGCTCCCGCTACAGTGCCTATGCCCTGCAGATCATGCCATACCTCGCCAGCACACTGCACCCGAGCCAGCGTCACGACTACGATGAAGCCGGCGCCGAACGCTGGGCGAAGGAATCCGAGTGGGAGGGACTGGAAATCCTGGCGGTGAACGACGACGCCAGCAACCCTGACCTGAGCACGGTGGAATTCCGTGCCCGCTATCGCCGCCGTGGCGAAAGGCTGGTCCACCATGAACGCGCGGAGTTTCGCCGTTCCGGCGACAGCTGGTACTTCTACGACGGCAAGATGGCCGGAGTCAGCCAGGTACGCCGTGACGCACCCAAGGTCGGCCGTAACGACCCGTGCCCCTGCGGCAGTGGCAAAAAATACAAGAAGTGCTGCGGCTGAGCACGCCTTGCCATGATTACCCGACTCACCACACTGCCGGACAGTATCGAATTGCGCCAGCGCTCCGCGCAGCTCTGCAGCGTTGGCCATGAGCTGTACCAGCGCGGCATGGTGCCGGCAACCAGCGGAAACTTCTCGGCCCGCCTGCGTGACGGTCACATCCTGATTACCGAATCCGGAGCCCACAAGGGCCACCTGCAACGCAGTGACCTGCTGATCATCGACAGTGACGGTCACTCGCTCGACGGACGCCGGCCGTCCGCCGAGACCGGGCTGCACCTGCAACTGTACCGGCGTTTTCCGCAGGTCAATGCCGTGTTGCACCCGCACTCGGTCAATGCCACACTGCTGTCACAGCTCGTCCAGCAGGAACTGGTGGTGGAAGGCTACGAACTGCTCAAGGCATTTCCCGAGATCACCACGCACGAGACCCGGATCACCATCCCCGTGTTTGCCAATGACCAGGATATCGGTCGGCTGGCCGGCCGGGTCGATGCCTGGATGGATCGGCATGCAAACACCGTGGCTTACCTGATCGCTGCACACGGTTACTATGCCTGGGGAAGCAGCGTCAACGAGGCCATGTGCCACATCGAGGCACTGGAATTCCTGTTTGAATGCGAATCAAGAAAGGCCACACACTGATGACCACGCTGACTATCACCCCGGTCCATGACCCGGCCACGGCCGAAACCTACAGTGACTTCGACACCATTGCCGCCAGCCTGGCGGAGATCGGTGTGGATTTCGAACACTGGCGCGCCGACCGTGAACTGGCGCCCGATGCCGACCAGGACGCCGTGCTGGCAGCCTACCAGGAGTCCATCGACCGGCTCAATGAACGTTACGGATTCCGCTCCATCGACGTGGTCAGCCTGACCCCGGATCACCCGAACGCCGACATGCTGCGCAACAAGTTTCTCGCCGAACACACCCACGCCGACTTCGAGGTACGCTTCTTCGTGGACGGCAGTGGACTGTTCTACCTGCACATCGGTGACCGGGTGTACATGGTACTGTGCGAGCGCGGCGACCTGATCAGCGTGCCGGCCAACACCACGCACTGGTTCGACATGGGCAGCCGCCCGTTCTTCCGCTGCATCCGCTTTTTCACCACACCGGACGGCTGGGTCGGCGACTTCACCGGTTCCGACATCGCCACGCGCTTTCCCGATTACGACAGCTTCGTCGCGCAGATGGCATGATCCGCGCCGTTCTCACGGACATCGAGGGCACCACCTCGTCGATCCGCTTTGTCCACGAGGTCCTGTTTCCCTACGCCCGTGCACACGTGGCGGATTTCGTGCGCGCGAACGCGAAAGACCCGCAGGTGGCGCCGCTGCTCGACGCCGTACGACGGGAGACCGGTGCGGATCTCAGCCTCGACGGCATCATCACACAGCTCGTCGCGTGGATCGACGCCGACCGCAAGATCACCCCGCTGAAGGCGCTGCAGGGCATGATCTGGGAGGCCGGCTACCGCAGGGGGGACTTCACCGGGCATGTCTACCCGGATGCCGCGGCACAGCTGCGCGCCTGGCATGCCGCCGGTCTGCAGCTGTATGTGTTTTCTTCCGGTTCGGTACAGGCCCAGCAATTGCTGTTCGGCTACAGCGACGCCGGTGACCTGACCGCGCTGTTTTCGGGTTATTACGACACCCGCATCGGCAACAAGCAGGATCCGGCGGCCTACCGCGCCATTGCCGCCGCCACCGGCCTGCCGGCACACGAGATCCTGTTCCTTTCCGATATTCACGCGGAACTGGACGCGGCGCGTACTGCCGGAATGCATACCACGATGCTGGTGCGCGAGGCGGCACCCGACGCGTCCGCCACACACCGCCAGGTTCGCGACTTCACCGCCATCGACCCGGCGACGACCGCATAGGGCCTGCGCCATCCGGCCCGTAGCGCTGACACTGTCACCAGACGAGGATGGTAATCTGCCCGTATTGCCGCTATCTTCCCGCCCATGAAAGAAACCTGGAAAGATGCCCTCGCGCGTCAGCGCAGCGCACTGGAAACCGAGCTGAAGGCGCCCCTGCAGGACCTGGCCGCGCAATGTGCCGGAGTCTGGGGCCGGCGCGAGGAGATCGATATCGTGCTGACGGACGGTTTTCGCCTTGTCCCGTATGGCATGTTCATGTACGCGCTGGATACCGGCGCCGTACAGATCAGCGACAACATCAGTGCCAGCGGGCTGATGCCGGAGCACTTCGGGCGCGACCGCTCCAGCCGCCCCTACATGCGCGAGGCGGTGCCGGCGCAGGGTTTCCTGCTGTCTTCCGCCTACCTGAGCCTGCGTGCCAACCGCCCATCCCTGACCGCGTTGCAGGTGGTACAAAAAGACGGGGAAACGCTTGGCTACCTGGGTGTCGACTTCGACCTGCGCGACCTGCCGGTCACGGCCCAGCACTATGAGGAATCGGATGCCTGGCGCCAGATCAAGGGCGATCCGGCCATCCGTGGCACCGTGTTCCAGCAATGCCGCGTTGAGAGCGTGATGGACCGCAACATGGAGCCGGCCATCGCCATCCTCGAGGACCTCATCACCGAGCGCGGCATGTTCCAGTGCGTGATCCACTTTTCCAGCAGCCGCGCCACGATCTGGTTCTGTGACGACCCGTTCCGCTACCGCATCCTCGACCACGAGGCACTCAGCGATCCGGATATCTGCATGCTGTATCCACGCCATGATTACCCGGCCGATGCGCAGATTCCGCAGGATCGCATCGGCCGCATCCTGCGCGGCATGCGCGAGCTGCGAACCGCGGATGAAACACTGTACCTGCGCTCGTCCTCGATCAACATCTTCAACGGCATGATCAGCCTGACCTTCTCCTGCGACGGCTCGCACTACATGTCCTGGCACGAGTTCCTTGCCAAGGACATGAGCTTCTGGGTGGGTTGCGCAGCCTGAAAATCATGACGGGCCTGCCTGGCCCATGGCCATGACGCCAGCCACAACGATCGCAGCCGGCGCTTCGCCGGCACTGGCATCTGCCCTGATGGAAAACGCAGGCGGGCGGTTCCCGGATACACAGCTGCTGACACTGCTTGCGTATTTTCGACAGCGCATGTCAAGGCATCAACCACCCCTGGTTGCAACGCCTATCTGCCGCCGGAATCCGGGATAACCACACGCTCGTCAGCGCCGGGCACCAGCAGGGCCGCGACGATGTACAGCAATACCGCCAGCAGTATCACCACGCCAAATCCGAAGTGAACCGCCAGCAGTGTAGCCAGCACGGCACTGACCACCGAGGCACAGCCGTTCACGCCCCACGCCCACGGAACGAGGTCCGGTGAGTGCTTCGCCAGGCGTGACAGTCCAAGCGGAAACGGCAATCCCATGCAAAAGGCCAGCGGCGCAACCATACCCAGTGTCAGTGCAATCCGGGCCGGGAATGACCAGCCGGTAAGCACCTGCGGCCAGTCGTGCAGCAATACCAGCCAGGCAATGGCGATCACGGCAATGCCCGCAACTGCGTACCTTACACCTCGCGCCTGGCCCTGGTGTCGTGACCAGCGCTGACTCCACAGGCTGCCAAGTCCGGCAAAGACCAGGAAACCGGTCAGCGTGGTGGCAACGGCGTACAGCGGATGATGCAGCAGCAAGGTGAAGCGCTGGATGAACGCCATCTCGATGAACAGAAATGCCAGTCCGATGGCTGTGAAGTAACCGAACACACGCCAGCGCCCGAACGGGACCGGCACCGCATCCGAACGCCCGCGCAATACCAGCAACGGCAGCAGGATCAGCACGAGACTGGCCAGCAGAGACTGTAACAGGGTGGCGACCAGCACCAGGTAACCCCATTCCAGCAACGGCATGCCACCCTGCCCGCGCAGCGCCAGGATCTCGGGTAATACCTTCCACTTGAAGAAGTGGAAAAAATACGGCCGGTCGTCGGTAGCCGGGTCCAGCGCGTACTTGTAGTCAGCGAGAAACTGCCGCCGCCCCGGCCCGGCCAGTTGCACAGCGGCCTGGTAGAAATACGGTTCGCGCAAGTGGTTACTGCGATTGGCCTCATCGGCCTGCATGCCCGGATACCAGGCCACATCAAAGCCCCAGCGGCGCACGAAACGGCGCATCCGCTCGATCTCCACGCTATTGAATGCCGTGTTCTTCACCAGCAGCGTCGCCGTCTGCCAGCTGCGGACCAGCACCAGCTGGTCGGTCGGGTGCGCTGCGCCGCCCTGCTGCAGCGCATCCAGCGCGGTAGCGAACAGCTTGAGCATGTCGCGTGGCGGAAGGGTCACCCAGCGCGTGATCGACAGGTAGCCTTCCGGATTCAGGTGTGCGAGATAGTCGCGCAATGCCTCGACGGTGTAGAGATAGCTCTCGTTGAGTGCATACAGGCCGGCCGAGGCCGCACCGAACGCGTCCAGCAGGGCAATGTGTATCAGGTCGTAATGCGCGGTACTGCCGGCAACAAAACCACGCGCCTCCCCGACATGAACGTCGGCCTGCTGATACAGGTGCCCGGCGAAATCCGCGTAACGATTACGCACGAGATCGATGATTTGCGGATTGATCTCCACCGCCGTGACGTGCGACACGGCGTGCGACAACGCCTGTAATACGTCCATACCGGCACCGGCACCCAGTACCAGCGCCTGGTCGATATCACGCATCCGGTAAGGTAATGCAGCGGTGGACTGACCGAGCCAGGCAAGGGCAGAGCGATCACCACGGTATTGCGTGATGGCGGTCATGCCATCACCATCGGTGAATACACCCAGTTGTGCCGGCGGTTCCTGTGTCGCCAGCAGGCTCAGTCCGGGTGCATACCGGAACGGTACCTGGCTGCTTTCCACCACGCTCAGCAGGCCCAGCGGGCTGGAGTATTCCCCGGTTACGCGGGTGCCCGGTATCTGCAACGTCTGGCTGAGCGCCTTGTAGGGCGAGAGGCGAAGTTCGCTGCCGAGAGCGCCGGCCACCAGCACGACCGCGGCCACACTGACCAGTACCGGCAGACTGCGCCAGCCGGCCAGCCCGGTTTCGCGCGCCCCGATCACAGCGGCCAGCAGTGCCAGCAGGCCGATGGCGACCAGCGCCTGCAACGGGGTAACCAGGAACAGCAGGCTGATGATGAGCAGTCCGCCCAGCCCGGCGCCCGCCAGGTCAAAGGCGTATACACGCCCGATAGACTTGTCGAAATGCATCAGGGCCAGCGCCAGCGCGGTGGCTGCACACAGGAACGGCGCCGCCAGCAGCAGGTACAGCAGCAGCAACCAGGCCGGCTGGTGCCAGTCCCACAGTACCAGCTCGGCATTGAACGGAATCTGCTGTGCCGCCAGGAAGCACAGCACCGCGCTGACCGCAAAGGCCATGATGCTGCCGGTGTAGACGGCGGCAAAATGGCGCAGCATGGGCTGTCGCAGCAGGGTGACGAGCGTGCCACTTACCCCGTAACCCAATAGTGCCAGACTGATCACCATGTAGGCGAAATGGTGCCACTGGATGATCGAGAACAGCCGCATCAGCAGGATTTCGTAGGCCAGCACGGTCACAGACAGCAACGCCACCGAGATGACCGGCGCGCGTGGTGGTGCACCGACCTGCCGGTTCATCGATGTGTGACCGGAGCGTTCACCTCAGTGTCCGCCGGTCAGGGGCACGAAGGTCACCGGCAGAATCTGCCGTGTCGTCACTTCCCCGGAAGCGGATTTTTCAACCAGCAGCAGTTCCTGCACCATGAATCGCGACCCGACCGGAATGATCATGCGGCCGCCCGGCCTGAGCTGGTGTACCAGCGGCGGTGGCACATGGCTTGCCGCCGCGGTCACGATGATCGCATCGAACGGTGCCCGCTCCTTCCAGCCGTAATAACCGTCACCGATCCTGACCTCGACGTTGTCATAACCAAGCTGCTGCAATACGCTGCGCGCCTGCTCGCCCAGTTGCGGTACGATTTCGATCGTGCTGACCTGCGCCACCAGGGCGGACAGGACCGCGGCCTGGTAACCGGAGCCGGTACCGATTTCCAGCACCGAGTCGCCGTGTCGGGTCGCCAGCAGGTCGGTCATCAGTGCCACGATGTAAGGCTGGGAAATGCTTTGCCCGTAGCCGATCGGTAATGGACGGTTTTCATAGGCATGCAGCTGTTCCGCCTCCGGCACGAACCGGTGGCGCGGTACCGCGCGCATGGAATCGAGTACCGCGCGATCCAGGGTTTCCCTGCCGAGGAATTCGGCTGTTTCCCGCACCTTCCTGCTGATGAGGTCTACCATCGCGGCGCGTTCGTCGGCGCGCCCCTGCACCGCCTGCAGTCCGTCGCTCAGGGTAATACAGACCATTCCTGCCAGCAGCGCCAGCAGACACGGGGACATGCTCCCGCCACGAACGCACCGGCCGGTCACCCCGGACTCCCGGTCAACAGGTTTCCCGACAGAAATGTCCATCGCCCGTGAGCATAACGCAACGGCCCCGCGCAGGACCTGACCCGGATCAGTTAGAACCCGTCTCATATTCCACGCGGCCGCGACCGTAGCGATTTTTGTTTCCGGCAAGGCGCGGCGCGCGTGGTGTAGCCGTGTTACATGAGCGGGCTGCTACCCGGCCAGGGGCAAAAATCGCCCGGTCCCAAAGGGTTGCGGCTGAAAGGGTATCACCGGGATACGGCTGACGGTATCGACACAGGCTAAACGACTGAACGCGGTCGCCGCCCCGCCTGGCGGCAACCGGCTGCGGTCACACCCCGCGCTCTTCCATGCGGCGCAGGAACTCGCCCATGATGAGGTGGTAGAGTTCGGCCCCGAGGTAGCGATCCTCGACGCCGCGGTCGATGTTCGGATTGTCATTCACCTCGATGACGTAGCCCTTGCCGTCCTTTTCCTTCACATCCACGCCGTACAGGCTGTCGCCGATCGGCTGGGTGGCGGCCAGTGCCGCACGCAACACATCGCGCGGGACCTCGAAGGTCGGCAGGGTATCGTAGCTGCCACTGGACGTGCGGGCGCCACCATGCTGGTAGATCTGCCAGTGATTCTTCACCATGTAGTAGCGGCAGGCGAACAACGGCTTGTTGTTGAAGACACCGATCCGCCAGTCGAAATCCGTGTAGAAGAATTCCTGCGCCAGCAGCAGGGCGGAATTTTTGAACAGTTCTTTCAGGCTGGCCTGCAGTTCCGTGCCGTTGCGCACCTTCACCACGCCGCGCGAAAACGATCCGTCCGGGATCTTGACCACCATCGGGTAGCCGAAGTCGGCCTCCAGTTTTTCCACCAGCCCGGGACTGCCCTTGTGCAGGATCTGGGTGCGCGGGGCCGGTACCTTGCGGGTACGGAACAGATCGGCGAGGTACACCTTGTTGGTGCAGCGCAGGATGGAGTCCGGATCGTCGATGACCACCAGCCCCTCGGCCGCCGCCTTGCGTGCAAAGCGGTAGGTATGGTGGTCGATCGCCGTGGTCTCCCGGATGAACAGCCCGTCGAACTCGGTCAGCCGCAGGTAGTCGCGAGCCTTGATGAGCTCGACATCGATGGCAAGATCCCGGCCGGCGCGGATGAACTGCTTGAGCGCCCCGCTGTCACTGGGCGGAAACTTTTCTTCGGGATTGATCAGGATGGCCAGGTCAAAGCGGTAACGCCTGCGCTTGCGCGCCCCGCGCCAGACCTGGCGGCTGAAACGGTCCAGCGCCTCGGCAAACGCGGTCTGGGCATCGTCATCGAGATCACGCGGGGACACCGCCTTGAGCGAGACGACTTCCCAGGCATCGCGGCAGCGCAGGTCGATCTCCAGCACCGGACACGGCAGCAACTCGAACAGCTTGCGCACCAGATCGCGGTAGGCCGGGTCCGGGTTGGACCCGAAATAGCTCATGAGCGTCAGTTGTTCGGTCCTGTCGTGGTCCGCGAAGCTGCGCTCCAGTGCCTGTGACAGGTCATTGAGCTGCAACTGGTAGAGGGCGCGTTTGCCGAGGTCGTTGAGCACCGTCACCGAGGGAATGACGTGGTGACCGCGCGCCTCGGCCAGCAGCGAGCAGTAGTAGCCATCCGCCAGGTAGCGGTAGCTCTTGCAGAGATTGATGATCCGGATCCGCTCGGAACTGGTGAAGTGGCCTCCGTCCAGGTAGGCCTTGAAGCTCATCACCTGGTCGCTGGGATAAAACGGCGCCCAGTCATCCAGGTCGTCGACCACGATCAGGGTTCGTGACATCGATACCGTCCATTCGGTATATCTTGCCGGTGAGCGTGTGATTCTGCGCGTTGCCGCCGTACTCCGGCAAGAGGATAACCCGGAAATTTTCGCGATCCTGGCGAGAAATATTTTTCTTGCAACCGTACGTTCCCGGATTATGCTGCGCCTTTGGTTATTGGTGATCCCATGTCGCTGCTTGCAGGTGCCCGGCCGTCCGCCGTCGAAGTGTTCCCTGACCACTACCAGGCGGCGCATGACCGCTGGCAGGCGGCGCTGACCGGTCTCGCGCTGTGCACCGACCGGTGCGAATTTCCGGTCGACGGCCGCTCCCCGCAGGGTGGGGCGCTGGTGACCGACTGCGCCTGGCTGGGCCCGGACACTGCCACCCGGGTGCTGGTTGTCATCAGCGGCACACACGGTATCGAGGGGTTTGCCGGCAGCGCGGTGCTGCTGGACCTGTTGACCCGCCTGCCGGACCGGTTGCCGGACGAGCTGGCCATCCTGTGTATCCATGCCCTCAACCCGTGGGGCTACGCCTGGCACCGGCGCTGTGACGCGGAAGGCATTGACCTGAACCGGAACTTCATCGACTTCAGCCGGCCGTTACCGGCCAACCCGGGCTATCGCGACCTGCGCGCCGCCCTGTTCGACGAAAATGCCGTCCGCCGCCAGCAGGTGCTGGATCAATACCGCCGGCAAAACGGCCAGACCGCCTACGAAATCGCCGTCAGCGGTGGCCAGTACAGTGACCCGGACGGCCCGTTCTTCGGCGGTACCCGCCCGGCACAGGGCCGCAGGACCATCGAAGACCTGATCCACCGGTACCGGCTGGCGGAACGGCGTCTGGCCGTGGTCGATGTACATACCGGGCTGGGGGCGTACGGCGTTGGTGAAATCATCTGCGACCATGCACCGGACAGCCGCGGGGCCGCCACCGCCCGCGCATGGTACGGCGCGGAATGCACCCTGCCCGCACTGGGCACCTCCAGTTCGGTACCCAAGCTGGGCCTGCTCGACTACGCATGGCATGCCATCATGCAGGCGGACAGCTGCTTCATCACACTGGAATTCGGCACGCTGGCCACGGAAAACCTGTTTGATGTGCTGTTGCGCGATCATCGCTTCCGTGCCCTGCACGGCACACAGCCCGTCGGTCACCCGGAATTTCCGTCCCTGGTCGAGGCACTGCGCACGCACTTCTGCCCGCCGGATACGGACTGGCGCAACCGGGTACTGCACCGGGCCCGGTCGGTAATCGACCGGGCACTGGAGGGCCTGTCATCATGAGTGATGACATCCAGCTGCGTGATGTCACGGAGGGCGACCTCGAAGCATTGCTGGCACTGGAGGAACACTCCTTCATTACCGACCGCCTCAGCCGGCGCAGCTTCCGTCACTGGATCAGCACGGACAGCCGCGCCTTTATCGTGGCCACGGCGGGCCAGCGGCTGGTGGGGTATGTACTGGTGATCTACCACGCCGGCACCCGCCTGGCCCGGCTGTACTCGATCGCCACCGACCGGCGGTTTCGCGGACGCGGCATCGCGAGCCGGCTGATCGGGGCCGGTGAACAGGCTGCCAGCGCCAGCGGGCGTTTTTTCATGCGCCTCGAGGTCGGAATCGAGAACCGTGCGGCGATCCGGCTTTATGAATCGCTGGGCTATCTGCGCTTTGGCGTCTACGAGGACTACTACGAAGATCACGGTCATGCACTGCGCATGCAGAAACGCATCCGAAATTACCGGGTGCACGAGCAACGCGTCGACATCCCGTGGATTCGCCAGAACACGCCGTTCACCTGCGGTCCGGCCGCACTGATGATGGCCATGCGCGGCATCAGCAGCGACTACACGCCTTCCGAGCATGAGGAGCTGCAGATCTGGCGCGAGGCCACCACCATCTTCATGACCTCCGGGCACGGCGGCTGTCACCCGCTGGGACTGGCGCTGGCGGCCCGCCAGCGCGGTTTCCGGGCGGAGGTCTGGATGAACCAGCGCCGGCCGCTGTTCGTCGACAGCGTGCGCGACCCGAACAAGAAGCGCATCATCGAGATGGTGCACAGGGATTACCTGCTGCAGGCCCGGCAACAGGGCATCCGCATTCACTACTCGGATATCCGCCAGGAACAGCTGGTACACGCGCTGGAGCATCACGCCATCCCGCTGGTACTGATCAGCACCTGGAGCTTCGAGCGCAAGAAATCACCGCACTGGGTCACCGTCAGCGGCCATGACAGCGAATGCCTCTACGTGCACGACCCGGATCCCGCGGAGATGAGCCAGAGCGCACTGGACTGCCAGTACCAGCCGATCGCACGTGAGGATTTCTCGCGGATATCCGTGTTCGGACAACAGCGCCTGCGCACCGCCCTGATCATATCCAGAGACTGACCCTTTCCATGCCGCGCATTGGCGGCCGGGCTTCTTTATAATGTAACGTCAGGACCGGCAGGCAGCGCGTGCGGCGCGCCACCCTGCCGCAGCTATCAACGCTTCATGGAGACCACCATGTCCGATACAGCCAGGTTGACCGTCGACGGAAAGGACTACGAACTCCCGATCGTCACGGGTACCGAGGGAGAACGCGCCATCGACATCACCCGTCTGCGCAGCACGACGGGGCTGACCGCGCTGGATCCCGCCTTCGGCAACACCGCCAGTTGCCTGAGCAATATCACCTACATCGACGGAGACAAGGGCATCCTGCGTTACCGCGGGATCCCGCTGGAGGCCTTTGCCGCACAACCGAATTTCGTCGAGGTCGCCTGGCTGCTGATCTTCGGGCACCTGCCCACCCATACCGAGTACGAGGTATTCAGCCGCGAACTGACCGAGAACGCCAACCTCGACGAGGACATGAAACACCACTTTGCCGGCTTCCCGCGCTCCGCGCCGCCCATGGCCATCCTGTCGGCGATGATCTCCACCCTGTCCTGCTTCCACCCGCAACTGTTCGACCTGGAAACGGAAGACCAGCTGGAAAAGGCCGCCGCGCGCCTGATCAGCAAGATCCGCACACTGGCCGCCTACACCTACCGGCGCTCGCGCGGCCTGCCCTATATCTATCCCGACCCGAAGCTGCCGTATGTCATCAACTTCCTGCACATGATGTTTTCCGAGGTATACAGTCCGTACGTGCCGGACCCGGAAGTCCGCGAGGCGCTGAACCTGGTGCTGATCCTGCACGCCGACCACGAACAGAACTGCAGCACCTCGACCGTGCGCATGGTCGGCTCCAGCCGCGCCAACCTGTTCGCCTCGTGTGCCGCGGGCGTCTCGGCACTGTGGGGCCCCCTGCACGGCGGTGCCAACGTCAAGGTGATCGAGATGCTCGAGGCCATCCACAAGGGAAAGATGACGGCACAGGAATACATTACCGCGGCCAAGGACAAGTCGAGCGATGTGAAGCTGATGGGATTCGGGCACCGCATCTACAAGAACTTCGATCCGCGCGCGACCATGCTGCGCGAGGTCAGCCAGAAGCTGCTTGCCAAGCTCGGCGTGTCCGACCCGCTGCTGGAGATCGCACAGAACCTTGCGGACATTGCGTTACAGGACGAATACTTCCTGGAACGCAAGCTCTACCCGAACGTGGACTTCTACAGCGGCATCATCCTGCGTGCGATCGGTATCCCGACCAACATGTTTACCGTGCTGTTCGCGATCGGCCGCCTGCCTGGCTGGATTGCGCACTGGCATGAACAGAACAGCGACCCGAACATGCGTATTGCGCGGCCGCGCCAGATCTATACCGGCAACGGCCTGTCCGGATACGTGCTGATGGAAGACCGGAAGTGACCGCATGAACCAACCAGGAGCAGCCCATGCCTGACACACTGATGATTCTGCCCGCCAGCGACCCGCACGCCATCCGGCTGGTGCGAGTCCCGCGTGATTACGAGGCACACGAGGCGTTTCGCCACGTTACCGGGCTGATTGCGGCGATCGAGGAAGACGACCCGGACTACGACTGGAGCGATATCGCGGCGTCACTGGCCGACCACGGATTCGAGGTCGTCGAGTTCATCCTCGGTCCGGCGCTGGACTGATACCCGGGCCGGGTGAACGTCCGGTCAGGCGGCCGGCGACCAGCCCGCACGGCTGTCCGCGGCCAGCTCCGGCACGCCCACCGCATCCCCCTGCCAGGCCAGCGTGGTCACCGAGCGGTACGGCTGGCGTCCTGCGAGATAGCCTTCCACGGCACGCTGCGTACGCCGGTCCACCAGGTACCAGAGCGGCTGCTCCACGGTGGGCAGTTCGGCCAGTGCGGCCTTCACCCGGCTATCCCAGCCTGCGGCGAGCCGGGTGATATCACCGGGCCGGATCACCTTGCGGCACCGGCGGCAGCCGCAGTCCACCGGCATCGGCTCCCGCAGGTTGAACAGCCCGTACTCGTCGGTAATCTCTTCGCCCGCCTCGATATCGCACAGGGCGATTTCAAAACCGTAACCGGTGCTCATGGTGTTGCATTCACACCGGTGATTGACGTATTTGGCGTGGTCCCAGCTCACTACGCGCCGGCCGCGCGGATCGATATAGGAATACTTGTCGACGATCTGGCGGTGGATTTCATCCAGCCGTTCGAACTGGCGCGGCGTCAACTCGATTTCCAGCCCGTCCCTGACATAGGTGATGGTGCCACGGGGTATGCGCCGGGTCGCGAAGACGCCGTGACCGATGTGCACACTGACCTGCCGCAGTTCGGTGGCGGGATGAATCATGTGACCCTCCTGGCGGTCAATGTCACGGGTACGATTGAAGAATCGACCGGCAGGCAATGCCGGGCCCGTCTCCACCCGGCTGGATGCCGGCCGGAACACTCCTCTCGCAGGTACCTGTCACGGGTTCCGGGTGCAGGGCGGTCAGAGATCGAAAACGTCACTCAGCGCCTGCTGCAGCTGGCGCTCCTCGCGCAACCGCTCGATACGGCGGCGCGCCTCGGCATCGTTGCCGGCATTGGCCGCCGGCCGGGAAACCATGACCTCGAGATCCGGTATCGCCGTCAGGTCTTCCGGACCTTCATCCCATTCCGGCAGGACCGTTTCCCGGCCCTCCGGCCTGTCCGCGGCCGCCCCGGTCCCGGTTCCGGACTTGCCACGGCCGGCCCGCGCAGCCTTGCCGCCACTGCGGCCTGGACTGTGATTATTGCGCGCCATCGACGTTACCCTCGGCCCCGCTGCTGTCCGGTGCCATTGCAGCCCCGTCCTCGACGGTTGCCGGTCCGGCCTCCGCGGCAGGAGCTACCGCCTCGCCCTGGTCGGCGGGATCCGGGTAGTACCCGCCCCGCGACTCGATGCAGCCCCGCACATAGTCATTGAGCTGCTCCGGCGGCACCGCATACAGTTCCGCCTCCTGGCGACACTCCCCAGTGGGGTCTGCCGGCACCGGGGGTGCAACAACCCCAAGGCCGGCTGCAATGGCGAGGCAGACCAGTCTGCCGACGATTCTGGATTCTTTCATGTAGCGGTCTCCGGCAAGCTCCATAAACGGGTCGTTACGAGTGGCTTATAAGGTGGCAGGAAGCACCCGGCAAACGAAATATAATTGCTTTCACGATTAACGTTGCTTATCGTCATCGCCCACCATGGACATCGAACTGCTGCGCACCTTCCTCGAGGTCGTACGTACCCGCCACTTTGGCAAGGCGGCCGCGGAGCTGTGCGTCACCCAGTCGGCCGTCAGCGCCCGTATCCGGCAACTGGAGCAGACGCTTGCCAAACCGCTGTTTGTGCGCCATCGCAACAACATCCAGCTCACGGCGGAGGGCCGGCAGTTGCGCAAGCACGCCGAGACCATCGTCCAGGTGTGGTCACGGGCACGACAGGAGACCGGGCTGGGAACGGATTACACGCGGGCACTGGCCGTCGGCGCCCTGCTGGACCTGTGGTCCACCCTGCTGGCGGGCTGGCTACCCACACTGCGGGAGCGGATGCCCGACACCGCGCTGCAGGTGGAGACCGGTACCACCGACGCACTCATCCGCAAGCTGCAGGACAGTGTGATCGACCTGGCGATCCTGTTCGAGCCACCACAGCTACCGGCACTCGAGTTGCGGGAACTGGCAGTCATCAATCTGGTGCTGGCCTCGACACGGCAGGGACAGACCCCGGAGCTGGCGCTTGGGCCCGGCTATGTCATGGTGGACTGGGGTACCGCCTTTGCCCAGCATCACGCACGCCACTATCCGAACATGCCGTCCCCCGCCCTGCACATGAACCAGGGGATCCTGGTCAGGCAATACCTGCAACAGGTGCACGGGGCCGCCTATCTGCCCGAACAGCTGCTGGCACAGGACGGCGCCGGCCGGCCGCTGTACCGCGTCGACTCGGCGGCAGTCATCGAACGGCCGGTGTACGGCGTGTTTGTTACCGGTAATGACCGCGTCGACACCATCCGCCAGGCGCTGGACCTGGTCGCTCAACCCGCCTGACCCGCGCTGGCGGCCGGAAACGCGGCTACTGGCGCCGGAACAGCACGAACGAGAGATCGTCCGGCTTGTGCGGGCGTCCATCCTCCCCCGGCTGCATGCGCTCGCGACAGGCCTGTAACAGGTTCCGGCCGGCGCGGTCGAGCGGCCCCTTGCGCACCAGTTCGATGATCTCGTTGACGAACAGGTTGTCGAACAGACCGTCACTGCCCACCACCACGGTATCGTAGCGGGAAAGATTGACGACCGGACCGATCTCGAGCCGCATGTCCGGCATGCCGACCATGTTCGAGACGATGTGACGCTCCTCGTGAAACATGGCGGCATCCGCATCGAGCATGCCGGACGCCTCGGCATAGCCCACCGGCGAGTGCGGCACCGACTGGTACTTGAGCCTGCCGCGCTGGCCACACACCAGGATCATGGAGTCGCCCGCGTGGTAGGCACGTACCGTATCGTTGTCGATACTGACCACGGCGATGGTCGTGCCACCGCCCTGGCCACGCGCGATGACTTCCGCGTTGGCCGCCTCGATCCCGCTCAGCACGGCCTCACGCTGCGCATCACCCGACTGGCCGGTCACGCTGTCGGCAAGCTGCTGCAGGGCGAGGCCCGAGGCCAGGCTGCCGGACGGCAGGCCGCCCAGCCCGTCGGCCACGGCGACCACGGCGCTGGTCGCATCGCCCGGGATCAGCGCCGCCGCGTCCTCGTTCGGCGTTTCCCGGCCGGGGCGCGACCCGGTGTACACACAGGCCTGCCCGTCGGCCAGCGCCATGGTCAACGGCTCCGGCATGTGCATGCCCTGCAACAGCAGCACCGGCATCAGGAATGTCCCCATTGCAGGTTTTCCAGGTACTCGCGCAGCTGCCCGGCGGTGCGGAATTTCTTCAGGATCAGGCTGCGTTTGAGGCCCATGCAGACCGCCTTGATCTCGGGCGGCTGCCGGCTGTAGTAACGCCGGCCGCCGATGGCCTCGTAGAGGATCTTCACCAGGTCCACCACGTCATCGCGGATATTCTCGGGCCTCGGCTGCCCCCAGTGAAAGAAATCCAGCAGCTTCAGGTCGAAACCCAGGCCATAGCGCTGCACCATGATGTTGTCGGTGTGCAGGTCACCGTGATATTCCTTCATCTGGTGTATGCACTCGATCCCGGCGGCCAGCGCATGCAGCAGGTGCAGGGCCGGAAACGCGGGCAGGCGCTTGCCGGGCTGGCGGGCCAGGAACTCCGAGAGCAGCTCGCCCTCGACGAAGTCCGAAACCAGCAGGGTGATCGGCAGCTTGTGGTAGGTGATGGTTTCATGGGTGTGATACTGGATGGCAATCGGGCAATGGCGCAGTTTGTGCAGCTTGCGCGCATAGAAATTGATGGTCTTGTCACCGGGGTTGCGCTGCGGATAAAACACCTTCACGGCACGCTCGATCTGGGTCCGGTGTTCACGCACCAGGAACACCTCGCCTTCCCAGCCGCGACCCAGCAGTTTGATGACCTCGTATTTGCGCGCCAGCACGCGACCCGGCTGAATGTCGAAGCGATCGATGACCGTAGGACGTGTCAGCTGCTTCATCATGCCGCCAAGCATAACCCTGCCCGGTACGGGTGGCCAGCGGACATGGAAGTGTTCCGTAGCAGCGGCAATCAGCCCTCGTCGTACCGGTCGGTGTTGAACCTGCTTTCCAGCAGCCGGTAGACCTCGGCAATGGTGCGCGGCTTGTTGTTGCGCTTGTGAAAGATCGTGCTGTTGCGCAGCGCCGGCCCCGGGAAAATGTCGCCGGCGATCTGGTCCGGGTTTTCGTCCAGCGCCTTCAGGAAGGAGATGGCGCCCGCGGTACCGAAGAAGTGGGTCAGGTACAGGTCCGCGCGTCCCGGTTCACGGGCCAGCGAGCTGGCCAGCCGTATGCGGCTGGTGCGCACCCGCTCCGCCGCCAGCAGGGCGGCATAGCGGGGATCGAGGCGCAGTGCCAGTACGCGCTGCAGCATTGCAGCGTCCGCCATCCGGGGCTGCGCGGTATCGCCGGCGTATTCGATGTGCACAGCCTGCTCGCCAAGCGTATAGCGGCCACCGTATCGCTTCACTGCGTCCAGCCAGGATTCCTCCTTGAACTGGTAGAGGCCGCAGGCCGTGGTGGTCTTCGCGCAGGCCTTCGGATTGAAGCTGCTCTCGATCGAGGCCAGTTCCATCAGGTAGGGAAAATCGACACCGGTACGCAGACTGGCCAGGCGGATGGCCGCCACGACACCGCTGGCGACGCTGTACCGGTGTGCGTCCTCCCGTGCAAGCACGGCAAAATCATGCAGCATCTGCCGCTGCATCTCCACCGGACTGGATTCCTGCCGGTAGAATACCAGGAATTGCCGCATGGCCTGTACGGGCCGGGTCTTGCCCGCCAGCAGGCCAAGTACC
>Ga0315556_1000803_pt1 | contig 19581 bp, 16 predicted proteins | sample SalMarSW160310MG_FD_202112 | JGI IMG/M metagenome (GOLD analysis project Ga0315556, IMG submission 202112) | Salt marsh sediment microbial communities from the Plum Island Ecosystem LTER, Massachusetts, United States - Salt Marsh Sediment SW1603-10 ...
CAGGTGCTCCTGGAAGTGCGTCATCTGGTGAAGCCCCACAGTGTCCTCGACGAGCCGTGGCTGGCGGAGCTGCTGGACGAGGCCATGGCGGGCGCCTGAGGGAGAGGACAGTGGGATCCGACATCACGACCACGCACGTCGAGACCAACGGAATCAGGCTGAGGGTGGCCGTCGAGGGTGACGGTCCCCTGGTGATCCTCGTCCACGGGTGGCCCGAGCTGTGGTATTCGTGGCGGCACCAGATCCCGGCCCTCGCCGCGGCCGGCTGGCGGGTGGTCGCCCCCGACGTGCGGGGCTACGGCGGGAGCGACAAGCCCCACGAGGTGGAGGCCTACGGCATGCGGACGCTCACCGCGGACGTCGTGGGGCTGATCGACGCCTTCGGGGAGGAGCGGGCCGTGCTGGTGGGGCACGACTGGGGTGCGCCCATCTGCTGGCACACCGCCCTCCTCCACCCCGGGCGCGTGCGGGCCGTCGCGGGACTCAGCGTCCCGTTCTTCCCCCGCGGCCCCGTGTCCCCCATCCAGATGTACCGGACCCTCTACGCGGACCGGTTCTTCTACCAGCTCTACTTCCAGGAGGAAGGCGTCGCCGAGGCCGAGCTGGAGGCGGACGTGCGCACCGCGCTCCGGAAGATCTACTACGGTGCCTCGGGCGATGCCGAGGGGCCCCCGCCGGTGGGCGGCGGCAAGCATCCATCACAGAGCCTGCTGGAGGGCAGGATCGATCCGGATCCCTTCCCCGCCTGGATGTCGGAAGACGACCTGGACTATTTCGTCGCGGCTTTCGAGGAGGGCGGCTTCCGGGGCCCCATCAACCGCTATCGGTGCCAGCAGCGGGACTGGGAGGAGCTCACCGAGCTCACCGGGGCGAAGATCCGGCAGCCCAGCTTCTTCATCGCCGGCAGCCGGGACCTGGTGCGTAATCTCATCCCCGGCACGGACCTGTACGTCGACCCCGGGGCGCACTGCACCGACTTCCGCGGCCAGGTCGTCATCGAGCGGAAGGGCCACTGGATCCAGCAGGAGGCGCCGGAGGAGGTCACGGAGGCGTTGCTTGGGTTCCTCGGGGAGGTGTGACTCTAACGCGCCTCCCACACACCGACGCCGTCCCTGATCACGATCCGCGTGCCGTAGATCTCCGACATCTGAGCGAAGCGCTCGAGGATCTTCCGCCCGAGCTCCGGGTCGGCCAGACGCGGCGTGCCCTGGTGGGGCCGCGGCACCCTGAACCCGATGTCCACCGGGTAGAACACGATCCGGGTCGCCGTGTGTCCCTCGAAGGTGACCACGGGAACGACGCTCTCCCAGACGGCCGGATTCGCGGGATGATAGGCCGTCGGGAACCCCGTTTCAGGGTCCGGCTTGGACCGCGAATCGTAGTAGTCGGCGGCGAGCGCCTCGATCCCGAGTCCCTGGCCCTCGATCATGTCGGTCGGCACCGGCTCGATCGTCTCGTTCTGCATGAAGAAGTCGCCGAGACTGTAGAAGATCGGTTTGCCGTCGTAGATCTCGACGCCCCTCAACGTGTGGGGCCCCGAGATGACGAACGCGTCCGCCCCGGCGTCCATGCACTTCTTGATGAACGCCCTCAAGTGCTCGGTCGCGGGTGCGGTTTCCCGCCCGATGTCGTGGGAGTGGGAGTACACGATGACGTGGTCCGCCTGCCGCGCCCCGTTGCGGACCGAGCGCAGGATGCGGTCCTCGTCGATGGCGTTCACGCTGCCTCTCGTCCCGTTCTCGGGCCCCTGGACGAAAGTCGCGCCCCCGAACCGAACCGGTTGCGTCTCCGACTCGGGAACCGTTCCCCCGGTCGCTTCCACGAGCTTGCGCAGGTCCGCCATCTGGGCGGGCGCGAGCACGTTGGTCTGGCTCGTCCTCAGGGCGTTGAGGCCGGGTCTCCCCCTGACCTCCGGTCGAGGGTCCGACGCCCGCGACATGGGCGTGAACGACGTCGCCATGCCGATCAGCGCGATTCTCCCGTTCGGCGTTTCGAAGTATTTCGCCTGGGCCGCCTCCCCCGCGGTCATGCCGACGCCCGCGTAGACCAGGTTGAGCTGGTCGAGGAGCCGCATGGTCTCGAACATGCCCTCCACGCCGTAGTCGGTGGTGTGGTTGTTCGCCATGTTGAAGAGGTCGAAGCCCATCCCCTTCATGTCGGTCGCCGCTTCCGGCGGGCCGAGCTCGTAGTTGCCGCCATTCTCGGCCTGCGGGTATCCCTCGAACTCCCACAGGCGGAAGAGGTTGACCTCGAGGTTGACGACGGCGACATCGGCAGCCCGAATCGGCTGGACGAGCGCCATGAACGCGGGATCGTTCCCGAACATCCCGACCTGGCGTGTGATGAGCGCGTCCCCGGCGGCGGCCATCGTCCACGTCGTGCCGGGAGGAACCGGGTCCTTTCCCTGTGCGGTCGCGGTCGTCGTTCCCGCGACGTTGGCGAGAATCAGCAGCGCGATGGACCACAACCCGCCGCTCGCTCGTGCTAGTCTCATGACCATCTCCTGACAGTCGAACCAACAGTGTGCAGGCAAACGTCACTTCGGTGGACGGAGCGCGTGGCAGGGGGCGCGTAGAAGATCCGTACGTGAAGAACGCGCGCGAAGCTTCTGCGCGAGTCTATCCGCGTCTCGGGGTGGGGGCAACACGTCCGAGCCCCGCGACCATCAGGGTTTCTCTCTAGGCGGGCGCTGATGGGCAGGTGCAGCTCGCACACTTGCGTGACGGCGCGGTGAGTCGGGAGATGACCCCGAGTTCGTCCGACACCTGCTCGCCGGGGTGACGCCCGCGCGACGGATCCCCCGTGCCGCTTTGTCCTACCTGGATGTTTGTCGGTGTCGCCGACACCTGCTTCCCCTACATGCTGATCGTGGTTCAGGGCGGTCCTGCCAGATGGTCATGTCGGGCACAGTGGCTGGTAAGTGGTTGACTCGGTACGTGTTCCGGGCTTCATGTCGGTGACAGCGTACAGGGCTGTCGGCGACAGGGTCTTGTCACAACGGTTGTCACAAACGCGGAACCGCGGCACGCCATCCTCCACGCTCCGCTCACCAGACGCAACGTGGGTAATGATGATGCAAGGCGTCGTCCTTGGTTACCAGCGGTGCGTCGTGAAGAGCCGCGTGCGCCACGATCAGCCGGTCGAACGGGTCGCGCGTCCAAGTGAGGTCCTCAGCCACGTGGGCTAGCGCCACGAATGATGCGTCGCAGACCGTGAGCCCGAGAGCCGTACGCAGCTCATCCATCACCTTCGCGGCGGGGGCCGTGACACGACCTACCTCGAAGAGGTACTGCAGCTCCAGACGGACCATAGGCGAAACCCGTCTGTCATCCGAGTCTCGCAAGGCACTGCGGGCGGCCGGTGACATCCGTTCGTCAGCGCCTGCATACAGCCAGGCGACAACGTGCGTGTCGAGATAGATCACGGCTTCCACTCACCCGACCAATCCACGTGCACCAGGGACTCGGGATCCCCGGAGAGATAGTCGGGATGGGGCCGCAACGCGGCGAGGCGGCTGGCGGCTTCGGCGGGGACAATGCGCAGCCGGCGGCCGTTGCGTTCAATCTCGATGGGCTCTCCCGTCTCGAGAATCTGGTCGATGACCCGGTAGAGATCGGCTCGTAGGCGGGAAATGGAGTAGGGCTGTGTCTTGGTCACCTGGCAACCTCGGGACGGTACGGTACAATGTAATTAAACGTACGGTACGTTACCTCTGTTCTCAAGAGCGCTGAGGATTGTGTCAAGCGTGCTGCTCACTACTCCGGGAGCGGGGGAGCGGCGGAAGGTCCGTCTCACGACCATCACGATCATGGGAACGAGGAGAGGCTCTGCCCCGCGGATCCAGCGTCTGCGCCGCGCTACGGGCGACCTCTAGCCCAATACCGATAGGCCCCGATCCACTTCCAGCCATCCGGAGGTGGATCCGGCAGCGGCAGGTCGAGGATCGGGATCCGCTGGCGCACGCCCTCCCGGCGGCACACCGCGACGATCTCCTCAGCGTCCGTGAGGTCGACCATTTCAACAGTGACCAACACGCCCAGCACACTGGTCTGGAACGGCACCGCCAGGTACTCGTCGATCATCGTGTAGAGGCCGGTGACCTGCTCGGACTCGTTGTAACAGTCGACCGTCGCCTGCTCCACGAGGTCACGGAGCTCTGTCTTCGTTGGCTGCCGACGGTGCACCACGATCACATCACCTCTTCGTCGTACTCGATCGTCAAGCCGTGAATGTCCTCGGTCGGCGCCTCGGCGGTCTGATAGCCCATCCCCCGATATCCCTTGAGCCGCTTCTTGAACATGCGTGCCAGCATGGGCACGTCCCGATCCACGTAGTCGTAGATCCTCACGGACGTCTTGCCCTGCTGGTCCCGGTGGAGCCGGCCCGCATACTGGACCAACGTCCCCTTCCACGCCACGGGCATCGTCAAGAACAAGGTGTCGAGACGGGCGTCATCGAAGCCTTCGCCGATGAAGCGGCCAGTGGCAAGTACAAGGCGCTCCTCGCTGGCAGGAACGGCCGCGAGCTTCTCCATCGTCGCGCGGCGCCGCTTCTCGCCCAGCCCGCCGCGTAGGACGACGAGATTGCGAGCCACTCGCTCGAGCCGCTCCGCGAGGAAGTCGAGGTGGTCTCGCCGCTCCGTCAGGATGATCGGAGAACGTCCGTCCTCCAGCGCACGGATCACATCGTCCAGAATCAGCGTGTTGCGCGCCTCGTCCGATCCGAGGCGTCCATAGATCTCCTGGATGCCCGGTGCGCCCTCCGGGTCGTCGAGGTGGAAGCTCGTCTCTCTGACCATGAGGAGATGCTCGAATGGGTGGCGGGCAGCTTGCCTCCTCGGATCGACAACGTGCCGGACAGGACCAACCTGAAACGTGAGGATGGGGTGGTGTCCGTCACGCCGGTGGGGCGTGGCGGTCAGTCCCGTGACGTAGCGGGCGCGCACCTCACGCATGACCCGTTCGAACGACACGGCCGGCACATGGTGACACTCGTCCACGATGACATGTCCGTACGTCGACACGAGATCATCTACCTCCCCGCGTCGTGTCAGACTCTGGATCATGGCCACGTCGAGGGTGCCGGTGACCTTCCGCTTGCCGCCGCCGATCCGACCGATGCTGCCAGGCTTCAAATCGAGGAACAGCCCGAGTTGGGCTCGCCACTGGTCCACGAGTTGCGAACGGTGCACGATGACCAGGGTGTTCCGAGCCCTGCGAGCCACGAGATAGGCGCCGACGACCGTCTTACCTGTGCCGGGAGGGGCAGAGAACACGCCTGTCTCGTGCGCGGCCAGCGCCTCGGCCGCGCGCTCCTGAAGCTGCGTGAGCTCGCCGTGGAATCGCACGTCCAGGGGCTCCCCATCGAGCCGTAGGTCATCCACCTCCAGCTTCACGCCGTACCTGTCGAGCAGGTCGCGCAGATCGTCCAGGCAACCGCGAGGCAGGCCGATGTGCTCGGGGAGGTCCTCCGCGCAGTCGATGATCCGCGGCGTCAGGGCGGTGGAGAGCCGCATCGCCTGCTTCTCGTAGAACTGCGGGTTCTGGAAGGCCGCAAGCCGCATCACTCGTGTGACAAGCGCCGGAGGCAAGCCTGCTCTCTCGATGAAGATCTGCTGAGCGAAGACCGCGTTCACCCCGGACGGCAGCGTCCCGTCGATGCTCGGATCAGGTTCCGGTCTCGATGGCAACCTCAACCACGGAGCCTCGAAGGCCTCTTCTTCGGAGCCCGCCCGAGGCACGCCGAGCTCTCTGTCCCCCACGGACGCCTCGCGGGCGAGTTCACGCATCCTCCCCGGATCGATCCGCGGCAAAGCGGCCAGATAGGCCCACTGGTCCGGGATCGGCCTCCACTCGGCGTCGACGAATACCGTATTCCCCGACTGCCTGGCCTCGTATTGGAGCGGGAGCGCGATCAGATTCCCGAACCCGCCCCGCGGCATGGTGTCTTGGTTCGGGAAGAGGCGGTCGTAGGAGCTCATGGGAAGCTCCGGGCGGGACGCCATCGTCTGCGTGAGCATGTAGGAAGCCATCTTCCGAGCATCGGAGGCGGGGACCGGCGCCGCGAAGAAGAACCACACGTGAGCCCCATTCCCGGAGCGCGAGCGTTCGACGGCGGGCGTGAGGCCGAATCGGCGGACTGTCGTCGCATAGGCCGAAACGTCTTCCTGCCAGTGTGCCTTGTCGAAATCGACTGCCAGGAACCAGCAGCGCTCGTCCTCGAGGAGCGGGTAGACGCCGATGACGTGTCGACCCTGAAGGTGGTCGAGGATCACCTGGTCCGTGACTTCGAGGAACGCCTGGTTTAGGCACTCGCCACACTTGACCCTGGGCTTCTCACAGATGCCGTCGATCCACTCGTTGGCGCACGCCGGAGCGTAGCCCCGCTTCTTCGTTCGGCGGTTGTGCCACAGCTTCGGGAAGACATCGCGGCGTCCGGCGAAGAGCGACCGGAAGAGCGAGACCTTCTCTCGCTTCGATCCCGGCGTGCCGGACGCGTGCGCGACTGGAAGCTGGCTACCCGAGCGCTCGGCTTCCCTCAGTTCGCCCTGCATCCTCGCCAACCGCTTCGCGACCGCGGCACGCTCCGCCTCCAGGTCGCTCAGCCGAGCTTGTTGCTCAGCGATCTCCTTGCTGAGGCGGTCCTGAGGGGACTCGGACATGGCAACGCCGGTGACGCGTGCGGGGCTCGAGATGATGTCGTCGACACCGCGGGCCTGCCGCCGACAGGGGACACCGACACAAGGTGCGGCTCGGGACCGGATATGGAAACCAGAAGGGCTTGTTGGAGATGAACTTACGTCTTGGTTGCCTCACATGCTGATCTGATACGGGAACCAGCTCGCCACGGCCTTCCCGCCCCGCGTGGCCGGCCGGAACACCCACTCGCTCGCCTCGCGGATCAGCCTCTGGTTGAAGCCTTTGTCGCTGGTGGGCGGATTGAGGCGCGTCGAGTCGGCGACCACCTTGCCCTGGTCGTTCACGAAGACCCACACCTCGACGGTCGTGCCCTTCAGGCTCTTGTTGGCGGGCGGGATGATCATCCCGCGGGGCTGCGGCGGGTTGAGGCGGAAGAGACCCTCCTCGGCGTTGCCGCCGTCCCCCTTTCCCTTCCCGTCGGCGAGGCCCGGTCCCTCGCCGATGCCGGGGGCATCCCCGATGACCGACGAGGGGCTGATCTCCGGCTCCATGTCGAACTGCACGGGCTCGACGTCGATGGCCACCGCGAGGGGAGCGGGAGGCCGGATGATGGGACGCGACGGCGGCGTCGCCAGGTTCATCGCGCGCATGGAGCCCGGCGCGGCGCGGTTGTCCCCCGCTCGAGGCCCCGCCGCCGCGAAGGGCGAGGCGGGGATGACGCTTCCGCGCCACGCGATGAACACCAGGAGATGAAGGGCCAGGGATACGAGGAGCGCCGTGCGCCAGATCTTCCGCTCCCGGCGCCTGCGCTCCTTCGCCTCCAGATGATGGCCGGCTTCCGACATCGAATTCCCTGGACGGTCCCGAGGCGCCGGGGGATGGCGCCCGTTCCGCTCTCTACTACTGGAGGGAGAGGCTCAGGGTTTCCCTGCCGGAGGGGGACGCGGTCTCTCGCAACGCCGACGGGTGGACCCTGGACGCCGCGGGGTCCCTTTCTTCTATTCGCCGGCGACACGCTCTTTCGACTCCCGAACCCCGTCCCCAGGCATTGTTCCGCTCCATCGGTCCGCTCGGGGTCTACCTCCTGGCCCTCATCCCAAGCCTCGCCCCTGGCGTCGCCACGGCCCAGGCGCCGCCGCAGCGACCCACGCTCCAGGCGGGGGCGATCCCCGACGGCTTGCACCTGGACGGTCGCCTCGACGAGCCCGCCTGGCGGCAGGCCGACTCGATCCCCGTGCTCACCATGACCGAGCCCGTGGAGGGCGGTACGCCGGTCGGCCGCACGGTCGTCCGCGTGCTGGCGGACGCCGACGCGCTCGTGATCGGCGTGGTCGCGTACGACCCCGAGCCGGGAGCGATCGTCTCCTTCTCCAAGCAGCGCGATCCGAGCCTGAGCGGGGAGGACCACGTCATCCTGGTGCTCGACACCTTCCTCGACGGCCGCTCGGGATACGCCTTCGCCGTGAACCCCACCGGCGCCCGCTACGACGCGTTGATCTCGGGCACCGGCGAACGCCAGAGCGCCGACTGGGATGGAATCTGGGAGGCGCGTACGGCGCGCGGGGCGTGGGGGTGGTCCGCGGAGTTCTGGATTCCCATCCGCACGCTTTCGTTCCGCCCCGGACTGACCGCATGGGGATTCAACGTCCAGCGACAGGTACAACGGCTCCAGGAGACCAGCCGGTGGGCCAGCCCGCGGAGGGATTACCAGATCACCCAGGTCTCCCGGGCCGGCCGGCTGGAGGGCCTCCCGGACTTCGACCTGGGCGTCGGCGTGAGCGTCCGCCCGTCGCTGACGGCGGGAACCGAGATGCCCGCGCCTGGCGCGGCGCGGTCCGCCACGAAGGACGTCAGCCTGGACGTGACACAGCGGCTCGGCGCCAACCTGCTGGCCTCGGCGACGCTCAACACCGACTTCGCGGAGACCGAGGTCGACACCCGCCAGACGAACCTCACACGCTTTCCGCTGTTCTTCCCGGAGAAGCGGACGTTCTTCCTGGAGGGCTCGGACATCTTCACCTTCGGCTTCGGGCTCGGAGAAGGTCTGCTTCCCTTCCACAGCCGGCGCCTGGGGCTGGTGGAGGGCCAGCCCGTCCCGATCCGCGCGGGCCTGAAGCTCGCCGGGCGGACGGGGGGCACGAACCTGGGCCTCCTCACCGTGCGCACCGGAGCCGAGACGGACCTGGCGCCCGCCTCCACGATGACGGTGGCGCGGGTGCAGCGGAACGTCCTCCGCGAATCGTCGTTGGGCGTCCTGGCCACCTTCCGCGACCCCCTTGGCCGGCCAGACGCCTGGACAGCGGGAACCGACCTCACGTTCCGCACCTCCACGTTCCTCGGCGACAAGAACCTGGTGGCCGCCGCGTGGGGGCTCGCCACGGGACGGCAGGGGCTGGGCGGAGACCGCACCGCGGCGGGCGTCGCCCTCGATTACCCCAACGACCTGTGGGACGTGTACGCGTCGTACCGCCGCATCGGCGACGGCTTCGACCCCTCCCTCGGCTTCGTGTCCCGCCCCGGCATCCAGGCGTGGCAGGCGAACCTGACCTGGCTCCCGCGCCCGGGCTGGACCTGGCTCCGCTACATGCGCAACGAGCTCTTCCTGAACCTGTTCACCGACCTCGCGGGCGCGTGGGAGTCCTACCGGGTGTTCACGGCGCCCGTGAACTGGCGGTTCGAGAGCGGCGACCGCGTGGAGATCAACGTGGCGCCGGAGGGCGAGCGGCTCCGGGAGCCTTTCGAGATCGCCGACAGCGTCGTCATCCCCGCCGGCTCGTACCACTGGACCCGCTACCGCCTCGAGGTGCAGGCCGCCGACAAGCGCCGGGTGAGCGCACAGCTCTCGTGGTGGTTCGGCGACTTCTACGAGGGGACGCTCGACCAGTACACGCTGCGGGTGGGCCTCAAGCCCTCGGCCACGCTGACGATGGAGCTCACCGGGACGCGCAACGTGGGGCGCCTGCCCCAGGGGCGCTTCGTGCAGGAGCTCCTGGGATCTCGGCTCAACGTGAACCTCTCCCCCGACCTCCAGGTCAGCGCGTTCGTCCAGTACGACAACGAGTCCAGGGACGTGGGGTCGAACACACGGCTCCGATGGACCTTCGATCCCGTGGGCGAGCTGTTCGTCGTGTACAACCACAACGTGCGCGACCTGGGCGACCGCTGGCGGACGCAGTCCGACGCGCTCCTCCTCAAGGTGCAGTACGCGCTGAGAAGGTAGGCCCCGGCGGCGTGCGCCCACCGACTCCGGGAACCCGGCCGTTTGCCTGAAACCCTCATTATCCATACCTCGTATGGGAAACGTCCGCGGCGGCGCGAGGCCGCTGCGGGGGTCCATCGAGGAGGAGCCGTGCCCCCGAACCTGCCGAGCGACTTCGAGCAACAGGTCCTGTTGGCCGTCTGGCGTCTGGGCGACGAGGCGTACGGCGCCTCGGTGCGCGACGAGCTGGAAGCGCGCACCGGCCACGACGTGGCCCACGGGGCCGTGTACGTGACGCTCGTACGGCTCGAGAAGAAAGGGCTGGTCCGCTCCGCGCTCTCCGATCCGACTCCGGTCCGTGGTGGAAAGGCCAAGCGCTTCTTCCGCATCACGCCGGAGGGGATGGCGGGCGTGCGGGAAACCCGCCATCTCATGGACCGCCTGTGGGACGGACTCCCGGAGGAGGCCGCGGGCGGCGCCCGGGGATAGCCGGTGCCCCCGTCGCCTCCCCGACGCCCGCCCGCCCTCGCAAGGGCGCTCCTTCGGCTCCTCCTTCCCGGGCCCGTCCGCGACGGGTTCGAGGGCGATCTGGAGGAACGCTTCCACCGGAGGGCCGAGCACGACCCCGCGGCGGCGCGCCGCGGCTATTGGAAGGACGTCCTTTCGCCCACGATCCTTCGCCTCCGTCGTGAGGCGAAGGGCCTGCCCCTCCCCCCGGGCTCCTCGCCCGGTGCCGGACGTGGAGACGCCACGATGACCGCCCTGCTCGCCGACCTGAAGTTCGCCCTGCGCATGATCCGCAAGGCTCCGGCCTTCACGGCCGTCGCGGTGCTCTCGCTCGCCCTGGGGATCGGGCCGAACACCGCGATCTTCTCCCTGGTGAACGCCGTCCTCTTCCAGGAGTGGGGCGTGCGCGACCGCGACTCGCTGGTGGACGTCTACAGTCGGGGCCGCGACGGAGGCTACTACTTCACGAGCTGGCGCGTCTACGAGCTGGTGGACGAGGGCGCGACCGACGTCTTCCAGGACGTGGCGGCCCACACCCTGTACACCGGCGCCATCGAGCGCGGTGGAGAAGACGAGCTGGTCGTGGGCGAGATGGTGACCGCCAACTACTTCGACGTGATGGACGTCGCCGCCGAGCGCGGCCGTACCTTCCTCCCCGAAGAGGGGGTCACGCCCCACCCGGTGATCGTCCTCTCCGACCGCTATTGGCGGGACCGGTTCGGGGCCGACCCGAACCTCGTGGGCGGTCAGGTCCGCCTCAACGGCCGTCCGTACACGGTGGTGGGGATCGCGCCCGCGTCGTACAAGGGTCGCATCGCGCCGGGGATCGGCACCGACTTCTGGGCGCCCTTCAGCATGTGGGAGCACCTCACCCCCGACCAGAAGGGCCAGGGCAACTTCATGATCACCGGGCGCATGAAGCCAGGCATCCCCGCCCAGCGCGCCATCCCGGCCATCGAGGCCGTGGCGTCGCGCTACAACGCCGAGCACCCGGAGTCGCGCAGCCAGCTCCGCCTCGGCGCCGTGCCGCTGGGCGACATCCTGCTGAGCCCCGGCCTCGACCACGTGATCGGCGCCATGGCGGCGCTCCTCTTCGTCGCGGTGGGGATGGTGCTCCTCATCGCGTGCGTCAACCTGGCGGGCTTCCTCCTGGCACGGGCTACCGATCGACGGAAGGAGATGGCGGTGCGCGTCGCCATGGGGGCGGGCGCCGGCGCCATCGCCCGCCAGCTAATGGTGGAGGCGTTCGTCCTCGCGAGCCTGGGTGGCCTGCTGGGCCTGGCCCTCGGGCAGCTCTTCCTCAGGCTCCTGCTGTCCATCGACTTCCCGGTCCCCATGCCCATCCACCTGCACGTGTCGCTGGACGGGCGGCTGGTGCTCTTCACCCTCGCCGTGTCGGGCGTGGCGGCGCTGCTGTTCGGGCTGACGCCCGCGCTCAACGCGATCCGCGCGCCGGTCGCCTCCACGCTCCGCGACGAGTCCGGCGCGAGCGGAGGCCGCTCCAAGGCCCGGGCCCGACAGGTGCTGGTCGCCGCGCAGATGGCGGTGTGCACGATGCTGCTCTTCGGCGCCGGCCTGTTCGTGCGCAGCCTGCGCAACGCGGCGGACCAGCCCGTGGGCTTCTCCACCGCCCCCGCCGCCGTCGTGACGGCCGAGACGTGGGCCAACCAGTACTCGGACGAGCAGCAGCGGTCGTTCGTGGACGAGGTCCTGCGCATGGTATCCGCCGAGGCCGGCGTCAGCGGGATCGCCGCCACGCGCCGGCTGCCGCTGGACCTGGGACAGACGAACACCACCCTCGACGTCCCCGGCGTCGACCCGCCGACAGACGCGAACCACTGGCAGCTGGAGTCGACGGGCGTGAGCCCGGGCTACTTCGCCGTCATGGGCATTCCGATCCTTGCGGGGCGGGGCTTCGACGACGGGGACGGCCCGGACGGGCAGCGGGTCGTGGTGATGTCGAAGGCGGCGGCCGACCGTTTCTGGCCCGACGACTCGCCTTCGGCGAGCGGTGCCCGAGGCGCCGTGGGGAAGGTCGTCTACCTGGACGCCGACCACGGGGAGGAGGCCGTCGTGGTGGGGGTGGCGGGCGACGCGAAGATCTGGAGCCTCACCGAGGCGCCGCGCCCCTACCTCTACCTGCCCATCGCCCAGCGGAGCGGGTACGGCACGTACCACTTCGTGGCCAGGGGTGCGCTGCCGGCGGGGGAGCTGGCCCTCCACGTCAGGGATGCGGCAAGGACGGTAGACCCCGACATCGTCCTCTCCAAGGTAGGCACGATGGCGGACCACCTGGGCTACATCTTCTTCCTCCCCAGGATGGCGGCGATCCTCCTCTCGATGGTGGGAGCGCTCGCCCTCACCCTGGGCGCGGTCGGCCTCTACGGCATGGTGAGCTACGCGGCGGCCCGCCGCAGGCGCGAGATGGGGATCCGCCTCGCGCTCGGAGCCGAGCGGGGCCGCGTGGTGCGGATGGTCGTGCGCAGCGGCCTCACCGTCGTCGCGGTGGGGGCGGTGCTGGGCGTCGGGGGTGCGCTCCTGCTGGGCAGCACGCTGGGTCGCTTCCTGATCGGTATCGCGGGAACGGACCCCGTCACGCTGCTGGCCGCACCCCTCGTCCTCGCGGTGGTGGCGGCGGCCGCGGCGTGGCTGCCGGCCCGGCGCGCGGGGCGCGTCGATCCGACGGAGGCCCTGCGCTCCGAATGAGCCCTCCGGCGTTGCGGACCGGTTAGGCAGCGGTCAACTTCGGTTACATTCATGGCGCCGGCGGCCCCGATCGGGGGCCGCCGGCGGTTCTCTGCCGGTGGCCGCACCCGCACCATGGTCGACGCACCCCCCCAGACTCGCACGGCCCTCCGCGACGTCGCCCGCGCCTACTACGAGCTCACCAAGCCGGGGATCGCCGGGTACGTCATGGTGACCGCCGGCGTCAGCGCGTTCGTGGGCTCGCGGGGGCAGGTCGGGCTGGTGGAGATGCTGCACGTCATGCTCGGCACGGGGATGGCGACGGGTGGCGCGCTCGCGCTGAACCAGTACGTCGAGCGTGAGTACGATGCGGTGATGCGGCGCACCCGGGGCCGACCGATCCCGTCGGGAAGGCTCGAGCCCGCGCGGGCGCTCCTGTTCGGCGTGACGCTCATGATGGCGGGGATCGTCTACCTCGCGCTCTTCTCCGGCGCGCTTCCCGCACTCCTGACCGCCCTGTCCGCCCTCGCCTACCACGGCGTGTACACACCCCTCAAGCTCCGCTCCCACCTGGCCACGCTGGCCGGGGGCGTGCCGGGCGCGATGCCCACGCTCATCGGATGGACGGCCGCGCGGGGCACGATCGACCTCGGCGGTCTCGGCCTCTTCGCCATCGCCTACGCCTGGCAGCTCCCCCACGTTTTGGGGCTCGCCTGGATGCTGCGCGAGGATTACGAGCGCGTCGGCTTTCGCCTGATCCCCCCCCACGACGCGGCGGGAAAGGTGATCAGCCGGCACATGCTCGCCTGGCTCCTGCTGCTCGTGCCGCTGAGCGGGGTCCCCACCTGGCTGGGCTACACCGGATGGGTGTATTTCGGCGCCGCGCTCGCGGCCAGCCTCGCGTTTCTCGGTTTCGGGATCGCCGCCATGCGCGACTTCACCGAGAGGGCGGCCCGCAAGGTCTTCTTCGGCTCGCTGCTCTACCACCCGGTGCTGCTGGGCCTCATGCTGTTCGACACCGTACGACCCCGACCTTGATGGAGGTTCGCCCGTGCGCCCCGCCGTGCTCCTCGCCGCTGCCCTTCTCTTCGTACCCGGTCCGGTCGTGAGCCAGGACGCCCCCACGCGCCGCCCACGCGCCCGCGACATCGGCCTCGAGGTCGGGATCTTCCAGCCGGGAGCGAACAACGCGATCACCGATGTGGACGGCGTCCTCGTGGGCCAGACGACCGTCATCCAGCCCCCGAACGTGCGCACGGGCATCACGGCGATCCTGCCGCACCCCGGAAACCCCTACCTCAGCCGCGTGCCCGCGGCGACCTACGTCGGCAACGGCTTCGGCAAGCTGCTCGGCGTCACGCAGGTGCGGGAGCTCGGCGAGCTCGAGACGCCGATCCTCCTGACGTGCACGCTGTGCGTGTGGAAGGCCGCGGACGCGATGGTGGCCTGGATGCTCGCCCGCGACGGGATGGAGCGCGTGCGCTCGATCAATCCGGTGGTGGGCGAGACCAACGACGGGAGCCTGAACGACATCCGGTCCCGCCCGATCACGCCCGAGCAGGTCGTGTCCGCCCTCGAGTCCGCCGCCGGAGGGGCGGTGGAGGAGGGTGCCGTGGGCGCGGGCGCGGGGACCGTCGCCTTCGGATGGAAGGGCGGCATCGGCACCAGCTCGCGCGTGCTCCCGGAAGCGCTGGGCGGCTATACCGTGGGCGTGCTCGTCCAGACGAACTTCGGTGGGATCCTGCAGATGGGCGGCGCGCCGGTGGGTATCGAGCTGGGCCAGTACTCCTTCTCCGACGTGGTGGGCGCCACGGCGCCACCCGGCGCGCCGGGCTCTCCGACATCCGACTACGACCCGGCCGCCGACCCGCAGGAATGGGGATCGTGCATGATGGTCGTCGCCACCGACGCACCCCTCTCCGACCGCAACCTCGAGCGGCTGGCGAAACGCGCCATCATGGGGCTCGCGCGCACGGGCTCGTACGCCAGCAACGGCAGCGGCGACTACGTGATCGCCTTCTCGACGGCCAACGGCGTGCGCCGCTCCACGACGCCAGCCGTCGTCAGCATCGACGACCTCCACAACGAGCAGATGAGCGGGCTGTTCGAGGCCACCGTCGAGGCCACGGAGGAGGCGATCTACAACTCGCTACTGAAGGCCGAGACGGTCACGAGCAACGGGCGGACGGTGCAGGCCCTCCCCCTGGAGCAGACGGTGGAGATCCTGCGCCGCCACGGGGTCCTCCATGAACGCTGAGCCCGAGACGCTCCAGACGGAGCACTGGGCGCTGCGCACGGAGATCTATCGTCACTTCGCGGCCACGACCTACCCGCCGTCCATCGACGAGCTCTCACGGACGGCGGACATGCCGTCCGAGGACGTACGCGCGGCGATCGAGGCGCTCGAGCGGCACCACCACATCGCCCTTCTTCCCGACCGGAGCGGCATCTGGATGGCGCGTCCCTTCTCGGCCACCCCCACCGACTTCCCCGTCGACACCGAGCGCGGACGCTTCTGGGCCAACTGCGCCTGGGACGCGCTGGGCGTCCCCGCGATCCTGGGCATCGACGGGTGGACCGAGGCCCGCTGCGCAGCCAGCGGCGAGCCTATCTCGTTCGGAGTCCGTGGCGGTCGTCGCGAGGGGGACCACGGCGTAGTCCATCTCGTCGTCCCGCCCCGCGACGCGTGGGACGACATCGGTTTCACCTGAGGCACCTACCTCGTCTTCCGGTCGGAAGAGGGAGTGGACGCCTGGTGCGGGCGCGAGCACCTGTCGCGCGGCGACGTGATGACGCTCGACCGGTGCTGGGAGCTGGCCCGGAGATGGTACGCGGGCCGCACGGAGCCGGAGTGGCGCGGCCGCCCGGCGCAGGCCAGCCAGGCCATCTTCGCCGAGGTAGGCCTGACGGGCGATTTCTGGCGGATGGCGTGAGGGGCTGGTGACGATGGCGGCTTCCGAAGGGGCCGAGCCGCCGGTGCCCACGATCCGCACGGCCGTGCGCTCCGACGCTTCCCGGCTCGCCGAGCTGAGCACGGAGCTCGGGTACCCCGCGACGGCCGCCGACCTCAGCCCCCGGCTCGGGCGAATCCTCGGGCGCGAGGACTCGGTCGTCCTGGTGGCGGAGCTTCCGGACGGTGAGGTCGTCGGTTGGCTGCACGGCGCGGAGGTGGAGATCCTGGAGCGCGGCCGCCACTGCGAGATCCTCGGCCTGGTCGTGGCCGCCGGCCGGCGCCGTCACGGTGCCGGAAGCCGCCTGGTCGCCGCGGTCGAGCGGTGGGCCGCCGCGCGCGGATTGGATGAGATCACGGTGCGCAGCAACGTCGTGCGCACCGAGTCGCATCCCTTCTACGAGCGTCTGGGCTACACGCGGGTGAAGACGCAGCACGCATATCGGATGGAGCTGGCCGTCGCGGAGGGCGGCTCCGGACCATAGCGTTGTCCGCCGCCGAGCGACCGCTACGCCCGGCGCGGTCCGCATGATCCCATGGCGTCGAGTCGGCGTCGCGTGCCCCTCCCCCAACCCGGAGGCCGCATGTCGGAGGCCTCCTCTACCGCTTTCCCAAGCCCAGGGCACCCGCCGCAGGCGGGTCCGAGAGGCGCATCGAGATCGTCCGCTCTCCCGTGCAACTCCTCGAGCATCTCGCTGTCTCGGTGCCCCCACTCCGCGAGCGCTACCACGGCCTCCTCGCGCCCCATGCCGGCCTGCCCTCCGCCGTCGTTATCTTTGGTAGATTCACCCACCGAAACCCCTCGTTGCCCTTCGCCAACCAGCGCCCTACCATGTTCCTCAGACCCACACGGCGTTTGGACCTGCCCTCCGTACGACGACACCCCTCGCGGCTCTCGAATCCGCATTGACAGGGCGATGATCGAAGATCTGGAAGGCATCAAGAGGGACGTCGCAGAGGTCAAGTTCCTGATCCACGACCTGCGCGTGGAGAGCTTCATCAACGAAGTCATCCACTATCACGTGACGGTCAACACCGATCTGGAGGTCTACAACGTAAGACAGGCCCAGGCCATTCACGCGGAGGATGTGCAGGAGCTCAAGACCCGGGCGCTGAACCAGCGCAAGAAGCTTCAGGAATACTCCAACGCCGTGAAGAGCTTCTCGCCGGACCAGACGATTCTGGCGCTGGGCAGGAACTACATCGACACGGTCTATGACATCTGCGATCTGATCCTGGATCCCCGCTGGGGCCGGATCCACAAGGTGCTGTCGTTCCTGCCGCAGGATTCGCGCAGCGTGCGATCCCATTCCCACTACATGAACTGCATCCGCTGGATCTGCGCCGTCCACGCCCGGATCCAGCATTTCCAGGGCGAGAAGAGCGACAAGGATCTCTCCCGGCAATTCGACATAGGCGCCGAGATCCAGGACTTCGTCCGTCATGTCATCCGCGGCTACGTGGCCGAGAAGAGCGGCGCCAGAGTGGAGATCCAGGTCGACCGCATGGACTCCGCCGTCCTGAAAGGCAACCTCTATCGGTTCCGCAGGATGTTCTTCAATCTCGTCATGAACGCCGTTGACGCGATGAAGGACCGGAAAGTCGGCATTCTGAACATCAGTGCGACGGTTGATGGCGACCAGGTCGCGCTGAGGGTGCGCGACACCGGCTCGGGAATGTCCGAGGCAAAGATCCAGCAGCTCCTGTCGGACCGGGAGAGCCTCGATGGAGAGCTCCACTCGCTCGGCTTCGTGTTCGTGAGGAAGACCGTCGCCGATTTCTCGGGCGACCTGTCGATCGAGAGCGAAGTGGGCAAGGGAACGACGATCACGGTCTCGCTTCCGTACATCCAGGGGGTGACCGATGTCCCGAACAGGCCCCTGGAGTGCGAGAAGCTCGAGATCCTTCGTGACTTCGAAGACGTGCGCTCGAGCGGCAAGGCGGCCTGGGCCAAGAAGGGCGAGACCTCCTCGGACGATCGCAACGCGACCTGTGGCGAGATCATCTTCGCAGACTACAAGATCTCGGACGCGCCGTTCCCCGGCAGCATCTTCGCCGTCGGCGTGACCGAGGAGGAGACGATCGACTTCTTCACGCACCGCCCCTACGAGCGGGAGTGGAACACCACGCACGAAGATCTCTCGCCCATGCTCTTCGAGGCCGCCGTGCGCGGGCGGCTCGAGGAAGACGAGGACAAGACCCCGGTCCTGATCCTCAAAGCGCCAATTAGCGTGCGGGAGTACTTCGACTTCAGGGAGGTTCCCGAAGCGGACCGCAGCGCAGAGAGGTTCGTCGCCATGGTCCACGACGAGTACGTCCGCATAGCGCGCAAGCTGATCGACACAGGGCTGCCCACCGAGATCGGCGTTCATCTCACAGACGTGCAGAAGTTTTTCCGGGAGAGCACGGAACTCCTGGAGACCGAGCCCTTTCCTCTCGACCTGCTGGCGAAGCAGCGGCTGACCTCGGAAGGGGATTCGTGATGACAGAACGTTCTTCCGTGCAGGAACCCGTATCCCAGTCCGCCGACGACAAAGCCGTTGTGGCCGAGAGTCGCGGATGGGTGGACACAAGCCCAAGGAGAACCAGTCGATGTCCAGCCTCAAGGAAACGCTGCGGAAAAAGATAGAGGAGCACCGTCCCCGAACCACGAGGCTTCTCAAGGAATACTCTGACGTCAAGGTCGGCGAGGTCACGATCGGCCAGGCAATCGGTGGAGCTCGCGGAGTCAGGTGCCTGGTGACGGATACCTCCTATCTCGATCCCATGGAGGGCATCCGTTTCCGGGGAAAGACCATCCCGGAGACCTTCGAGGCTCTGCCCAAGGTGCCCGGCAGCGAGTACCCCTACGTGGAGGGCTTCTGGTACTTCATCCTGACCGGTGAGGTCCCGACGCTGGCGCAGGCGCAGGAGGTGGCGGAGGATTTCAAGAAGCGCTCCCAGGTCCCGCAGTACGTCTGGGACGTCCTGCGCGCGCTGCCCGCCGACTCCCATCCGATGGCGATGTTCTCCAGCGCGATCGTGGCGATGCAGGGTGAGTCCGTCTTCGCAAAGGCCTACAACGAGGGCCTGAACAAGATGGACTACTGGGACCCGACGTACGAGGACGCCTCGAACCTCCTGGCCAGGCTGCCGACCATCGGAGCCTACATCTATCGCCTGAAGTTCAAGAACGGGGACATCATCGCCCCGGATCCCGACCTGGACTTCGGAGGCAACTTCGCCCATATGATGGGCATCAAGGCGCCGTACGATGACGTGTCGCGCATGTACTTCATCCTCCACTCCGACCACGAGTCGGGCAACGTCTCGGCGCACACGATCCACCTGGTGGCCTCGGCGCTGTCCGATGCCTACTACGCGCTGTCGGCCGGGATCAACGGCCTGGCCGGCCCGTTGCACGGCCTCGCCAACGAGCAGGTGCTGCGCTGGACGCAGGATTTCATCGAGAAGCTGGGCGGCAAGGAGCCGACCGAGGAAGTGATCAAGGAGGCGCTCTGGGACACGCTGAACAGCGGACAGGTGGTCCCCGGATACGGGCACGCCGTGCTGCGTAAGACGGACCCGCGCTACATGTCGCAGCGGGAGTTCTGTCTGAAGAA
>Ga0315556_1000804_pt1 | contig 19577 bp, 18 predicted proteins | sample SalMarSW160310MG_FD_202112 | JGI IMG/M metagenome (GOLD analysis project Ga0315556, IMG submission 202112) | Salt marsh sediment microbial communities from the Plum Island Ecosystem LTER, Massachusetts, United States - Salt Marsh Sediment SW1603-10 ...
CGCCACAAGCAGGAGCACCGGCGCCTGATCGAGGAGCTCGAGAGCCAGGCCGACGCGATCGAGGGCCGTAGCATGTCGCTGACCATGCGCTATCTCAACTTCTGGCTGCTGCACCACATCGAGTCGACCGACGTGGGCCTGGCGAAGAAGCTGATCGAGGCGCTGGCCGTCGATCCGATCGACGAGTCCGGCCCCACCCAGTCGGCGAGAAACCTCGAGCGCTGGCATCAAGCGGTCCGGCGCGGCCTTTGGGTGGCTCCCGAACCGCGGCCCACCCCTCAGGAGCCGAGCCACGTGCACTAGCGTTGCCGAGCCGCCGGCGCCGCCGCTGTCGTGCTGTCGTGCGATGCCAAATCACAAGAATTAACAATTATTCTAATAGGTTAGTCTTGATCGGGTAGCGCGGATCGAGGACCCTTGAATCTTTCAAAAGGGGCGTTGAGCGTGGGTCGTCTAGGTACCGGTTTGCGGGACGGCATCCTGGTCGGTCGCACGCACACGGGATGCCGCGCCACGGTCGGTAGGCGAGCGTTCCCGGCTACGAGCACCCGGTGAGCGGCTCGCCAAACGCGCCATCGACGGCTCCGGGGGAGGCAACCCGCAACGGAGCCATTGCCAGCCCGTCCAAGGAGCTGGAGCGCAAACTCATCGAGTCGGTGGTGGGTCGGCTGGAGATCCACCGCCTGCCCAGCGCGCCGCTCATCATCGATCGCGCGCTCAAGGCGAGCCGACAGCCGGCTGACGCCAACGCGTCGCAGGTGTGCGAATGGCTTGCCCTGGACCCGGTCCTCGCCTTGCGCGTGCTCGATGCGACGACCGGGCCCGCGCAGACTCAAGTCAGCGTCGCGGCGCTGTCGCTCGCCCAGCGCGCCGGCAGCGTCGAGCCGGAGCTGTTGAAATCTCTGCTCATGAGTGCGGCCCGAAGTTCGCTGGGACCGGAGCCGGCGTTCTTGTCCGCGAGGGAGCACGGCGAATTCTGGATCCACGCGCTGCGCGTGGCATTTCTCAGCCGGGCCCTGGCCGAGGTCTGCTCCTATCGAAGCCCGGAGGAAGCCTACCTCGCGGGTCTATTGCACGATTTCGGCTCGTTGGCCCTGCTGGCTACCGTGCCGAACACGCTCCGCTCGCTGGTGGCGACGCAGGCCAACGCGCCCTGGGGCGCGATTCCGGAGCACGTGGGAAGGCTGGGGACGATCCACGCGCAGATCGGCGCCGCGCTGCTGGAAAGGCTGCAGGTGCCGTTCTACGTTTCGGACGCGGTCCTGCTTCACCACGCGCCAGCCGCGGAGCTTGAGGGTACGCACCCCTTGGTGCGCATTCTCAGCTGCGCGGAAGCGCTGATGCTTTCGCGTAGCGCGGCACACCCGGTCGGACAGACGGCCGATCTGCTCGGGATCCCGGCCTCCGCCGTGTCGGGCGCGGAAAGGGAAGCGGCGGAGAAAGTCAGCGCCGTCTTGCGCGGCCTCGGGCGTCTAGGGCTCACGAAATCTCAGAGCATCAACGCGCCGCCGGCGGAGGTCGTCACGCCGGCATCGAGCGCGCGGCAGCGTTTGACCGAGACGCTGGTGATGCGCTTTGTCAGGGAGGCGGAACAACCGTCCTCGGAGGACACGCCGCTGGAGCAGAAATCCGGCGAGCAATCGCGCTCCACGGACGATTCGGCGCAGATCACGGCCGACGAGGAAGGCTGGTCAGAGGCGCTCGCGCTGCACGGGACCAACGTCACCGCTAGCTCGATTCTCGACCAGATCGTGAGCGAGGCGATGCAGCTGGGGGCCGCGACGCTGCTACGTTCACGTGGCGATGCGTCGCACACCGTCGCCGACCTGTTACCGCTCGCGCGCGTGGTTGCGGGCGTGAAGCGCGCTGCGCTGTTCCTCGCGACCGATGGCCGGCAGAGCTGGCTCGGATGGCTGATCGCTGCCGAAGGCCCAGTGCGGGTGGAGCTTGAGCTATCGCTCGACGGACAGTCCCTGATGGCGCGCGCCGCGCGCCAGGGCGTTCCGCTGGCTTCCTACGAAGAAGAAAGAGCGAGCCAGCTCACAGGCCTGGACCTTCAGGTTGCGCGCATACTGGGGGCTGACGAAATTGTCGCGATTCCGATTGGAGGGGGAAAAGCGACCAGCACGGGCGTGCTGATCTTTGGGGCAAGCGCCATGAAGGCGTCGCGCTTCGCGCAAGTACTGCCGTTCCTTAGCGAGTTGGCCCAGCTCGTCAGCCGCTCGTCCGCGGCGCCTGGCGCCGCGGACGCAGAGCGCGGCGGCGACGCTGCGGAGGAGGTGCGAGCTGCAACCAGAAGGCTGGTGCACGAGGCGCGGAATCCGCTTTCGGTGCTGAAGACCTATCTGCAGATCGCGAAGACCCGCGCCGGGGGCGGCGCAGACCTAGAGAAGGAGCTCGAGATCGCGAACCAGGAAGTGGGGCGGGTATCGCGGTTGCTCGACGCGATCGGCAAACCCGAACAGAAGACGGCGCCGCGCGCGCGGCCGGTCGAGGTGAACCGAGTGATCGAGGATCTCTTGGTCCTCTACGGACAGGCGCTGTTCGCCGACAAGAAGATCGCCTTGTCGCCTCTGCTGGATGCAAGCATACTGCCTGTCTCATGCGATGAAGAGAGACTCAAGCAGGTGTTGCTGAATTTGCTGATCAATGCATCCGAGGCGCTCTCGAGCGGCGACCAGGTCTTGGTCTGCACCGCGGATAATGTCAACTACGAGGGGCAGGTGATGGTGGAGATTTCCGTTGCCGACAACGGACCCGGAATGCCGCCCGAAAAGACCGCAATGCTTTTCGAGCCTTCCGAGTCGGGGTCGACGGACGCGGCACGCGGCATCGGGCTTCCAACCTCCCTGGCCGCCGTGAGAGCGATGGGCGGGCACCTTGTCTGCCGCAGCCGTCTCGGCGAAGGAACGACGTTCGCGATTCTCCTCCCGCGCGCCCTCGAGCCCGGGCCGCGGACGTCCGCCGGCGGCGCTGTCGCTTAGGGCGCTGGCGCAAGCGATGCAGATTTCCGAAAGCCTGCTGCAGGCAAATCAGAGGCTTCCCGAGTACGCCGACCGGGTCCACGTTCTGGTGGTCGATGATGACCCCATGGTTCGCCGGGCGCTCGCCGACGTAGTGGGCAGCCGCGGCCGCCGTGTCACTCAATGCGCTTCGGGGGCACAGGCAGTCGAGGTGGTGAGGAAGGAGCCGGTCGATATCGTGCTGCTCGACCTCAATCTGCCGGACATGACGGGCCTGGAGATCATGCGGCGGATCCGCGAGTCGCGGCCGGAGCCGACGGTCATCGTGGTCAGCGGAGACGACCGCATCGATTCCGCCATCGCGACGCTCAAGTCCGGCGCGCACGAGTACGTCCGCAAGCCCTTCGAGCCGGTAGCGCTCGTGCGCTGCGTGGAGAACGCGATTGAGGCGCGCAAGCTGGCCTGGGAAAACACCGTCATGCGCATGCGCCTCGAGCACTCGGAGCGCCTGCATCGCTATTTTGTCGACAATTCGCCGGATTTCATCTTCGCGCTCGATCCGCAGGGCCGCTTCCGGTTCGTGAACGACCGTGTCGTCACGATGCTCGGGTACTCCAGGGAAGAGCTGTGCGGCATGCACTATTCTGCCGTCATCGACGAAGAACACCTGCTGCACGTGAAGTGGGCGCTGGGCGAGCGTCGCGCCGGAGAGCGCGCGTCGCGGGATGTAGTGGTCAGGCTGATACCGAAGGGCGCGAACGCGGAACCGCGTCAGGACGAGACGTCGACGACGGTGTCTCTGAGCACTGTGGGTATCTACGAGAACGCTGCCGACGACGACGGCTCCGGCAAGCGATTCCTGGGTACTTACGGGGTTGCGCGCGACATCTCGGCGCGGCTTCGAGCCGAGCAAATCGTCGAGTTTCACGCCTTTCACGACGCATTGACCGGACTGCCCAACAGAACCCTGTTCCGCGATCGGCTGAGCCACGCTATCGCCGAAATGCGCCGGCGCAGGAAGACGCTCGCCGTCCTGTTCATCGACCTGGATCGCTTCAAGGTGGTGAACGACACCTACGGCCACCTCAAAGGCGACCACCTCCTGCAGCAGACCGCCTCCCGGCTGCGCAAGTGCCTGCGTGAGACCGACACCCTTTCGCGTATCGGGGGGGACGAGTTCGTCGCGCTCGTTCCGGACCTGGAGGGGCGGCAGGACGCGGAAGCGATTGCCAAGAAGATTCTGGGCGAGTTGGCCGAGCCGTTTGCGCTCGGCTCGGAACCGTTTCGGACCAGTGTATGCATCGGCGTTGCGGTCTATCCGGGGGATGGGTCGAACGAGGAGGAGCTGATCCGCAACGCGGACCTTGCCATGTACCAGGCAAAAAGAAAGGGCAGGAACGGAATCGTTTTCTTCTCGCCTGACTTGAGCACGCACCACGCCGACCGGTTGCAGTTCGAGCACGACTTGCGGGGCGCCGTGAAGCGGCGCGAATTCGAGACCTACTTCCAGCCGATTCACAACGTGAGAACCGGGGAGGTGGAACGGCTGGAAGCGCTGATACGGTGGCGCCACCCGTCGCACGGTTTGCTGCTGCCTGGACGGTTCATCGGCATCGCCGAGGATTCGGGCCAGATCCGCGAGCTCGGCGAGGTCGTGCTGGACGCTGCGTGCTCGCACTTGGCGAAGTGGCGCGCGAGCGGCGCCGGCGAGCTCGGCGTGTCGGTGAACCTATCGGCCCGCGACTTCGACCATGATGACCTCGTCGAGCGGGTCATGGGCGTAACGCGGCGACACGGCCTGCCTGCGAACGCGCTGGAGCTGGAAATCACTGAGAGCCTGCTGATAGAAGACATGGACGAGGTTTCCAAGCGAGCGTCCCGGCTGCGAGCCGAAGGGGTGCGAATCGCGATCGACGATTTCGGCACCCGCTATTCGTCGCTCGGATACCTTCAAACGCTGCCGATCAGCGCGATCAAGATCGATCAGTCTTTTGTGCGCGATCTGGGCCTGCGCAACACCAGCAGTTCCATCGTCGCGGCCATGATCGGGATTGCGCGCGGCCTGCGGCTGGACCTGGTGGCGGAGGGCGTCGAGCGGACCGAACATCTGGAGTCTCTTCAAGGCCTGGGCTGCGACGTGATGCAGGGCTACCTGTTCAGCCGCCCGATGCCTGGCGAGGAAGTCAGCGACTATCTGCTGTCCGCGAGAGTACGCTAGAGCGCAAGCCGAGCCGGACGCCGAACAGCGCAGCTCCCGCAAGATCATCGCCGGCGGCGTGGCCCGCACCGGCCCCGTGGCCGGCGGACGGTTATCGAGCTTTAGGAGGAGGCGGCGGCAGCCGGCCGGATGTGACCGGCGGTACATCGGGTTTCTTCGGCTGCTTGGGTTTCTTCGGCTCGCGGTTGCTGCGTTGCTGACCTTTAGGCATTCGGATTCTCCGGGCGTATTGGCGCCAGCGCCAGCTTACGCTGAATACGTACTCCGCAATGCATGATTACTCTCCGACCAGCACGCGGCAGCGCGCGTGGCCTTTGCCATTGGGCGCCAGCGCGCGCGCGAGCCAGTCCAGCAGCGGCGCCGCCTCCTCGGCGAAGCCGAAAGGCGGATTGACGACGATCATGCCGCAGCCGTCGAGCTTCTCCACGGTCCGCTGCGTCCCCAGCCTCAGCTCGAGCCAAAGGATGCGGCGGATGCCGCTGGCCTCGATCCGGCGCTCGAAGGCGCGCATCGCCGCGGGCTCCATCAGCGGGAACCAGAGCGCGTAGACGCCGGTCGGCCAGCGCTCGTGCGCGACGTGCAGCGCCTCGGTGAGACGCTCGAACTCGTGCTTGCGGTCGAACGACGAATCGATCAGGACCAGTCCGCGCCGCTCCTTCGGCGGCAGGTGCGCCTTGAGCGACTGATAGCCGTCCATCAGGCGCACCGCCACTTGTCGGTCGCGTAGGAACAGCTTCTCGAGGGTGACGCAATCCTTCTTGTTCAGCTCGCTGAGCAGCGCGCGGTCGCCCGCGCGCAGGAGCCTGCGTGCAATCAGGGGCGAGCCCGGGTACCAGCGCAGCCGGCCGTCGGGGTTTTCGGATCGCACCGCGGCCAGGTAAGGCGCGACCAGCGAAGGAACGTCGTCACGATCGAAGATCCGCGCGATGCCGGCTCGGAACTCGGCGTTCTTCTGCGCCCAGGGATGCTCGAGGTCGTAGCGGCCCGTGCCCGCGTGGGTGTCGAGATAGACGAACGGCTTGTCCTTGCGCCGCAGTGCGAGCAACAGGCGCAGCAGCAGAGCGTGCTTGAACACGTCGGCGAAGTTGCCCGCGTGGAACTGGTGCCGGTACGCGAGCATCCGCTACAGCTTGTTGTACTTGGTGGCTCTCCCGCGCGCTTTTTCGACCGGGTATTTCTGCACGTTGAGCGCGAGCTTTCGCTCGGCCGCCGCGATCAAGTCGACGCCCAGCCGGTCGGCGAGCTCGACCAAGAAGATGAACACGTCGGCCAGCTCGTGCTCGACCTCGGTGAGCGCTTGCGGCGGCAGGCGCTCGGCCTGCTCGGGAGTGAGCCACTGGAAGTGCTCGACCAGTTCGCCCGCTTCGGCGATCAGCGCCATGGCGAGGTTCTTCGGGTTGTGGAACTGAGCCCAGTCGCGCTCGGCGATGAATTCGCGCAGCTTCGCTCGCAGGGCTTCCAGTTCCGAGCTGCCTGGGGTATCGCTCAAGGAAGCGCTCCTCCGTGGATCATCTCCACGGAGGTTACCTCAAGCCGGGGCGTTACGCCGCCTTCCTGGCCCAGCGCTCGAGCTCTTCCAGGCCGCCGATGCGCGTGCCGTTGATGAAGACCTGCGGTACCGTCTGCGCGCCGGTGATTGCGCCGACCGCGCGGCTGCGGATGGTGTGAGCGAGTGGCAGCTCGACGTAGTCGTAGCCGAGATCCTCAAGCAGTGCCTTGGCGTTGGCGCAGAAGCTGCAGCCATCGCGGGTCAAGAGCGCGACCTGGGCGGGCTTTTTCGCTTTGGGGTTGAGGTAGCCGAGCATCGTGTCGGCGTCGGAGACTTCGAACGGATCGCCGGGTCTGCGCGGCTCGATGAACATCTTCTCCACCACGCCGTCGCGCACCAGCATCGAATAGCGCCAGGAGCGCTTGCCGAAGCCGAGGTCGGTCTTGTCGACCAGCATTCCCATCCCGTCCGTGAACTCGCCGTTGCCGTCCGGAACGAGGGTTACGTTCTGGCATTCCTGGTCCTTGGCCCATTCGTTCATTACGAACGCGTCGTTGACCGACAGGCACAGGATCGCGTCCACTCCGTTGGCGAAGAACGCCGGCGCGAGCTCGTTGTAGCGCGGCAGGTGAGTGGACGAGCAGGTCGGAGTGAATGCGCCCGGGAGCGAGAACAGCGCCACCGTCTTGCCCTTGAACAGATCGTCGGTGGTCACGCTGCGCCACTCGTTGCCCGAGCGGGTGCGGAAAACGACCTGCGGCACGCGTTTGCCTTCGTAGTTGGGAAGCATCATGCGACTCCTTGGATTGATAACAACTATCAATCTGCGGGTCTTTGCCATAGATTTCCAATGACTTGTTCCGATGGGGCGCATAGCCCGCCGCTATAGGCGCTGCTAGACTGCGCCGCTCTCCATGCCAGACCACCGCAACGCGCTCGACGGCACGGCGTTTTCCGTGATGCTGCTGCTCACGGCGTCGTGGGGTTTCCAGCAGGTGATGATCAAGCTGGCGGCGGCCGACGTTTCGCTGGTGATGCAGGCGGCGATCCGCTCGATCAGCGCGACCGTTCTGCTCCTCGCCTGGTCGCGACTGCGAGCGGTCGCGCTGTTCGCGCGTGACGGCACTCTGTGGCCGGGGCTGGTCGCCGGGCTGCTTTTTGGGACCGAGTTCGTCTTCATCTACGCTGGGCTCGGCTACACGACCGCCTCGCGCATGATCGTGTTCATTTACCTCACGCCGCCCCTGACCGCGCTCGGCCTGCACTGGCTGGTGCCGGGCGAGCGCATGCAGCTGCGCCAGTGGCTTGGCGTGTTCGTTTCGTTCGCCGGCCTGGCGCTCGCGTTCGGCGAGGGCTTCGCCGCCTCCGGCGGCGCGACCATGCTGGGCGACCTGTGTGGCGTTATCGCCGCGGTGCTGTGGGCGACGACGACGATTCTGGTGCGCGCCAGCGCCCTTGCGCGCGTGAGCGCGAGCAAGACGCTGTTCTATCAGCTCGCGGTGTCGTCCGTGCTTCTGCTGCTGGCGTCGCGCCTGATGGGGGAGCCCGGGGTTTTGCGCCTGAGCCCGATTGCGCTCGCCTCGCTCGTCTACCAGGGGGCGGTGGTCGCGTTCGCGAGCTATCTGGCCTGGTTCTGGCTGCTGCGGCGCTACCTCGCGGGGCGGCTCGCGGTATTCTCCTTTCTCGCGCCGATGTTCGGCGTCGCGTTCGGGGTCCTGGTGCTGTCCGAGCCGCTCAGGCCGACTTTCGTCGTCGCCGCGCTCCTGGTCGGCGCGGGCATCGTGCTGGTCAATTACACGCCGGCACGCAGCGGGTAAACTTCATTTCGTGGACAAAGACCATCAGGCTTCCCAGCGCGTCGACGCCGTGCAGTACAAGCTCGGCATGCGAACGCTGGCGGCCGCGGTGAACATCATCACCAGCACGCACTCGGGGCATCGCTACGGCATGACCGCCACGGCGGTATGCTCGGTGACCGCCGATCCGCCGACGCTGCTGGTATGCATCAACAAAGCGACCACGACGCATAACGCGATCTCCAAGTCGGGCGTGTTCTGCGTCAATACCCTGCGCGCCGAGGACTCGGAACTTTCGACCACCTTCAGCGGCGCGCAAAGCGGGGAAGGGCGCTTCAAGTCGCGCGACTGGACTCACCTCGCCACCGGCTCGCCAGCGCTGCTCGACGCGCTGGTGTCCTTCGATTGCCGCCTGGTCAAGAAAGTCGCGCACGGCTCGCACACCATCTTTCTTGGACAGGTGGAGCAGGTGCTTTTCGGCAAGAAAGGCAAGCCGCTGCTCTACTCCGATGGTCTGTATGCCAAGCTCGCCGTGCTGTCGCACGGCGAGCCGCTGCCCGAGGGGCTGGATTACTGGGGCTTCTAGTCCGGCAACTTGCCGGGCAGGGTGAAACGCTGGCGCGTGGTACAGTAACGGTTGGCGTACAGCCTGCCTACCGGCCGGTAGTGCGCGTCCGAGATGCGCTTGGTGTTGGGGTCGATCACGCCTTCGCGCGCGTGCACCAGCAGGATCTCGCCGATGATGAATACGCGCCCCGGCACGATCTCCATATGTTTGAACACTCGGCACTCGAAGCACGCCGCCGCTTGCGCGATGCGCGGCTGCGACACCAGGTGCCCCGGCGCGGGCGTAAGGCCGGTCTTGTCGAATTCGCTCTCCTCTTCCGGGATCTCCTCGCTCGAGAGGTGCATCGCGTTCGCGGTCTCCTCATCGACCAGATTCACCACGAACTCGCCGCTGCGCAGGATGTTTTTCAGCGAATGCTTCATCGCGCCGTCGTGCCGGGGTCCGAAGCTGACCATGATCAGCGGCGGGTCCTCGGAGAAAGCGTTGAAGAACGAATACGGCGCGCAGTTGGCCACGCCGGATTCGTTGACAGTCGAAATCCACGCGATCGGGCGCGGGATCACCAGCCCGACGATGAGCTTGTAGCGCTCGGTCGGAGTTAGCCCCCGCAGCTCGACATCCATCAGGGCGCCGCGCGGCGATAGAACTGCCGCTCGCGCGATTCGAGCCACTGCAGCGCAGTGTCGAGGTATTTCTTGAAGTGCGGGGTCTTCTGGTGGGCCTCGAACGCGGCCTCATTGTCGTAGACCTCGTACAGCATCGCCGAAGCCGGGTCGTTCGGGTCCACCAGGATGTCGAAAGTCCTGCAGCCGGGCTCCGTTTCACGCGCGGCCTCGCCGTTTTCCTGTACTGCCGCCATGAACTTGTCGATGCTGTCCGGCTTGATCCGGAGCTTCACCACCAGTGCGAATCCGCTCATTGTCGCCTCCATCGTAGGGGTCACCGGATTATCGACGCGAGCGCGCCCGCGTCAACACGGATCAGCGAACCGGCGCCCGGGGATTTGCTATAATCCGCGCCCTCGCGCCCGTAGCTCAGTTGGATAGAGTACCTGGCTACGAACCAGGGGGTCGTGGGTTCAAATCCTGCCGGGCGCGCCAGTCAAAAAAAGGGGCTGCATGAATGCAGCCCCTTTTTCATTTGAATCAGAACGGTGCTTATTGCGCGCGCAAGGCCTCGATTGTGCCGGCGTCCAGCTTGCCGGTGGCGGCAAGGTGATGCGCCTTCTGGAAGCGCTGCAATTGCGAACGGGTCCGCCGGCCCATGACGCCGTCCGGCTTGCCGACCGGGTAGCCCAGAGCGTTCAGCCTTTCTTGCGCGTCCTGCAGCGACATGTTCTGGTCCGCGGTACCCTGGACGCCCAGTTGACCGCCCGTGCCCAGTCCGCCCTTTACATGCTGCGCCTTGTAGTTGCGCACGGCCTTGACCACGCCGTTGTAGGAATCCATGAACGCGGCAACGATCACTTTACCTTCGGCCGTGTTCGAATAGCCGCCGCCGATGCCGCCGAATCCGGAACCCAGCAATCCGCCCAAAGCGCCGAAATCCCAGTTCTTGGCGCTGCCTTCGGATGCCGCGAGTTGCACCCCGGACCGGTTGTCATCCAGGGTCAGCAAGGTGCTGGCCTCCTTGGCGGAAACCGAACCGCCCACCAGCGCGCCGACGCTGCCCAACATTCCGCCTAGCGTCGCACCTGCCCCGCCGGCGTTGTTGTTGGAAAAAGTGATCGATGGCGTCAGCGAGTAGTCCGCGGATACCATCTGGCCCTTGCCAAAGTGCGACTTGGACCGCAGTTCGCCGGACTGCGCCAGCTGGCGTTCCTGCATCATGCTGGACATCGCCCGGCCCCGATCGACGACGACGAAGCAGTTGGACTGCTGGATCATCAATTTCAGCACCGGCGTGGTCGAGCCGAGGTGGTATTGACCCGTCAAGGTGCCGTACCAGGGTGCGTTCGTGTCTTCGACGACCGCGATGGTACCGAGCGCAGCCTTGCAGTGTTCGAGCTTGGCGTTGGCGCCTTGGCTGTTGGCACCGCCGGCCGATCCGGTCGCCTCGGTTTTGGCCGAAGAATTCCCCATGTCCATGCTGGAACAACCGGCCAGCGCGCCCGTTATCGAGATGCAGATTGCGACGGTCGAAAAGCGTGTTTTCACGATTGTCTCCCTCCAAGCAGGCTCCCCAGTGAGCGCGTCTGCGGCACTTGCTGCCGCAGGAACGGACGCGCGGTGCTGCGGCAGGTGGATGCGCGTCGAAAAACATTTTGCAGCAAAAGTACGCGCAATGACAGCGAATCCGTCACCGTGACGGCGACAAGCAGTTGGCCGCGCAGCTTACGCCGACGTTACAAGGGTGGTCAGAAATGAGTCAGCGTCCGGCTTGGCCAGAAATCCCGGTGCGCGCGGCGCCGCGCTATGTTGCTGTCCCTTCGAGGATGATGATCGAGCAGGCCGCATCGTCGAAGCCGATCACGCCGCCGCCGTTCTAGGCCAGACCGATACCCGCGCCCGCGGCCTGGCGCTCGCCGGCCTCGCCACGCAGCTGCAGTGCGAGGTCGTGGATCATCGACAGGCCGGTGGCCGCCCACCGGGTGGCCCTTGGAGACGAGACCGCCGGAGAGATTGGGCGGCAACTTGCTGCCGCATAGGCTCGCTCGGCGGCGATGCGGCTCAGGCCCGGCTCGTCGAGCGCGCGGTACTTGCCGCTCGTGAGGTCCTTGAAGGACTTGTCCGGGAACTTTCCGAACGGGGTGCATGACGTGCCGATCACGTATACGAAGCTCATGCCGGTTCATCCCACAGCAGGAAAGTAGGAGAATGGGTCCAATTGGCGCAGATGAGCAGAGGATATCTACATGGCCACTCCATTCAAGACCGTCAAGCGCGGGCAGGCGACCGCGCCGATTCGCACCGGCGACGAATACATCGCGAGCCTGCGCGGGCGCAAGCTCAAGGTCTATCTGTTCGGCGAGCTGGTGCCCGAGCCGGTCGACCATCCCGTCATCCGCCCGTCGGTGAACGCGGTGGCGGAAACCTACGACCTCGCGGCGCGCAATCCCGAGCTGGGTAGCGCGCTTTCGCCCTACACCGGTGAGCGGGTCAACCGCTTCCTGCACGTGGCGGCGAGCGCCGAGGACCTGGTGATGCAGAACAAGATGCAGCGGCGCTTGGGGCAAATCACCGGAACCTGCTTCCAGCGCTGCGTCGGCATGGATGCAATCAACTCCCTTCACTCTGTGACTTTTGAGATCGACCAGGCGCACGGCACCCCGTACCACATGCGCTTTCTCGAATTCGTGGCGCGCATGCAGCGCAGCGGCTACGTGATCGGTGGGGCGATGACGGACGTCAAGGGCGATCGCGCCAAGGCGCCGCACGAGCAGGCGGATCCCGACCTGTTCGTGCACGTCACGCGGCGCACCGACGAAGGGATCTATATCCGCGGCGCCAAGGCGCACCAGACCGGGTGCATCAACTCGCACTGGCTGATCGTGATGCCGACGCTGCGCCTCGGCCCGGAGGATCGCGACTACGCGATCGTGGGCGCGCTGCCGGTCGATGCGCCCGGCATTACTTATATCTACGGCCGCCAATCCTGCGACACGCGCAGCATGGAAGGCGACATCGACGCCGGCAATAAGCGCTTTTCCGGCCAGGAAGCGATGATCGTTTTCGAGGACGCGTTTATTCCCTGGAAAAACGTGTTCATGGACGGCGAGCACGAGTTCGCTTCGATGCTGGTCGAGCGCTTCACCTGCTACCACCGCCGCAGCTACGTGTGCAAGACCGGCGTGGGCGACGTCCTGATCGGCGCCGCGGCTACCGTCGCCGACTACAACGGCGTGGAGAAGGTCTCTCATATCCGCGACAAGCTTGTCGAGATGACGCACCTGAACGAGACCATCTACGGTACGGGCGTCGCCTCGAGCTACCAGGCGGTGCCGATGAGCTCGGGCGTGTATCTTGCGGACGACATGCTGGCCAATGTGTGCAAGCACCACGTCACGAAGCTGCCGTACGAAATCGGGCGGCTGGCGCAGGATCTCGCGGGCGGCCTGATGGTGACGCTGCCCTCGGAGAAGGAGCTGGACCACCCCGAGGTGGGCGCGATCATCCGCAAGTACCTCAAGGGGCGCGCAGAGATCGACACCGAGGACCGGATGCGAATCCTGCGCCTGATCGAGAACATGACGCTCGGCCGCAACGCCGTGGGGTACCTGACCGAATCGATGCACGGCGCGGGTTCGCCGCAGGCTCAGCGCATACAGATTGCGCGCCAGATGCAGATCGAGACCAAGAAGCGCATGGCGAAGGGTCTGGCGGGCATCGCGAGCGAGCCGCCCGAGGAACCCTCGTGCGAGGGCGTGCAGTACCTCGACCGCGTGTTCCGGGCGGTCGACGGGCGCGATTGAGAAGGAGACGTCGCGGGCGCCGCGCCTGGCGGGCGCTGCGGGCCGCACCGCCCGCCATCCGGGCGGGCGTCGCCGTGATCGCGCTGGTCCTGCTGTCTTTTACGGTCAACTGGGTCTATCAGGTCGCGCGCAAACCGGCCGAGCTGTTCTTCCCGGTGAGCGGCGCGCTCTCCAAGACGCCGATAGAGACATGGCGCAGTTACGCTCCGATCTTCAGCCAGCACGCCACTGCTGTCATCACACCTGATCTTCTGGCGGCGCTGGCCCAGGTCGAGGCCGCAGGCAACCCCGTGGCGCGGACCTACTGGCGCTGGCGCCTGACATCAGAGCCCTTCGATGTCTATCGCCCTGCGTCGAGCGCGGTCGGCATGTATCAAATCACCGATGGGACGTTCAGGGAAGCGAAGCGATACTGTATTCGTCACCACGTCGTGGTCGAGGACGGACCCTGGCATCAGCTCGGTTCGTGCTGGTTCAACAGCCTGTATTTGCGCGTCGTGCCGAGCAACGCGGTCGAGATGACTTCCGCCTTCCTCGACCGTCGAGTCGCCCGAGCGCTCGAGCGCGAATCGATCGCCGCTGCCACGCTCGCGCAGAAGCAGGACTTGGCCGCCGTGATCCATCTTTGCGGTCCCGCGGCCGGCGTTGCCTACGCCAAGCGCAGGTTCCGCGTGAGCCAAGGCCAGCGTTGCGGCGACCACAACCTCGCTCGCTATCTGGCGCGGGTCAACGCGATGAAGCGCGTCTTCGCCGGATTGGCGAACGGCCGTTGAACGGGAGGCAGAATCCCGCGATCGCGCAGCAAGCGGCGGGCTTCACTTGCTGCGCGCACGGGATTGCGCCAAGCTTACGGCCGTCCATTCCGCCATTCCGCCGAACGCCCGGAACCCAGTACGCGATGTTCCCAGAAACACTCGGCCGCTACCGCATTATTGGTGAACTCGGGCGCGGCGCCACCGGTACGGTCTATCGCGCGGTCGATCCGCTCATCGAGCGCACGGTGGCGATCAAGACGCTGAACCCGAGCCTGCCGGAAGACGTGCTGAACGACGTGCGGGAGCGATTCCTGCGGGAAGCGAAGTCGGCCGGGCGGCTGAGCCACCCCAATCTGGTCACCATCTACGACGTCGGCGTAGAGGGGGAAATCGCATTCATCGCCATGGAGCTGCTGGAAGGCCAGTCGCTGCAGCTGATGCTGCGCCAGCAGGGGAGGCTGGATTACGCGACGGCTGCCGAACTCGCGGCGCAGATCGCGGAAGGCCTCGAGCACGCTCACCGGCACGCGATCGTGCACCGCGACGTGAAGCCGGCCAACGTCATTGTGTCGGCCACCGGGCACGCCAAGCTCACCGACTTCGGCGTGGCCTACGTGCCTTCCTCGTCGATGACCCAGACAGGGGTCGCGCTAGGATCGCCGAAGTACATGTCGCCCGAGCAAGTGCTCGGCCAGGCGGCGGATCCGCGCTCCGACGTTTTTTCGCTCGGCGTGGTGCTGTACGAGATGCTCGTGCATCGCACGCCGTTCGAGGGTGCAGAGGAGATCGCGATGTTCGAGCTGATGCGGCGGATCACGGTCGAGCCGCATCGCGCCGTCTCGGAACTGGACAGCATGATTCCGAAGGAGTTCGACCGTATTCTGTCGCGCGCGCTGGCAAAGAAGCCCGACGATCGATACCAGCGCGCCGGCGAGATGGCCGAAGCGTTGCGCAAGCTGCGTGGCATTTCTCCTCCGCTCGAGCGCACGGCCCAGGCGGACGAGACGATGGTGCTGCGCAAGACATCGATTGTTCAGACGAGCGAGCTCCTGCTGGCCGAATTCGACGAATTCGCGCGCGGCCTCGAGGATCGGCAAAAAGCCGAACTGCGGGCTGAGATCGAGGCGCGCAAGCGCAAGAAGGACGAGCTGAAGCGCTGGGCTGAGAGGCAAGCGCGCCAGCGCGAGGAGTACGAGCGCGAGCGCCAGCGCGAGACTCCGGATTCGCCTTTGTCCGCCACGGGGCGACGCAACGCCACGATCGAGATGCTCAAGAGGCAGGCGGCGGATCGCCTCGCCGAGCCCGGTCCGACGCTCAGAACGGCGGACATCGAGCGCCTCGACCACAGGCTGCGCGCCGCGTTCCGGTACCTGGCGGAGTTCGCGCAGGAGGTCAACGCGGCGAGCCCCATCCTGGGATTCCGTTATCGGATGATCTACCTGGGAGAACTGCCGCTGCTCAAGCTGACCGATGCGTTCGCGGATGTCAGGATGCGCAAGATCGGCGATCGGGAATTCCACGATTTCGTGACTCTTTCGTGTCGATTGCGCCCGACACGCGAGGCGACGGTGGAGCTGTCGACGCTGGACATCGCCCGCTTTCAGCAGGAGCTCGACGCCCTGCAGATCGAAAGCGCGCGGCGGGATTCGAAGAACGACTTCGGGCAGGTCGCGCGCGCCGCGTTCACCGTAAGCGCAATCCCCTGTCACGTGCGTATCCGGGCGGACTACGACACGTTCGGCGTCACGGTCGACCTGCTCAACGTCGGCAACCCGGGGCGCGCGCGGCGCAGTTTCAGCATTGACGTATTTACCGAGGGCCTGGTCGACGAGCTCGCGCAGTACGTTCTCGGGCTCGATCGGAGCTTCGAGAGAAGCCTAGAGTGACCTTGAGCGGCGCCGCTCGCCCGATCGCGACGCTGCTCGGCGCGCTGGCGATCGCCGCACTCGGGTGGTGGCTCTGGCCGTTGATGCCGGGCGCGCCGGCTGCGGTGCGCGACGTCGAGGCGCTGATCCGATCGTGGGGGGCGTGGGGCGTGCTCGGCTCGATCGGCTTGATGGTTGCGCACTCGTTCTTGCCCTTCCCCTCGGAGATCATCGCCCTTGCGAACGGCATGCTGTACGGGCCGCTGTGGGGAACCGTAGTTACCTGGGTGGGTGCGATGCTCGGTGCGGTGGCGGCGTTCGGCGCGGTCCGCGCGCTGGGACAGCCCGTGCTGCGCAGACTGCTTCCCCCAGCCAGGCACGCTGGGCTGGTGCGATGGTCGCGCGAGCATGGGGGGCTTACCCTGCTCGTCGCGCGGCTGATCCCCGTGATCGCCTTCAACTTGATCAACTACGCCGCCGCGCTGACCGAGATCACCTGGTGGACCTTCCTCTGGGCCACGGGGCTCGGCATCCTGCCGCTGACGATCGTTCTGGCCGTGCTGGGCGACAACGTGCTCGACATGCCGGCCTGGGGTTGGGGGCTGCTGCTCGTCTCGATTGCGGCAATCTGGCTCCTGCTGGACCGCTTGCGCCCGCGCGAGTCGAAACCGAATTGTTGATCTGTCTCAATGCCGTTCGCATTGGCGCTCGCAAGATTGATCGCCGTTCGAATGGGGACATTAACGAAGCTACTGGCGCGACGCGGCTGCTGCTTCCATAATCGACCGGCGAGTCGCGGCGCGGGCGCCGCGTCCGGAAGAAGGGACGAACATGTCGAATCGAATCAGTGTCATGGTAATTTCCGGCAGCCGCGAAAGGCTGCAGATGGCAGCGATGGTCGCCTCGGTCGGGGCCGTCAGCGGCAACGAGGTACACGTCTTCCTGTCGATGAATGCGCTGACGTACTTCGTCAAGTCTGTGGCGGAGGAGCCCCCTGTCGAGGGCCCGGTGGGCACCCTGCTGGCGCAAAAGAAGGTGCCGCCGTTCCGCGAACTCTTTGCGAATGCAGTCGACCTTGGCGACGCGAAGATCTATCCTTGCTCGATGGCGATGGACGTACTGGCGCTGGAGCAGAAGGATCTGGAAGACTTCATAGGCGAGCCGATGGGCCTGACGAAGTTTCTCGACGAGGCGAGCACAGGCCAGGTCTGGTCTTTCTGACATTTCCGACATGAAAGCGGGAGGCGCGGAGCTATGAGCACGCGGAAACTGGTCGATGCGCGGGGAAGCTTCTGTCCCGGGCCGCTGATGGAGCTGATCGCCGCCATGAAGGCGGCGCAGGTCGGCGAGGAGCTGGAGGTGCTCTCGACCGACAAGGGCTCGGCGCACGATATCCCGGAATGGATCAACAAGGTCAAGCACGAGCACATCGAGACCCGCGAAGAGGAAGGGGTGTGGCACGTGGTTGTACGCAAGGCGAAGTAGGGGAGGTTCGTCCGATTACGCAAGTGACATGAGGAGGCGGCGATGAGGATACTGGTCGTAGGTGGAGGAATGGGCGGCACGATCCTGGCAAACAATCTGGCGAGGCGGCTCGCCGTTGAGTTGCGCTCGGGCAAGGCGCGGATCACGATGCTTTCCGCGTCGGACAAGCACATGTATCAGCCGGGGCTGCTCTACCTGGCGATCGGCAGGACGACGCCGGACGAGCTCTACCGCGATCAGCGCAGCCTGCTCGAGCCGGGCATCGAATTCCACGCCGATCCCGTCGAGGAGTTCCAGCTCGACAAGAACCAGGTCAAGACAAAGAGCGGCAAGGTACACGCCTACGACACGATCGTGATCGCGACCGGCTCGCGGCCGGTGGCGAACGAGATTCCGGGCCTGGCCGAGAACGCCGAGCAGTTCTACACCGAAGAGTCGGCGCTCAAGATGTTCAAGAGCCTGCAGGCGTTCCAGGGCGGCAGGGTGGTGATCACAGTCGGGGTACCGCACAAGTGCCCGATGGCACCGCTCGAGATCACGTTCATGCTGTACGACTACTTCAAGGACCGCGGGATCCTGGACAAGACCAAGCTGCACTACACCTACCCGATCGGGCGCACGCACTCGCTGGAGAACGTTGCCAAGTGGGCGACTCCCGAGATGGATCGCCTAGGCATCACCTACGAGACGCTGTTCAACATGAAAGAGGTCGACGGCGCGAAGAAGGTGGTGCGCAGCGAGGAGGGTACGGAGGCGGCGTTCGACCTGCTGATCACCATTCCGGCCCACCGCGGCATGGAGGTGATCGAGAAAAACGGGCTCGGACAGCGCGGCTTCATCCCCACGCACCGGCACCGCCTGAACATGGAGGGGCGCGAAAACGTGTTCGTGCTCGGCGATACCACCAACCTGCCGATCAGCAAGGCGGGCTCCACCGCGCACTTCGAGGCCGAGGCGCTGGCGGAGAACATCGCGGCGATGGTCAAGATGGGAACGCCGGTGCGCGACTACGACGGCAAGGTGTTCTGCTTCATCGAGGCGGGGAAAGACCGGGCGACATACGCCATGTTCAACTACCAGAATCCGCCCGACCCGAAGGCGCCCACGCGCGCGGTACACTGGTTCAAGATGGCCTATAACAAGCTGTACTGGGCGTCCGCCCGCGGCCTGCTCTGAGGAGGCGACCATGAGCACCTCAAACGAGGCGATCTCGACCGAGCTCGAGGTCCAGCGCGTGGTCGAAGCTGCGCGCGATGCACTCACCGACGAGATGGTCGGACGCCTGACCGAGGCCGTGGGCGAGGGCCTCAGCCTGCTCGACCAGGTGAACCGGTCCGGCCTGGAAAAAGCCCTGCCGTCGATCGCCAGGATGGTGCGTGACGGCGACCTGGAGCGCTTGGTACAGCTGGCGCGTGTTTACGGCTCCGCGGAGGACGCCCTAAGCGACGAGATGATCGGGCGCCTGGCCGAGACACTGGCCGAGGGGCTGTCGCTGATGGACCGTCTGAGTCGCGGCGGCGTGCTGCGCCTGGTCGAAATGATGGAGAGGATGCAGGCGTCGGGGGCACTGGAGCGCATCGCGGTGACGCTGCCGAAACTGATGGAGCGGCTCGAGCACATCGAGCACGTGCTCGGCAGTCTCGAGTCGGCGGTGGCCGAGGCGGAGCGCATGCCCGCGCCGCAAGGCGGAATCGGCGGCCTGTGGCAAATCGCGCGCGACGCCGAAACGCAGCGCGGAATGCAGTTGCTGCAGAGTTTCAACAAGCACCTGCGTAGCGCAGGCAAGTGATCGCAAGGCGGGCGACGCGGCCAGGGGACTGGCCGCGGCAGGGCTTGTTGCGCAAATTAATGAGAATAGTTATCATCGGAGAACCTGTCTCATAAAGGTCCACTGGAGCCTGGTGCGTACGAATCCGTGGGCGAGTTCCACGAGCCGAGTGCGAAGGGCAGCTTGCACCCCAACTGAGGAAACATGCTCGGGTCCGCAGTCGTCGTATTTCGTGAAACGCTCGAAGCCGCGCTCATCG
>Ga0315556_1000805_pt1 | contig 19564 bp, 16 predicted proteins | sample SalMarSW160310MG_FD_202112 | JGI IMG/M metagenome (GOLD analysis project Ga0315556, IMG submission 202112) | Salt marsh sediment microbial communities from the Plum Island Ecosystem LTER, Massachusetts, United States - Salt Marsh Sediment SW1603-10 ...
AAGCACCTCTCGACTCACATTTACACCCATGGTGTAAATGAAACAGCAGCTGACAGATGTCTTTTCACCTTTGATTGCTGGCTCATGAGCTTTCCCGTGCGGCACGTAACCGCCACCACGCAGCCAGTATGCTGCCGATGATGGAATGGAAGCTGGCGGAGATGGCGGAGGGAACGGGGGCCAATGCCATCTGCGGGAAGGTGGAGCGTGCCAGCACCGCACCGAGACCGGAGTTCTGCATGCCGACCTCGATGGAGACAGTGCGGCAGGACAGCTCGGGCAGCTTGAAGATCCGGGCCATGAGATAACCGAGACCGAAACCGCCGATGTGCAGCAGGGCGACCGCCGTGAACAGCGGCAGCGCGGAATCGAGCACGGTGCGGGCGTTGGCACCGATGATGCTGGCGCAGATCAGCGCGATGAAGATGACCGACACCAGCGGCGCGACGGGCAGGACGATTTTGACCGCCCGCGGCGTATAGCGGTTGAGCAGCACGCCCAGCATCACCGGCAGTATCACGACCTGGACGGTGTTGATGAACAGGCTCCAGGCATCCACCGGTACATAGGCGCCCGCCAGCCATTTGGTGAGCAAGGGCGTCATCACCACCGCTGCGAAGGTGGAACACATGGTCATCAGCACCGACAGCGCCACGTCGGCGCGCGCGATGTAGCTCACCACATTGGACGCCGTGCCGCCGGGACAACAGGCGACAAGGATGAGCCCGACGGCGAGCGCGGGTTCCAGCGCCAAACCCCGCGCGATGCCCCAGCCCAGGAACGGCATGATGATGAATTGTGCGGCAACGCCGATCATCACCTGTCGCGGCATCCGTGTTACCCGGCGGAAGTCGTCGATGCTGAGGGTGATGCCCATGCCGATCATAATGACCGCCAGTCCCCACACGATCATCCGCCCGCTAAACCAGGTGAACCACTGCGGGTAAAACAGCGCGAGGCCGCTGCAGGCCAGCACCCACAGCGGAAACAGGTTGGCGAGCCGGTTGAATAGATGAATCATGGGGAACGGAACAGCAGCGGTTCAATGAAGGGTATCATTCTGAGAGCATTCGACCGCTGGCAAAAGAGTCCGACTTTCAGTGCCATCGGCCCCTCTTGCACGGCACACAGCCTAAGCATCACAAGGAAAGGTCGCGATCACTCAGTCCCTTTATCCGCAGGCTGATCCACATCCGCCGCAGGGTTAAGAGACTGATCCGGGTCGGCGCTGGACGATGCCTGGCTTTTCTCCAGTTTTTTCTGTCTTTTTTCTTCTTTCTTCTTTTTATTCGCTATATCGCGTTGACGCTTTTCAAATTGATAATTAGGTTTTGCCAACATTCTGTCCTTTTGTGGAGGGGTAGCCTTACTTCAAAAGTGGCACCCATAGTGAAGTGGAAACATAATGATATCAGGCCGCCCGCCTGACATACACTGCGGATGGTTGATTTCCCTTTTCCAGCGGGCAAACCGCTGCGGCAGAAGATATCCGGGGCCGGGATAAGGGAACCTCTGATTTATGTGTCATTTCACGCGCCAGCGAGAAACCTTCTTTCAGCAGCGCCATCTGAAACAAGGTGTTGCAATATTTCTAGCCGCAGGACACTAGTCACGCGGCTCAAAATGACACCGGGAATTTAATCAGAGTTCCTAAGGTGATTATTCTTGTAGCAAACGGATTCCGCTTAATACACACTTACATGAACCCGTCCCCAGCATATCGATGGTCTTAAGGGAGGCTTGCAATGCAATCTGCACGCATCGTTGTCCTGACGTCGCTGGCCATGATTGCCTTTGCGGGCAATTCTCTGCTGTGCCGGGCCGCGCTCAAGGATACCGGCATCGACGCAGCCAGCTTCACGACGATTCGCTTGCTGTCCGGAGCGGTGATACTGTGGCTGGTGGCGCAAGCGAGACGCGGCACCCGCAGCGGCGGGGGCAACTGGCTGTCAGCATTGGCATTGTTTGCCTATGCCGCCGGCTTTTCTTTCGCTTATGTAAGCCTGCGGCGGCAAGCGGCGCCCTGCTGCTGTTCGGCGCCGTCCAGGTCACCATGATCGGCCATGGCATTTGGGCGGGGGAACGGCTTGTGAGATTGCAGCTCGTCGGTCTGCTGCTCGCCTTAGGGGGTTTGGTGGGTCTCTTGTTGCCGGGTTTGTCGGCACCCCCCCTGTTCGGTTCCGTATTGATGCTGGGCGCCGGAGTGGCATGGGGCGTCTATTCTCTGCGCGGCAAAGGTGCGGGCGACCCCACCCGGGTCACGGCGGGGAATTTCCTGCGGGCTCTTCCGATTGCAGCAGCCTTGAGCCTATTCATGCTGAACCGCAGCTCTCTGGATCATGCCGGATTCTGGTACGCGGTGGCATCGGGTGCACTGGCTTCCGGAATAGGCTATGCCATCTGGTATACCGCACTGCCTGCATTGAAGGCCACCAATGCCGCAACGGTGCAACTCAGCGTTCCGGTAATTACGGCCCTGGGCGGCATCGTCTTTCTCGGCGAAACCATGACCCTGCGCCTGGTATTGGCCTCCGCGGCCATCCTCGGCGGAATTGCGCTGGTGCTTCTTGAGAAACACCATACCAAGAGCACCCAGAATTTCGCTCCGGCAGACCGCCAGCAAAATTAAGACTGGGAGGAAGTATTCTGAGATGCCTATGGTTAATTCCTTATAGTGTCATTCTGGGTGTAGCGTAGCGGAGTCCCGCAACCCAGCACCTTGAAGTCAGACTGCCACTGGATTCCGGCGTGCGCCGGAATGACTGGATATGACTTTCTCTGAATATCGGCGGTATAACACCAGGCAATATGTGCTTATAGGGAAAACCAGCTCATATCTTAGTGATTTTCAGAGATACTGGCCAAGCACTTGTATGAACACTTAATCCCAATCACCGCGACTGAGCGCAGAATTCTAGTAGAATGGGCCAATGATCTTTCACACTGGCTTGGCGGCAAAAAAGCTGAATTCCGGCCTTGATAATCACACCGAGAGCATCGATGAACTTTAATATCGGCAAAAACGCCTCCTGGTTCGGCAAGGAAAGCAGTGCATCGCTGCGCCGCCTGTTACCGCGCCTGGAGGCAAAATATAAGGACAAGACCGACCCGGCGGAGTGGGATGTCTATATCGGGCGGCTGAAGCGCCACTTCCCACGCCTATTCGAACGTCTCCATACCCTTTACAGCGCCGACTACGATTTTTTCTATTACCTAGAGAGCACGCTGTCGTCCGCCACGGAGATGTGGCTGGCACGCTCGCCTGAACTCAAGGCGCTGGATGCCATGCGCGAGGCAGACCCTCACTGGTATCTGTCCCATCGCATGGTTGGGGCGATGTGTTATGTGGATTTATTTGCCGATGACATCGAAGGGCTGCGTAAACGCATTCCTTATCTTTCGGAGCTGGGTATCACCTATCTGCATTTAATGCCCTTGTTCAAGGTGCCGCAAGGCGATAATGACGGCGGGTATGCCATCAGCAGTTATCGCGAGGTCAATCCGGCACTGGGATCGATGGAGGCGCTGGCGGAATTCGCCTCCGAATTGCGCGATCACGGTATCTCGCTGGTGCTCGACTTTGTGTTCAACCATACCTCCGATGAACATGACTGGGCGAAGAAGGCCCTCGCGGGGGACGAGGAGTATCAGGAGTTTTATCGCATCTTCCCGAACCGCGACATGCCGGACGCCTATGAAAACAGCATGCATGAGGTGTTTCCGGACGATCATCCGGGCGCCTTTACCTACAGCAACCGCATGAAGAAATGGGTATGGACTACGTTCAATAATTATCAGTGGGATCTTAATTACGAAAATCCCGCGGTATTTAATCACATGGTCGAGGAGATGCTGTTTCTCGCCAATCAGGGGGTTGAAATACTGCGCCTGGACGCGGTGGCCTTTATCTGGAAACGCCTGGGCACGGATTCACAGAACCTCCCGGAAGCGCATTGGATCATCCAGGCCTTCAACGCCATCGCCAGCATTGCGGCGCCGGCGATGGCCTTCAAGTCCGAGGCCATCGTCCATCCCGATGAGGTCAACAAATACATCGGCATCGAAGAATGTCCGCTGTCCTACAATCCGCAGCTGATGGCGCTGCTATGGGATGCCTTGGCGACTCGCGATGTGCGGATCATGAAGCACGCGCTGCAGCGCCGCTTTGCGATTCCCGGCGGCTGCGCCTGGGTCAACTATGTGCGCTGCCACGATGATATCGGCTGGGTATTCACCAATGAAGATATCGAGGCCATGGGACTGGGCGCCAAACAGCACCGCCAGTTTCTCAAACAGTTTTATACCGGTCGCTTCGAAGGCAGCTTTGCGCGTGGCGCACCCTTCCAGGAAAACCCGCTGACCGGCGATGCGCGCATCTCCGGCACCTGCGCCTCGCTCACGGGCCTGGAGAAGGGCCTTGCCGAAAACAATCAGGATGAAGTGGATATGGCGATCCGCCGCATCCTGCTACTGCACGGCATCATCATGTTGATCGGCGGCATACCCTTGATCTACCTCGGCGATGAACTCGGGATGTTGAATGATTATGACTATGACAAGGACCCGGCCAAAGTCGGCGATTCCCGCTGGCTGCATCGCTCGCACTTCGACTGGCAGGGTGCCGAGCTGCGTCATGATCCGAATACCGTCTCCGGACGCATCTACAAGGGCTTGTTGCGTCTGGTGCAGTTGCGCCAACAGAATCTCGCCTTCACCCGCGCCGAGACGGAGTTTACCGATACCGGCAATCCGCACGTCTTCGGTTTCTTCCGCAACCACGATCAGTACAGCGTGCTGGTGCTGGGTAACTTCAGTGAAAAAGAACAGCACCTCGAAGCCAGACGCCTGCGCCATATGGGCATGCGCAAGACCATGGTCGACCTCTATGCCGGCCGAACCATCACCGCCACCCAGGAGCTGGTGATAGAGCCCTATCAATTGATGGTGCTGACCAGAGCAGTTTAGAAAGACAATCAACCGCGGGTTACGCACCGGGCAAACAGCACCTGCTCCGCCCCATCCCGCTATTCTTAGGAGGGAGAATCGAGTATGGCAAAAGTGGCGATAGCGCAGAAAGCACCCGTCTTTCTCGACAAGCAAAAAACCATTGCCCGCGCCGTCGAGCTGGTGGATGAGGCGGCAGCGGCCGGCGCCCAACTGGTTATATTTTCCGAGGCCTTCATCCCCGGCTATCCGGCCTGGATATGGCGCCTGCGGCCCGGAGGCGATTGGGGGATATCGGAGCAGGCGCATACCCGCTTGCTGCAAAATGCGGTATCGATGGAGAGTGACGATTTGGCGCCGCTGCATGCGGCCGCGCAACGTCATAAGCTTACCGTCGTCTGCGGTCTGAATGAACGGGACGACGACTTAAGCCGGGCGACACTCTACAATTCCGTCATCGTCATCAGCCCCGACGGGACCTTGTTGAACCGTCATCGCAAGCTGATGCCGACCAATCCGGAAAGAATGGTATGGGGCTTTGGCGATGCCTCCGGCTTGAAGGCGGTGGACACGCCCGTCGGGCGGATCGGCACGCTCATCTGCTGGGAAAATTACATGCCACTGGCGAGATACGCCCTGTATTCCCAGGGTGTGGAGATTTATATTGCGCCGACCTATGACAGCGGCGATGCCTGGATAGGGACCCTGCAGCATATCGCCCGCGAAGGCCGTTGCTGGGTGGTGGGCAGCGGCACCCTGATCAGGGCCAGCGATATCCCGGCGGATTTTCCCGACAGGGAGCGACTGTACCCCGACCCGAATGAATGGGTGAACGGAGGAGACTCGGTAGTGATCGCCCCCGGGGGAGACATCGTCGCCGGCCCCCTGCGCAAGGAGGACGGCATACTCTTCGCCGAAATCGACAGCGCGCGGGCGGCCCCTGCCAAGCGGGCGCTGGATGTGGTCGGCCATTATTCACGGCCCGACATTTTCACTCTGCACATCAATACCCGGCCGCAATCGCCGGTGGAGATGGACTAGAAAAAGGGACCGCCACCCTTTATCGAGATAGAAAGGATCGGTGGCAATTGCGCTTTATCCGTAGCTCGGTGGCCACCGACTCTAATCATTATCGGCAATCTTAATTACCAATAGCCGTGTCAGCTACGCCACCGGACCCGCGCGCCCGCCCTGGACAGCGATAGACCGAGCAAGCCCAGCAGCGCCCACAGATCGATGGCGCCGCCACCGCTACTGGAACTGCTCCCGGTACTGCCGCCGCCACTGCCAGTGTTGACCGCCGGCAGTGTTATCGTGGCGGGCCCCAGCGAACGCAGAATCGCGCCATACTCGCCCACGGCCACGAACTGGGTATCGCTGCGGGCCAGCGCTTTCAAGGCTTGACCGGTGGTGGAGGTCTGGACCGTCCAGCTCAGCCCATCCGGGCTGGTGAGGATGGTGCCGCCGGCGCCCACGACCGCGAACTGCAGGCCATCCCAGCTCACGCCGACCAGATCGTTGCTCGATCCGGAACTCTGCGCCGTCCAGGTCTGCCCGTCCCCACTGGTGAGGAGGGTGCCGGCCGCGCCCACGGCCACGAACTGCGAACCGTCCCAGCTCAGCCCATACAAGACCTGAGTGGTGACAGTGCCGGGAGAATGATCCGTCCAGGTCTGCCCATCCGGGCTGGTGAGGATGGTGCCGGCATCGCCCACGACAACGAACTGCACACCATTCCACGTCACCGCATACCACGTTTCCTTGTACCAAGTTTGAGTGGTCAGGGAAATCGGAGAATAATCCGTCCAGTTCACCCCATCCGAGCTGGTGAGGATGGTGCCGAAGCTACCCACCACCACGAATTGCGTACCGCTCCACACCACCGCATGCAAATCCCGGGAGGTATTGGAGGTCTGCGCCGTCCAAGTCAAACCGTCCGGACTGGTGATGATGATGCCGCCCAAGCCCACGGCCACGAACTGCGCGCCGTTCCAGGTCACCGCGGACAAGTGCTGGGTGGTAACGTAATCTGGAGAATTAACGTCATTTCGAGAATTATCGATCCAGCTCACCCCATCGGTGCTGGTCAGCACGGTGCCGGAATAGCCCACGGCCACGAAGCGCACGCCGTTCCACACCACGCCCTGCAGATGATTGAGGAGCCCGGAACCCTGCCGCGTCCACGTCGCGCTGTCCGGACAGGTGAGGATGGTGCCGGCAACGCCTACGACAACAAGTTGCGTACTGCCATTCCAAATGACGGCTCGCAGTTCCTGGCTGGTAACGGCGCTGGAGGTCTGGTCCGTCCAGGCCAAAGCATCGGGGCTGGTGATGATGGAGCCAAAGGCCCCCACGGCTACGAAGCGGCTGCCGTCCCAGGTCACGGCCCACAAGGCCTGGGTGGTTCTGGAGTCCTTGGTCCGGTCCGTCCAGCTCGCGCCGGCCGGGCTGGTAATCAGGGTACCGGCGCCACCCACCGCCACGAACTGCGTGCCGCTCCACGCCACGCCACGTAGGTCATTGGTGGTTACGGCGGCTCGCCACGTCCAGCTCGCCCCGTCCGGACTGGTGAGGACGGTGCCGGCAGCACCCACCGCCACGAACTGCGCGCCGTCCCAGGTCACGGCGAATATGTTGTTGGCAGTTACGGCGGTATGTGCCGTCCAACTCGACCCGTCCGGACTGGTGAGCACAGTGCCCGCCGCGCCCACGGCCACCCATTGCCCGCCGTCCCACACCACGCCATATAAGTTCTGAGAGATAGGGGAGGTCTGCGCCGTCCAGGTCGCCCCGTCCAAGCTGGTGAGAATGGTGCCGGCATCACCCACCGCCACGAACTGCGTGCCGCCCCACGCCACGGCTTGCAACTCACTGGTGGTTCCGGAGGTCTGCACCGCCCAGCTCGCGCCGTCCGCACTGGAAAGGATGGCGCCATCCATGCCGACGGCGACATAGGTACCCACCCCATCGTAGGCGACGGCGTGCAGGTCATTACCCTGGGGCAAGGGATTGGCCCATTGCCAGTCCACGCCGGCCGCCGCCAGGGCAAGCTGTGGCAGCAGCAGGGTACTCAGACAGGCCAGAAGCCAAAGTCCCCACGCCGACCGGCCGCGCCACCACGTGTTTTTTGATGTTATTTTCATGGTCTTCTCCCCGTGAAGCAAATGACACCCGGAGGGCGCGCACCGCAGAATTAAAGGGCTGGGCAATGAAAGTAAATTATTTTATTCAATTCGGGCCCCATTATCACCTCAAAGGCATATTACAATAAATACAGCGCCCCCGGACTTCATGAATACCCGTTCAGACTAGATCCTAAAACGCTCCTGGTGATGAAAGCCATACCGACACTAGTGGTTTTAGACATGCCATTTTCGGCACACGCCTGCGCTGCGTTCGCCACCTCGCACGGCGGCATCTCTGGATTTGCAGCATGGCGGGTTTACATTAAGAACCCAATATACTTAAATGCAATACATAAGAGATGGCCTTTGCTGTGGCCACGAAAACATACAACTCACATAACAACAAATAATAAGCATGCATTGGGGTTGTCGGAAGAAGGGCGTTACCCTCATGTCCAGGCAAAGAGAGATGCTGGCGATTGCCATAGGCGCATTGTGCATGGGGGTGTTGCTTTATGCGCTCGACCGTCAGCACGACCATGTTTATTTTCTGTCCGCATGGACTCCCGCGAATTCTCCTACCGCCCGCGTGTTCGGCACCCTCGGCAATTACCTCCCGACGTTCATTCACGTCTATGCATTCATCCTGTTGACCGCAGCCGTAGCCGCACCAGCCATGAACAAAATCATTCCTATCTGCCTGGCATGGTTCACCCTCGACTGCCTGTTCGAAGTTGCGCAAATCGACTCGAGTGCGCGCTGGATAGCGCAGCATATCCCCGACTGGTTTTCCGGCGTCCCATTTCTTGAAAACACCGCCAGTTACTTTTTATTCGGAACCTTTGATGTGCTTGATCTCCTGTCCATAGCCGCAGGAACTGTCGCCGCATACGTCACTATTCGTATATCTTCAGGGAAGAGGGTTTGATCATGAAAGGGAGCAATGAACGCCTCAAGTCATTCCTGAGGATTGCGGGGAGCGGTACCGTTGTGATCTTCGGCATCCTGAGCATCCTAGGCTCGGGCGGCGGCAGTAAGGTTAGCGGCACCCCCTCCGGGACAAGACCATCCAGCATCAAGGCCTTCAATTTTAATGCGGGCAACAGCGTAGCTGCTGCGCAGGTGGCGGCCTCCATCATGGCCTTCTTTTCGGACTTCAGCACGCTCGGCCACACGATCCTGACAACGCTCGCCGTCTCCAATCCCGCCAATTCTCCGTTCGACCTTGCATTGTGCACGAATACCGGGATGTCAAAGTTGAGCTGGATCGACGGCGACCAAAGCGACGATATATCTATCGGTGATTCGGCGACTCTTCAATTTACCGATTGTGACCTGGATGGGAACGGCGCCACCACCACGGGGACCGCAAAGTTCGGCGTTACCAGCGTGAACGCCGACCCGTTACCCAACAGCGTCGGCCTCAACGCAGCCATGAATGTCGCAATTACCGCCGCTCCCGATACCACAAGCTATACCGCGAACTTCGCCGAAACGTCGAGCACGGTTGACAATACCAAATTCACCAGCGTCTATACGGCGAATGACACTTCAGCCCAGCTACTGACGGTCGCGAAAAACGGCAGCATACTGTATGAATTCGGTTGTTTTAATGTGATCAAATCATTCAGCATTGCTGACGGCGTCGGGACTTATAAGCTGCAGCCCAGCGGCGTCATCAATGCAGCCAACGCAATCATGAGCCTCGCGGGCGGTCCTGAGCTATCCTTCATCAGCGACCAGATGGAAGCGGGCAAGCAGCGCCTGCTGAGCATCTCGGTTCCGGAGTGCGCCACGCTGGGCATTCCCTACGGCGTGGGTGATTCAAATGGTTCTTATATCGACATGGAAGCACTGGGCGGCGGTAACGTGCGCCTGCACACATTCGACGCCGCAAATGTCGAACAAAGCACCATAGATACGATATGGGATGCACTGCAGATCTAGGCCAGTTAACACTATTAGATACGGCAGCTACGCAGCGGGCGATAGCAGGGCTATGCTGCCGACTCTAATTCGGAGGAACCAGCCTGAACCACGCCAGCTCGCCCCCGCCACGCCCTGCTTTAAACAATATGCTCATTGCACACGGGATAGCTGAAGGCCAAAGCGTACATGTGCGTTTATGGAGCCAGGCTCAAACCATCGTTAATTGAATGGGTGTTCAAACTGGATTGAGCCCGGCCCCTCTACTGTAAAACCGGCCAATGGGATCAGTGTGCAGCGGCGGCCGGGCGATGCTCATCCGGCGTCGAGGCACCCTTACGGGGCTGTTGTCGTGTCCGGCCCTGCTCGCCGGGATGGTGGGCAGTGCCCAGGCTGTGCACGACATCGCTTTCGGGAATTGGATGCCGACCGGCGGCGGCATCCAATTCATACGGCAGGGTACCACAGGGATTTTTTTCGGACCCGCCGCAGCTACATATATTGAAGAGCTGGTAGAGGGGATCCCATCCGATCGCGCTGGTCCAGAAGGGATACAGGGCAAGCAGCATTACCACATACAACCAGCCCGAAATCGATGCCCCCTCATCCAGCCGGAAGGCATTCATGGTAATTATCGTCAAGGGCACGGCGACCAACGCGGTACCCAACATAATACGGATAACACGATCTATCCAGCCCAGGTTTTCTATGACATGAAATCGCTTTGTCTGTTCGTCGGCCATGATGTCACCCCCGGAGAAGTTACTCATTCCAAATTAGCGCCGATCGGTATTGCTGGGGATCGACGTTTTCGATGCTTGGAAAATACCCCCACAGAGCACCCCATGCATTGATATTAATCAATCATAAACTCCTCAAATCCATTCCCAAATAATCGACTATCCCTGATTCCAATTGCCGGTGTCGGGCGCTTGTCGATGCACAGGGCACGCGCTACGCTGATGGGCGCCTTAGCCTTTTTATTCTTTTTGCGTAGTCACGAACCAAGCAATTCTGCGACACTTCCATGCGGAACACCGCGGGCAACCGTACCGCAGTTAACCGGACAGAAAATGAACTTACCCTTCACGCCAGTGCAGTTCTTCGCGGTTTTCACCTCTTACAACGAGGCGGTGTGGCCTATGCAATTCATTCTGGTTCTGGTCGCCATCGCCATGGTGACCGCCGTACTCCGGATTCCGGAACGAGCGGGCCGCATCGTCGCCGCCGGTCTGGCGCTGCTCTGGTGCTGGCTGGCACTGGGCTACCATCTGGCATTCTTTTGGGCAATCAATCCGGCCGCCCCGTTATTCGCCGCGATTTCGCTGGCGGGCGCCGGGGCCTTTCTGTGGCTGGGGGTGTTTAAATCTTCCCTGCGATTCCAGTCCGGCATGGATGCGAGAAAGATCGCCGGGCTCGCCGTCATTATATTTGCTCTGGCGGTCTATCCCGCCATAGGTGCGCTGCTCGGTCATCATTATCCCGCCGCGCCGAGCTTCGGCCTTCCCTGCCCCACCACGATCTTTACGTTCGGCATCCTGTTGATGACGGCGCGACCCTTGCCCAGAATGCTGCTGCTCGCCCCCATGACCTGGGCGATAATCGGCGCCTTCGCTGCATTATCCCTCGGGGTAACCCAGGACTTCTCCTTGGTTATCATAGTGGGATTCGCTGCGTATATGCTGCTACCTTGAGCGATAAATATGTTCTTGCCCCTATTTTGAGCTCGCGCTACGCTTATCGAACTACGCAGCAATTCCTTACCGCTTATCCTTTTCCCTGATGCGACAGCTGATAGCGATGTCGCACAGCCAGACAAGGCATTCCAGAAATGTGTGATAGCAGGCACGCCCATAGAGATCGTCAGGCCTATAAGGAGCCGGCATGAAAATCACTCTCGACCTGAACAGGCTGTTAAGCGAAGGTAAGATCACTCAGGCTGAATATGACAAATTCAGCGAGCTTGCCAGCCGCTCGACGAGTCATCTTGCGATCAACATGTTGATCGGCTTTGGCGTTATCGCTGTCAGCGGCGCCGCTGTCGCGCTTATCCCCGCCCCTGCCACCGCGGTCGTGATCGGTTTAATCATGCTGGTGGCCGGACTGCTGCTGTTACGCGGTGATTCTGAACAATGGAAGCTGCTGGCCAATATCTTTATCTTGGTAGGCGCCTTGATGTCCGGCGGTGGTATCGTCACTGCCGCAAAGGGTCATCTGGCATCCATCCTGACTGTAACTGCGATATTTTCCATTGCGGCCATATTCGCCAGGAGTTCGTTGTTGGCGGTGCTTGCAACCTTGATGCTATCGGCGGCCATCGGCGCTAGAACCGGGTATTTCCACGCAAGCTATTTTCTAGTCATCCAGGAACCCACGATTACGATCGTTCTTTTCAGTCTGCTGGCCATCGGTCTTTATCAATTATCGAAAAGACTTTCCCCCGAATTCGAAAGACTGGCGCTGGTAGCGGCGAGGACCGGTGTATTTCTCGTTAATTTCGGATTTTGGGTCGGCTCCCTGTGGGGTGAACGCTCCGATGCAAGAGATATCATCATCCCCGACTGGTCTTTTGCCGTCTTATGGGCGCTCGCCCTCATCACCACCGCCATCTGGTCCTGGAAACGCAACCGGAGATGGGTTTTGAATACCGCCGCCGTCTTTGGCGGCATTCATTTTTATACACAATGGTTTGAACACCTGGGCGCATCGCCGGGCACCGTCCTCATAGCGGGCATAGTTGCACTGGGATTTGCCGTAGGACTCGGAAGCATCAATAAAAAAATGAAAGGCAGCTCCCAGCCCTGAGTTTCATGCGGTCTCCGAAGGAAGCTGGCGCCTGGCTTGTGCGATCAAACAGTTAAATCATACTGTCACCGGAATAGAGTTTAGGCAGCGAGGGATGCTCGATTCTGTCTGCTTCATTATTCAATTTCCGATATTGCGTCAAACTTGATATACTTGCCGTCCTGCGGCCATTAGCCCTGCACAAGCAATGTGCTATTATCTTATTTTGCTGGCCAAGTAAGCCATTAAGTCGGTCCGTCGGGTCAGCGCTTGTAATTGGGTACGGCCAGCGCTTATGCCACGCTGGATATTATTTTATGCACCGTCTCCCGAGAGTGGCCGATGATATATGCAAAGAACAAGAGTGCTGTAGGTTCAGCTTATGCGAGTGTTAAAGCCCCTTTTTGATAAAAACAGGCAATGGGCAAGCAAGATCAAGGAATCCGACCCCGGTTTCTTTACCAGGCTTTCCAAACAGCAAAACCCTGAATATTTATGGATAGGCTGTTCCGACAGCCGGGTTCCCGCGAATCAAATTGTCGATCTGGCACCAGGTGAGATATTCGTTCACCGCAATATCGCCAACCTGGTCATCCATACGGACCTGAACTGCTTGTCGGTTATTCAATACGCCGTGGAAGTCTTGAAGGTAAAGCACATCATCGTGTGCGGACATTATGGCTGCAGCGGCGTCAAGGCCGCCGTGGATAACCACGGACACGGATTAATCGACAACTGGCTGCGCAATATCAAAGATGTTTACCGCTTACATCAAGAAAAAATAGATGCTCTGCAAAACGAACAGGACAGACTCAATCTATTGTGCGAACTCAACGTCGTCGAACAGGTGGCGAATGTGTGCCACACAACGATTGTACAGAGCGCCTGGAAGGCCGGCCAGGAACTGACGGTTCATGGCTGGGCGTACAGCATCGAAGATGGAATATTAAAAGATCTCAATGTTTGCGTCAGCAATTCAACAGAAATATCTCAGACCCACAGACTGAAATAGCCTTGTAGGTTTTAAAAAATCATAACCGACCACGGTCGGACCAACGAATCCGCTGCGTTCTCCTACCCGCCTCTTAACCGGGGCGTCGGGCTTTATTTTTTTTATGGAGGTAAAAATGAAACGTCATTACAACGTCAAGTTCCCCGCCACAGATCTTCATCAACTCGAACAGGATGAATCCTTTTTTTACCTCATCGAGGATGACGAGCAAATCAAGCTTCGCTTTCATGATTACGGCGAGATTTACAAGCGCCCCGGATTGTATGAGCAACTATTTTATCAGCGCCTCAAGTGCAGCTCCCCCAAGAAGGTCTGCGATATTCTCGCCAGGGTCTTACAGAACAACCGCGTGGAAATGACGGAGACCCGCGTACTCGATCTCGGCGCCGGTAACGGCATGTTCGGAGAGCAGCTCCATACCGTGGGCGTGGCCCGCGTTATCGGCGTCGATATCTGCGAGGAGGCGAGCGAAGCGTGCGAGCGTGACCGGCCGGGCATATACGATGCCTACTATGTCCGTGATTTTTGCAACATGGATGCCGCCACCCATGAAGAGCTGAGTGCATGGCAGATTGATTGCCTTTCCTGTGTTGCCGCGCTCGGATTCGGCGATATTCCGGCGAAGGCCTTCGCCAATGCCTTCAATCTGGTTGCGCCGTCGGGCTGGGTCGCCTTCAACATCAAAGAGACCTTCCTGCTCGAGAGCGACACTTCAGGATTTTCACGCCTGATCAAGCAGCTGCTGGTGAACGATGCCTTGGAGGTTCATCATCTGGAGCGCTACCGGCATCGCATCTCCATCGATGGGCGTCCATTGTTCTATTACGCGCTGGTCGGAAAAAAAGAATCGGATATTCCGCAGCAAATCATGAGCAGGATCGGCTGCGCCTGAGGCCGAGCACGAACAGGGCGACGATCTAGTCGCTCAATATCCCATGATACCGAAGAAACCATTACCGGCACCGGGATTGATATCCATTACCCGCACGGTAGTCGCGGAGGTGCCGGCGGTCTTCCACAACTCCATACCGCTGGTACCGTCGTTGGCCCTGAAGTAGACCGTGCCACCGACCGCGGTGAAACCGGCGGGCACGCTACTACTGCCCGCTCCGATATTGATATCCTTGACCAGTACGGTGCCGGCGGCGCTGCCGTCGCTTTTCCACAGCTCCACACCATTGATACCGTCGTCTGCTCTGAAGTACAGGGTACTACCGACGGCGGTGAGTCCGGCGGGATCGCTGCCGTTGGCTCCGGAATTGTTGATGTCGGTCACCATTGCCGTGTTGGCGGGGTTACCATCGCTCGCCCACAGTTCCCTGCCGTGAACACTGTCATACGCAGTAAAGAACAGGCTTGAACCCGCGACGGTCAGATCGTAAGGCCCACTGATGTTGGCGTTGAGGCTGTCTTTCACCAGCGTGGTACCTGCATCCGTACCATCGCTCTTCCATAATTCATAAACGCCGCTGCCGGTATTGTAGGCGCTGTAATACAAATCAGAGCCAAAGGCGGTGAGATAATACGGGTCGCTAGCGTTCACGGTCTTCAAATTTTTCACTGAAACAGTGCCGGTATCCGTGCCGCTGCTCTGCCACAGTCCGTCGCTCTTCCACAGCTCATAGCCGACCGTGGCATCGAAGGTCACGAAGTACAGCGTGGCACCCACCGCAGTGAGGTAATGAGGCTTGCTGAGAGTCACGCTGCTCATAAAGGTACCGTCGCCGCTGCCGTCGCTCTTCCACAAGGCGGTGGCGCCGTTGGCATCGGCCGCCGTAAAATAGAGGGCGACACCCATTACCGTAAGATAGTTAGGATAACTGATACCGGCGCCATTCTTGTCTACTACCTGCACGGTACCCGCGGCGGTGCCGTCGCTTTTCCATAACTGGGTAGCGTTACCGACCGTAGCCACAAAGTACAACTCACCACCGAAAACCGTCAGCTGCGAAGGATTGCTGGCACCTGCCGGATTGATCTGCTTGACCTTATAGGTGCCGTTGGTCGTTCCGTCGCTGCGCCACAGCTCCGTCCCGTAGCCGCTGGTCCCATAGGTGCCCGAACCGTCGTAGGCCGTAAAATAATGAATGCCGTTGATGGTCAGCATCACCGACGGATACGAATCACCGCTTTGCTGGGCGATATCGCTCACCAAATTAGTTAAGTTTGCCGTTCCGTCGCTGTACCATAGTTCTCGACCGTGGCTGCCGTCATTGGCGGAGAAATAGAAATTCGAACCATTAGCGACGATATCCATCGGCGTGCTGTCACCCGCCCCCGGATTGATATCCGCCACCATGATGGTGCCGGCGGTAGTACCGTTGCTCTTCCATAGCTCATAGCCGCTGCTCGCTTGATACGCAGTGAAATACAAAGTGCTGCCGACGGCGGCGAGATTAGTGGGAGAACTGCTGCCGGTGCCGGGGTTGATATCCTTCACCATCAGGGTGCCGGATTGCGTGCCGTTGCTCTTCCACAACTCCGTCCCATTGACGGCATCTTTCCCCACAAAGTACAAGCTGGTACCGACGGCGGTGAGTTGGGTGGGATCGGAAACCGTTGCACCGTTAATATCCTTCACCGGCACGGTGTTGCCGGCCGTCCCATCGGTTTTCCACATAGTGGTAGCGCTGCCGTCGTACGAGGTAAAGTACAGTATGGAGCCTACGGCAGTGAGATCGGCGGGTGTGGGAATATCATAGTAATTACTGCCATCAAAGTACTGCTCTGGAGCAGTGCCGTTAATATCGCTTTTCCACAGCACAGTACCGTTAACACCATCAATCGCCGTAAAATATAGCGCTGCACCTGACACGGTGAGATCGGAGGGACTGAGGACATTAGCAGTATTATTATCCAATACCGGCGCGGCGGTGGTTCCGTCGCTCTTCCACAGCTCATAAACACCGCTGACGGTATTGTAGGCGCTGAAATACACGTTGCCGTTGAAGGCGGTGAGATAATAGGGATTGCTGACGCCCGCGCCACTCAGATCTTTCACCATGACGGTCCCGGGATCGGTGCCGTCGCTTTTCCATAGTTCGAAGCCGGCCGAGATATCGAAGGTCACGAAGTAAAGTGTGGTGCCGACCGCGACAAGATAACGGGGATTGGCAAGCTTCGCACCGGAACTGTCCTTGATCATAACCGTTCCCACAGCGGTGCCGTCACTCTGCCACAGCTCAGCAACGCCGTCGGCATCGCTCGCCGTGAAATAGAGCTTGCCGCCCATAGGGGTAAGATAATTGGGACTGCTGATGCTCGCCCCGTTGATGTCTGTTACCTGGGTAGTGCCCCCAGCGCTGCCATCGCTCTGCCACAGCGAGTAACCGCCGGCGCTGTCGTGCGCAATGAAGAACAGTACGCCGTTCATGATCACGAGATCATGAGGGTCGGCATCGGCGTGGGTATTAATGTCCTTAAGGATTTTCGTGCCGGCGGCGGTGCCGTCGGTGATATAGGGTTCAGCACCGCTGGTACCATCCATGGCCGAAAGGAAGAACAGTCCCGGATTAGTGCAGCCCACATAGATGTCGGTGACCTTCGCACCGGCGAGCACTCCACTGCCTTTGCTGACGATGCAGTTCTGCCCGGAGGGTTGTGCGGCGATGGTAACAGCGTAAGCTGAACCATCGCTCGGCGCCGTCGCAAAGGTATAGGAACCGTCGTTATTTACAGCGAGATCATCACCGTTGTTGTTCTGCAATACCAAGCCGGTGGCGGCGAGTCCGCTGACCGTCAAACCGACAGTGTAGTTAGCGGCCTTCGGGTCCATGCCGTGGGTGATCTCGTACAAATTACTGTAACCGTCGCCATCGATATCCTGATAGCTATAGTCCGATGCGGCAATCGGCAATGCGGGCATTGCGCTCGAGGTCAAATCCAGTTGCTTGCTGACCGCGGCCAGTTCAACGCGGCCGCTGCCATAAGTAAATGTCACGCTGAATGTTTTATTCACACCCGCCGTCAAATCGGAACAGGCCCCGGAGGCGGTGTTATCGGCATTGATGGTCATATCAACGGAGGAACCGGTGGGACATGACAGAGTGGCTTTTAATTGGCTGGGAAAAGGCAGCGCTGATACTTTCAGGCCGATAGGCAGAGGAATGCTGACTTGCGCGCTAGTCGCTGCGGTCTGTGCCGAATTATCTCCACCACCGCTGCTGCCACCACAACCCGCGATCAGGAGGAGCGCTATTGGCACTAACGCCACTCGCGCCATTCTGACATCAGTCATCGCTTTGCTTAACCATCTGATCACACTATACCCCACCGACCACTTATTCTGTGTATCCTACATCCGACGCACCCCTACCCGGATGTTCAGGTATAAGGATATAGCGGAAAATCTGAGATTATTATAATGGAAAAGGTGCACCCTTACTGTTCCCTTAAGAACAGCGTCCCACCATCACTTCACCGGCTTGGGGCATTCTGACCGTTTTCTCGTAATCATTCGACCAAAGGACAAGATCAATGTTCCAAAGATCACCGCCGAAATAGGCTTACTCGGCGGCGCGCGGAGGTCAAAAGATCGGTATTTCCCCGGAAATTATTCAGACGCCGTGCGCGATTGTGCGGTGGCTGGTATTCCTTGCAACCGGAGGCGTTCGGCCGCTTCGAGCATGGTTTGCGCCTGTTTCAGGCGCCGCTCTGCACTCGGATGGGGATCCAACAGCGACGGACCATCCGAATGCAATTTACGCAGCAAGCTGAGCATGGCGGCGGGCGCGAATCCTGAGCGTGCACCGAGAAAAAAGCCGATGTAGTCGGCCTCCAGTTCCTGCTGTTTGTATAGGGGCGCCATGCGCAGTTGCAGACCGAAGCTTTCATCAAGCTCGTGCTGAATGTCGGTATAGTCCCGTTTCATGCCCATGCCGACGAAGTAGCGCGCGGTGGTGGCGAATTCGCGAGTGTGTTCGGCAATGACGTGAGCCATTTCGTGGGCCAGCAGGTAAGCGAGTTCATCGTCCGAGGGGCTGATGCTTTTGATGAACTCCTCTCCCACCAGTAATTTGCCGCCCGCCATAGCGGAGGCGTTCTCGTCGCACTTGCGGCATACATGTACTTCCCAGGCGATCCGCTTCGCGGCAGGGCGCTCGTATTCGGCTGCGGGACGCAGACGCGCGATCAAGCCGCGAATGCGTACAAGCAGCGCATGATCCAGATCCAGCCGACCGGCGGCGGCGAGGCGCTTGATGCGATCGTAATAGACCTGGGAGGCAAAGGCGTTGACTGTGGTCGCCTGGAAGGCAAGATCGTGGCGAAATTCCAAAAGGGGTTGCGCCCCTGCGAGACCGGGGATCGCGAGCAGTACAATCATCAGCCACCGCTTCATCGCCAGCTCCTTCGCAGACATTGGCCACAACCGTCTGCGCTTCGGCGTCCTCTATATTTATAACGGCTGCGAGAACCAAGAGTGAACAGTTAAGCTCCTCTTCATATTTCCATGGCGTCCTGAGCACGGCCCTCAACCGGGGACAGGCGCCGCAAAGCTTGAGCCAACAGCCAGTAGCACGGGCAACTGACCACGGTTCAGCGGATGCCTGGAGGAGAGAGAAAGCGTTGCGGTGGTCGATCGACACTTCAGCGCCTTAGCAATGATTTATAGATAGGCGATATGGGAGACATCGGCCATGAAGTGGTAATAGTCGCAGGTCAGCTCTTCAGCGGGCTGGATATCGCGGTTCGCCCAACCGTTGCCGATGTTGCTGAAGTCGACATTGGGCTCGCGCGAATGCTTCATACATTTACCCATGGTGGCTTGGTAAGA
>Ga0315556_1000806_pt1 | contig 19552 bp, 15 predicted proteins | sample SalMarSW160310MG_FD_202112 | JGI IMG/M metagenome (GOLD analysis project Ga0315556, IMG submission 202112) | Salt marsh sediment microbial communities from the Plum Island Ecosystem LTER, Massachusetts, United States - Salt Marsh Sediment SW1603-10 ...
TGCCGTGCCTTGCCGCCGCGGGCCTCGACTGCTGCGTGCTTGCAAACAATCACGTGCTGGACTGGGGCAGGGAAGGCCTGGCCGAGACGCTCGCCGCGTTGCGTGCGGCCGGCTTGCGTACCGCGGGCGCGGGCGGCGACGCGGCCGAGGCGAACGCGCCGGCGGAAATCGAGCTCCCGCGGGGCGGCCGCGTACTGGTGTTCGGGCTCGCCAGCGCGACGAGCGGCCTGCCGCGCGAGTGGGCCGCGGGGCCGCGCCGCTCCGGGGTCTGCCTGCTGGACGACCTGTCGGCGGGCGCCGCCGACGCGGTCGCGCGGCGCATCGCGGCGCAAAAGCGCCGCGGCGACATCGTGGTCGCGTCGATTCACTGGGGCGGCAACTGGGGCTACGACGTCGCCTCCGCGCAGCGCGACTTCGCCCGTGCGCTGATCGAGGGCGGCGCGGACGTGGTGCACGGCCACTCGTCGCATCACCCGAAGGGCATCGAGGTATACCGCGAGCGCCCGATCCTGTACGGCTGCGGCGACCTGATCAACGACTACGAAGGCATCGAAGGCTACGAAGCGTTCCGGCCCGGGCTTTCGCTGATGTACTTTCCGGTGCTGGACGGCGACAGCGGCCGGCTGCTCGAGTTCGCGCTCAGTCCGATGCGCCTGCGCCGCATGCGCCTGGAGCGCGCCACGGCGGACGATGCGGCGTGGCTGCGCGTCGCGCTCGGCCGGCTCGGCACCCGGCTCGAGCCGCGCGGCGACGGCAGCCTGCTGCTGCGTCCGAGGTGAATCGTGTTCGAGCTCGAGAAGCCCGATCTGCGCACTCCGTCTCCGGCGAAGCGGCTGCGGCGCCACGTCGAATGGCTCGCCGGCGGGATCGGCGAACGCAACGTCTGGCGCCCCGCTGCGCTGGCGGCGGCCGCGGCCTACGTGCGCGGCGAATTCGAGGCGCTCGGCCTGGAAGTCGGCGCGCAGCGCTACCGCGCTCTCGACGTGGACTGCGAGAATCTGGAGGCGGTGCTGCCCGGCAGGTCGGCGCCCGGCGAGATCGTACTCGTCGGAGCGCACTACGACACGGTGCGGGGCAGCCCGGGCGCCGACGACAACGCGAGCGGCGTCGCGGCGCTGGTCGAGATTGCGCGCGCGCTTGGCGGAGCGCGCCTCGCGCGCACCGTGAAGCTGGTGGCGTTCGTCAACGAGGAGGCGCCGTTCTTCTTCTGGGGCGAGATGGGCAGCAAGGTCTATGCGCGCGCCGCGCGCCGGCGGGGGGACGACATTCGCGTCATGCTGTCGCTGGAGATGCTGGGTTGCTACGAAGACGCTCCGGGCAGCCAGACGTATCCGCCGCTGCTCAGGTGGTTCTACCCCGAGCGCGGGAACTTCATCGCCTTCGTCTCGAACCTCGCGTCGCGCCGCGCGTTGCGGGAGGTGGTCGGAGCGTTCCGCGCGCACAGCGACTTTCCCGCCGAGCACCTGGCCGCTCCGGCATGGGTGCCGGGCGTGGCCTGGAGCGACCAGCTCTCGTTCTGGCGCGCGGGCTACCCTGCGGTGATGGTCACGGACACCGCGTTCCACCGCAACCGGCATTACCATCGCGCCACCGACACCCCGAATCGGCTGCGCTACCCCGAGATGGCCCGCGTGGTCGAAGGGCTCGCCGCGACGGTCGCCGCGCTTGCGGGGGAGAATTGAATGCACGAGCACGGGAAGCGAAGGATACTGAGGCTCGCCGAGCGGGTGTTCGGCGACGCAGCGCTGGCGCGGCAGTGGCTGAACCGCCCCAGCGTGCAGCTCGGCGGACGCACGCCGCTCGAAATGCTCGCCAGCGAGGACGGCGCGCGGCGCGTCGAGGAGCTGCTGGCGCAGATCGACGACGACGACCGTCTCAACATCGACTAGCTCAGATGGAAAAGGAGAAGAAGACATGACCTACAAGCGCATCCTCGTACCGGTGGACGGAAGCCGTGCCTCGCAACGCGGCCTGCGCGAGGCGATCCGGCTGGCCAAGGGGCAGAAAGCGAGCCTGCAGCTCGTTCACGTGGTGGACGAGCACACCGTGCTGGTGAGCGGCGCGGAGGTGGGCCCCTACATGACGAACCTGATGCTCGAGCTGAGGAAGCAGGGGCAGAAGGTGCTGCGCAGCGCCGAGGCGCAGGTGCGAAGGCAGGGCCTGAAGTGCACGGGCGTGCTGCTCGAAGCCCACGACCGGCCCGCCGCGGACCTGATCGTGCGCCAGGCGCGGAAGTCGCGCGCCGACCTCATCGTCATCGGCACCCACGGCCGGCGCGGGCTGAGGCGGCTCATCATGGGCAGCGACGCGGAGCAGGTCGTGCGAACGGCCCCGGCCCCCGTCATGCTCGTGCGGGCCCCCGCGAAGTAGGGTCTATCGGCTGCGGCTAGGCCTTGGGGTAGCCGACGGTCTGGGACAGCAGCACCTGCTGATCGTGCGTCAGCCCGAGCGCGTCGGCAATCGCCGCGCGATCGATCCAGGCCCTGATCACCGTGGCGAGGTCGCTGCTCGCGGCGAATAGATAGACGTTCTGAGCGATGGCTCCGGCCGCGACCGAAGCATATGACTCGCGCTTCCCGACCGGGACCATTTTCATGCGCGCGTGGTCGGCGACATAAACGAGGTCGAGCGGCGCCTCGTCGACGAAGTCCTGGTAGCCGGTAACGCGCCTCAGATCCTTTGCCGCCACCAAGTGCAGGGCGTGCGCCGCAGCCTCGAAACGGTATGCCCCGGAGGGCAGCGCGACGAAGACGTCGATCTCCTGCGCATTGAGCGCCGACGGGGCCGTGCGCCCGCCGTCCACCCGGTTCGACCCGTAGGCCGCCCAGAGCAGGCTGGAAAGGAGGGGCAGGGGAAGCGCGTCGGGCACGAACTCGCGCGACGAGCAGCGCCGCGCGAGCGCCTCCATCAATGGAAGGCCGCCGCGCTTATCCGGCGGCGGCAGCGAAATCGAGCTCGCGGAATCTCCGGTCGGGGGATTGGGGCGCAACCGCCCCATCGCGCCGAGCGCAATCTTGGTCAAGGTGCTCATTGCAGTCCCTCCGCACTAATGAACGCACGCGGGTCACCACACCTGTTGCGGCCCTTCGAGCAGCTCGCGCCACAGCGTCGTGACGCCGGCGATCTCGCGCTGCGCGACTTCTTCGGCGCCGGGTCGCAGCGCACCGAGGGCGGCAGGGTCATCGAGGCGCAGCTTGACGTCGACGAGCTGCGGCTCGGTGACCGGGCGGCCGATCCGGCTCACGAGGTAGCAGTAGGCCTCGCGCACGCCGCTCAGCTCGGCGACGAGCGCGCGCGCGATGCGACCGGCGAGCAGGTTGTAGAGCTTGCCGACGTGGGTGACCGGATTCTTGCCCGCGGCCGCCTCGAGGCTCATCGGGCGGTAGGGCGTGATCAGGCCGTTGACGCGGTTGCCGCGACCGACCTGGCCGTCGTCGCCCGCCTCGGCCGACAGGCCGGTCACCGTGAGATAGACGCTTTCGGCCGTATCGCCGTCGGCGGTGTTGAGCGCGACCTGGGCTCCGCCCGCGGCCGCGACCGCGAGGTCGCGGATGCGCGCCTTCTTGCACAGATAATCGTCGAGGTCCGCGACGTGGCGTCCGACCAGCGCGCAGGCGACGGTGAGCTCGAGGTCGCGGCCGTTGCGCACGCCCATGACCTTGACGTCCTCGCCGACCTCGGGCTGCGCCGCCTTCGTTTGCGGGGCGTTGAGCTTTCGCTCGACGGCGAGGACCGCGCTTTCGAGCCGATCGAGCGGGGCGAAGCCGACCCCGAGCGAGGTGTCGTTCGCGAGCGGCGCGCCGGCCTCGCGCCGGCGCAGGAAGAGCGCGGCGAGATCCGGCGAGGTCGGCCGGATGCGCGGATGGATCCGCACATCGCGCTCGGCATCGAGGTGGCGCAGGTTCTCGCGCAGCCAGCGGCGGCTTTCCTCGATTGCGATTTCCTCGACCGGGATCGTCACGCCCTCGAAGCGCGCGGTCGCACGTCCGGCAAGGTAGATGTCGATCGGCTCGGTGACCTCGCCGCCGCCGAAAGCCGGCCGCGCCGCGCCGCCGCACAGCAGCGCCTTGTCGACGTTGTGGTGCAGGATCGCGCCGAAGCGCTCGAGGTAGGCGCGCGAGAGCGCGCGGCTCAGGTTCTCGGTGAGCGCGTCGCAGATCGTGTCGGGATGCCCGAGGCCCTTGCGCTCGACGATCTCGAACGGCAGCGACTCGGGCGAGGGCGCCTCAAGCGGGCCGATTTTCGGTTTCATGCTGCACACCGGGCGCGGCGGCCGCCCGGTGCAGCTCGAGACGGGCGTGCGGCGCACGATTGACGCAGGTGAGCAGCGTCGCGTAGCCGAACAGGTTGGTGCGCCGGGTCTCGACCACGTCGAGCTTCGCCTCGGCGAGAAAGTGCTCGAGGTTCATGTCGGCGCGGTAGCGCATGACCCGGTAGGTCGGCGCGAGCAGGATCTCGCACGCCCGCATGAGCGCGCTGGCGGTGCGAAAGTGCTGCACGATCACGATCGTCCCGCCGGGCCGGCAGACGCGCTGCATCTCGCGTACCGCCCGCAGCGGGTCGGGCAGGCCGGAGAGCGCGAACATCAGCGCGACCTTGTCGAAGCTGCCGTCGGCGAACGCCAGCCGCCCGGCGTCCATCTGCGCCAGCGACTCGACCTGCGAGAGGCCCAGCGCGGCGACGCGCGCGGCGGCGCGTGCGAGCATGTCGCGCGAGGCGTCGATGCCGGTGACGCGTACCTGCCTGGGGTACAGCGGCAGCGACATGCCCGTGCCGACGCAGACCTCGAGCACCCGCTCGCCCGGACGGCAGGCGAGCGAGGCCATTGCGGCGCGGCGCCCCGGCGCGAGGCTTGCGCCGAAGATGAGGTCATAGAACGGCGCGAGGCGACGGTAGCCTTGTTGGCTATCTAAGAGTTCGAATTTCACTCGCGGAAGCTTAACACTACCCGCGCAGATCCAGCTCACGCCCCGCTCGTTTTTCATAGCGAAACCCTACGCCTGCGCCGCGGCACTAGCGGCGGCGAGCGCCGCTGCGATCAGAACCTTGATCATGTCTACCCCCTGAGAGAATGTCGTTCCGGCGGACCCCGCGGCTGGCCGTTCTTCTCGGGCTCGTGCGGGCGCCCTCTGCTCGCCTGAACGTTCAATGATTTCGCATTCCCGTGGCGGCCGTTTGACCTTCGTCAAGCGCCGCCGCCGGCCGCACGACCAAGCGCTTCACGTCGGACGTTGACGCGGCGCTGCACGTTTGATTTGAATCAAGCGCGTCCGCGCGAGTAGGGCAACACTTGATGTCGATGTAATGGCGCTTGCGCTATTTATATCGTTCGCTTCACTTAGAGATGACTGTGAAGCTGAGAAGCAAATTGCTGGCCGTTCTGGCCGTGGTGAGTGCAGCGACCGCGGTCCACGCCGCGACGCAGATCGCGGTCCAGGCGCCTTTCGCCTTCAGCGACGGCATCTCCGCCGACAAGCCCAAGATCCAGCGACTCGGCGACGGTACGCTCGTCGTGGCCTACGGCGACTCGCCCGCGGGCGCTGGCACGATCTACGACGTCAAGGCCGCAGCGGAGCGCACGGCACGCGACATCTTCGTCAAGACCTGCAAGCCGGCGGCGACCAAAACCTGCAACAACTTCGCCGACTGGTCGCCCGCGGTCAACGTGTCGAACTCGGCGCTGCGGCAGAGCACCGGCATGTTCGATTGGCGCGGCACCCTCGGCGAGCCTTCCACCTACCCGGGCGACGTCGACAAGCCCAACATCAAGCCGAGCGGCCCGATGTTGGTGCTGACCTGGAACAGCAAATACTGTCCCGGGGGCGTGCAGCGCGCGATCCTCTATCCGGATCGGGACAGTCGCGTGATCCCGTTCTCGTGCGTCTGGGTGTCCTACTCGACGAACAAGGGCGCGAGCTGGAGCGCGCCGATCCAGCTCAGCACGGGCCTGCGCGACGCGATCCAGGATTCGAGCAGCGGCAGCATCGGCACCGATCCGGCCGACGCGGGCACCTACAACAAGGGGCGGATCGTCATCTCCTGGCAGGAAGATCCGCAGGGCCTGCAAGAGGGCGAGGGCGAGGGTCCCGGGGAAGGCGCTGCGGGCGCCAAGGTCGACGGCGGCACCGACATCTGGTACGCCTACGCGACCGCCGACCTGTCGGCGCCCGGCACGCCAGCGGACGATTTCGTGCTCGCGCCGGCGGTCCGCCTGACGGACAACTGGAGCGGCGGGTACGGCCGCGCCAAAACGGACACCTCCGTCTACGACGGCGCAGGTGCGCTCGTCCCCGCAGCCTCGCTCGAGACCGGGCAGGCCGGGGCGTCGCGGGCGAACATCGCCATGGTGGGCACGACGACGATCGTTGCCTACGAGGAGAGCAAGAACTCGGGCGGCGCGGATCAGGGCAAGTTCGTGCGCTACCACGCTTTCAAGTTCGATGCGCCGCCGTCGACGGCGCAAGCCAAGGCGGGCTGCATCATCAGCGACCCGGCCAAGAATGCCCGCCGCGTCCGGTTTCTCACGCAGGGCCCGGGCGACGCCGGCCCGGGCGGCATCCAGATCGCGGTCTTCTGGAGGGAGGGCGCTTACAACGAGGGCGGCCCGGCGGACATCGTCGTTCGCCGCGGCATGGGCGGCCTGCAGCCCGCCAATATGGTGCCTGCGGTGGACCCGGCCTGCGAGACCTCGGACTATGCGTCCGCAAGCGGCTTGACGAGCGCGCGTGCCGAGAACATCAGCAGCGATACGCCGACCGCGACCACGGCCAATCTGGCCGACGACACGGAGCGAAACCCTGCCGAGAACGCACTCGCTCACCGCGGCGTATTGCGCGGCGGCGAGCTGTGGATCGGCTACAGCTACACCGCCGACCTTTCCAGGCTCGAGGCGCAGCTCGACAACTACAACTTCTGGATCCGCAAGTTCACCGTCGGCGGCAACTGGGAGAGCCCGAAGAACGTCACGAACATCGCGGACAAGGCCGTCAACGTCCGCGAGCCGCGCATGTTCGGCACACCCAAGAGCACTTCGGCATGCCCGGCCGACCCGACGTTCTGCCGCAACACCGACGTGATCTACCTCGCCTGGGGCACCCAGACCAACGTGCCGCCCGGCGATCCGGCGGGCGCGCAGGATCTGGGAGTGTTCGTCACAGTGAGCCGGGACTCCGCGGCCACCTTCGCCAAGCCGGTGAGGCTGTCCGTGGTGCAGGGCGTCCTGGCGGGCGACGACGAGTCGGCCTACGAGTCGCAGAACGCGACTCGACCGGACGGCACGCGGTTCTATTCGGTGTGGAACCAGAAGGACCTGGTCACCGGCGCCACCCAAGGCATGTACACGAGCGGCGACGTGACAGTGGTGGCCGATCCGACGCCTGTCGCCCCGATCGTCGGCAGGCGCGGCGGCGGCTGCAGCGCGGCGAGCGGCGGTGCCCCGCTGGATCCAATGTTGCCGATGCTGGCGCTCCTCGGTTTGCTGGGCGTGGGTGTTCGTCGGCTGCGCCGTGATCGAGCTCTGAATTGGAGATCTCGTCCCGACCGCGCCCTGCACTGAACACCTGGCCGCCCGATGCGCATCTCGCGCTTGCGCTCGCGCTCGCGGTGCCGGTGTGGGCGGCGCTCGGCCTGTGGGCCGGAAAATTCATGTACGTGCCGTCGGGCTGGCCGGCGTGGATGTCGTTCGTGCTCGTCTATCCGGTCGTGGAGGAGCTGCTCTTTCGCGGCGTGCTGCAGGGAGAGCTCCTGCGCCTGACCGCGAGAGAGGGCAGGACGCTTCGGCTGGGGCCGGTGAGCGTCGCCAATGCCCTGGCGACGCTGGCGTTCGTCGCGTTTCATACGATCGCGCAGCCGCTCGCGTGGGCGCTCGCGGTGGCGGTTCCGTCACTGGTGTTCGGTCACTTGCGCGAGCGCTTTGCCAGCGTCTGGCCTGCCGTACTCGTGCACGTCGTCTACAACGCCGGGTTCGGATTGGCGGGCTGGCTCGCACAGCGTTTGATGTAGATCACGGGGATCGGAACAAAAACTGGCATGGTTGTAAGTGACAGTAGCAACCGCGTCAGACTCGGGAGAAAGCTGATGTTCACGACCACCTTCGAAATCAACTGGAGCACCGTTTTCCGGCACGGTATTGTGGCTGCAGCTTCTGCGATCGCGGTGGCGTTGGGGGGCTGCGGGTCGGGCTCGAGCTCATCCGGCGACGCCTTGCCCATCGTCGAGTCCAACCTCGATACGGAGGTGGCGCAGATCGGCGGCGCCACCGTCGCCGTCGAGTACTACTCCGACGGCACGGGCGACTGGGCGCTCTACAGCATGGCCAACCGTCTTGCCGCCACGCCGATCGGCACGACCAAAGGCGCGGTGTCGGAGCTGCGTAACCTTCCGGGCACGATCCTCAACATCACGGTCGTGCCGGGCCAGCCGATCGCATTGGTGGCGATGGGCGAAAAAGGCATCGGTGTGGTGGACATCGCCAATCCCGCGGCGATGGTCTACCGCGGAACGTTCTCGGTGAACTACACCACCCCGGACATCGATTACTCGGACGGCGGCGGCAATCACCTTGTCGCGCTGTCTGCCGAGCACACGGGGGGCGTCATCAGCGATCTTCTGGTCTACAACGACGGCACCGACGACCAGCTCCTGATCGCCAACGAAGGGTTCGGCATCCAGAAGACGAAGCTGTCGAACCTGCTCGGCGCGGCGCCGGGCTCGGCGATCGTGATCGACGGCGCGCAGAAATGGACGCTGAAGTACGCGGGCGAAAATCCCTGGGGCGGGCCGCTGAGCCTGAAGATGCACGACGGCAAGCTGTATGCGGCGCTGGGGTTTCTCGGCATCGGCATCTACGATCCGGCCGACCTGAGCCGCCTGGGCGCCTACAACCTGTACGCCGACGCCTCGACGCGCGAGGACTGGTTCGGCTATCAGCACGAGAAGGCGGTCGACGTGCTCAGCGGCGAATACATCGACGCCGACGGCATGCCCACCTGGCAGGAGGCGTCGCTCGAGCTGATGAGCAACCGGGACAACACCCCGCTGGCGCACTACCCCTGGGCGTCATTCGACCGCTACGGCAAGTACTACTACAACGCCCGCACGCTCGACGTGGTCGACATCGGCGGCGGCAAGACGATGGCCTATGTCGCCTACGGGCTGGGCGGGCTGGTGGCGGTCGACGTGTCCGGTGGTACGCCTACCTACGCCGGCTACGTCCCGGCCGTGCCTGCGCACGGCCCCGACGAGCCGACCGGCACCTCGTCGCAGAGCATCCTGTCGCACCATGGCTCGGGAATGCTCGAGGAGGCCGGCGTGGCGGACGTGCGCGTGGTCGCCGACCCGGGCGGCGGCGGCGCCTACAAGGCCTACTACAGCGAGCACTTCGCCGGCCTGGTAGTGATCAGCGGCGCCGAGAACCCGGGCAACAACTGGCACGGCCCGCACGGCAAGGGCGCCTACAACAACGACACCAATCCGGAACCCTACTGGCCCGACTACGAGTTCGTCACCTCCTACGACATGACTCCGGTCCCCGTAGGCGACGAGTCGATGCCGCAATTCCTGACCGACACCGGCGGCAACTACGACGCCCCGGTGCTGCTCTCGACGGGCGAGATCAACGGCCACGGCGGGGCGCTTTTCGTCATGCCGCACGCCGACTTCGCCGCGGCGGGCCAGGTCGACCTGGTGCAGTCCTCGGGCGCCGGCGGGGTCAGCTTCGTCGACATCACCGACGTCTCCACGCCCGGCGTGGCGGTGGCGTCGCGCTTCGCGGTGCCGGTGCACCTGGCCAGCACCGACGAGGTCGGGGCGGCGCCGCCGGGACTGCCGACCGACGTGGCGATCGGGCATACCCAGGGCGTGACGACGACGGGCAACCATCTATTCCTCGCCGACGGCCCGCACGGGATGAGCGTCTGGCGCATTGCCGACGCGGCCGGTGCCCCCACCGACAACCTGCACGTCGTGGCCAACACGCTGATGGACGAGTATCCGGTGGACCAATACCTTCCGACCCCGCACGCGGCGGCCGTGGTGTTCGGCCAAGACCCCACCAAGGCCTACGTCATGAGCCAGAGCCTTGGCATGCGGCGAGTGGACGTCTCCGGCGCGGGCGGCGCCCAGCCGGGTACGCCCTTGCTGCTGACCCCGGCCAAAACCGATTTCTACGAGCACAGCACCGAGGGCTCGGGAAATCTCGGCGGGATCCACAGCCAGGACCATGCCTACCAAGGGGTCATCTACGGCAATTACGCGATCGTCGCCGATGGCGGCAACGGCCTCACGGTGTACGACACCACCGTGCCCGCCGATACCACGACCGGCGCGCACATCGTCGCCAACCTGGGGGGCACGACAACAGGCAAGCCGCCGCTCGGGCGGGCGACGGCGGTGAGGCTGTGGAGAAACGCGGCGAACGGGAAGATCTACGCGGTGGTGGCGGCCGGGCCCTATGGCATCTCGGTGGTCGACATGACCGAGTTGCTCGTCAACGGTACCCGGCCCGGCATGACGCTGCTCAAGACCTTCGAGCCGATCAAGATCGAGGAGGAGGAGGAAGAAGGCATCCACGTCGGCAGCGCCGACGGCAAGAGCGTGGACGTGCAGATCGTCGGCGACGTGGCGTACGTCAGCTACGACAGCTTCGGCCTCGTGGCCTACCGGATGGCGGATCTGATCCTGCCGCTCGCGGCTTACCAGCCTCCCGGCCAGCCGGCGGGCGCGTGCGCCGGGGTGGACCCGACCAAGGTGTTCAACCGGGACAGCGGCCTGGATTGCCGGCCGGTCGCCGTCGGCCGCTACAACCTGGACGACGAAGGTCCGGCGCTCGCGGCGCTCGAAGGCGGCGCGCAGTACATGACGGCGCAGTACTTCCCGGCCAACCGGTTGCTGAGCGACGGCAGCGGCAGGACCTACACGCTGGCCTCGCCCAGGGTGCTGCTGTACGTGGCCTACGGCTACGCCGGCGTCATCAAGCTCGACTGGAGCGATCCGGCCAATCCGAGGCTGCTGCAGCACAAGGACACGGCGGGCAAGGCCCTGGCGACGGCGATCGCCAACGGCCGCGTCTACGTCGCGGACTACGCGGGCGGCCTGGTGGTGTTCAAGTAGGAGAAGGGAAGCAGCGAGCCGGTGCAGGCCCCTTGCCTGCACCGGCGGTTTTGCAGAAGGGGAGCACGATCATGCGATCGATCATCTCGCTTCTGGTTCTGCTGCTGCTGATCGCCGGCGGCACGTCCTACGCGCAGCCGCTCACGCCCGAGGAAACCTTTCCCACCAGCCTGCACGCGACCCGCCCGGGGAAAGCGCATTTCTATGCGCAGCAGCGCGGCGGCTTCGAGCAGCTCACCGGCGTGCCGATGTCGGACCTTCCATGCCTCGCATGCCACGCCGCGACCAAGGCCGACGGCACCCCGATCGACAACGCGAGCTACCAGCCCGACTGCGCCGACTGCCACAAGCAGGAAGGCGACGAGGTGGCCGATTCGGTGTGCCTCGGCTGCCACCAACGGCAGGGCCTGGAAAGGACGCGGTTCGCCGACGACGTGCATGTCGCGGCGGGCATGACCTGCATGAGCTGCCACAGCCAGCGCGAGATGCACGGCGACGGCACGAGCTACGACTCGCAGCTTCAGAACGGGGCGATGGACACCAAGTGCCAGAACTGCCATACGAGCCGGGTGAAGAACACCGCGCACACCGAGCACGAGAAGTCGCTCGACTGCACGGCGTGCCATGTGCAGTCCGTGGTCTCGTGCAACAACTGCCACTTCGACAGCCAGGTTGCAGGCGGAGGGCGGCGCTTTTACGCCCCGCCCGAAACCAATTTCACTTTCCTCGTGAGGCGCAAGGGCAGCGGCAAGATTCGCACGGCGACGATGCAGTCCCTCATCTACGGGGACAAGACCTTCGTGGTGATCGCGCCGTACGCCGCGCACGCGGTGACGAAGAAGGCCCGCGCCTGCGACGACTGCCACGACAATGCCAACGTCAGGGCCTATTCCACCACCGGGAAGATCGCGGTCACGCGATGGGACGCGGCGGCGAACAGGCTCAAGGGCGTCACCGGCGTCGTGCCGGTGCCGCCGGACTGGCAGACCGCGCTCACCTTCGACTTCGTGACCTACACCGGCGACGCGGCCGACCCGGTGACCGATCCGAATGCCTGGGCCTTCGCCAAGAGCGGCACCGATCTGCGCCAGATGCTGTTCGCCGAGCCCCTCACCGCCGAGCAGATCGGGAAATTGAAGCAGCCCGAGCCCTCCACGTGGGACAAGATCACGGCGCCCTTCAGCGGCAGCGGCGGCTGCACGCTCGGCGGCAACGGTGCCGGGGACCCGACCCTGCCGGCGCTGCTGGTTGCAGCGCTTGCGGTGCTGGGCCTGCGTCGCGGATTCGGACGCAAGGCCCGGTAATGCCTTCGACGCGACTGGTGCGGCGACCATGATGGCATGCGTCATGCGCATCTTGCGGGGCCTGGTCCCGGCTCTCGCCGCGCTCGCCCTCGGCTCCTGCGGATCCGGCACCCCCGTCGAGGAACCGGTCGCCGTCGCCGGCGTCGTGACCGATGCGTCCGGCGTTCCCGTCGCCGACGCCACCGTGTTTGCCGTGCCCGCGTCCGCGATCGACACCACGACGCCGATGACCGCCACCTCCATCCGCGAGGGCGCAAGCGACGGCGTCGACGAGCCCCTCGAGGACGCGATCGGCCGCGACGGCAGGCAGTTTCCGAGCGCACGCACGGACGACGGCGGGCGCTTCTCGTTGCGCGCGCCCGCCGCGGCGGCCTATTTCGTCTACGTGGCGCCGGCGTCCGAGAACGAGGTCCTCCCCGGCGGGAGCCTCGCACGGCGCGCGCGGCCGGCGCGCGAGCTCGCCGCGGCGCCCCTCAAGGTCCGGCTCTCCTCGCGTCCAGGGCCGGAAGCGACCGTGATCGGGTCCGCAGCCTGCCTCTCCTGCCACGCCGAGCAGGAAGGCTGGAAGCGCACGCCGCACGCGCTCGGCATCACGGCGCTCGAGCAGCACAGCGCGCTCCAGGACTTCGAGCTCGCCGCCGCAGGCTGGCGCGCGGGAGTCCTCGCCGCGTTCCCCGAGAGCGGGACGCGCACCGTCTACTTCACGCCGAAATCGGCCCCCGAGGGTGAGGGCGAGGACGAATGCGCGGACGAATGCGGCGACGAAGGCGGGGGCGGACACGGGGGCGGCCAGGACTCCTACCTCGCGCGGGAGACCGAGCCGCAGAACTGGGCGTTCAAGGCGGTCCTCGCGCGCGTGGCGGGCGTGCCGGTGATGACCTTCGTCGACAACCCCGCGAGCGCCGTCGTCGCTCCCAGCCGGACGTTTCCCGTCGACCTCGTCATGGGCGGCCAGGGCACCACGCAGCGCTTTCTCGCGCGCGTCGCCGCGCCCGGCAACCCGGCCGTGACCGCGTACTTCGGGCTTCCCTTCAAGGTCCAATTCGAGGGCGACGAGGCCGCCGATACGGCGGACGGTACCCGCGGCTATTTCCGGGGCGACCACGCCGAGCGCTGGGTCGCCGTCGACGCGAGCGGAGACGTCACCGCGTTCAAAGTGCCGGGCGCGAAGGTCTCCTTCGAGGCCTCGTGCGCCGCGTGCCACGTGCTCGACTATCGCCTCGAGCGCGACCCGACCGGCTTTTTCACGGCGCACGCGTTCCCGTCGACCGACGGCATCCCGTACGGCGCGTCCGGCGAGCGCCGCGAGCTCGACGTCGGTTGCGAGGTCTGCCACGGCCCCGGCAGCGAGCACGAGGCCGCGTACCGCTCGCGACCGGGCGCTTTCATCGTCAGCCCGGGCCTGCTCTCCACCGAGCGCGAGGTCCAGATCTGCACGCAGTGCCACTCCCGCATCCGCAGCAACGACACCTTCGGCCTCCGCACGCGGCAGCCGATCGGCCGCGAGCCCGGGCGCGAGAACGAGCTCATGCGCCCGGGCACGCGGCGGGCCGAGTGGTTCCGCTACTACGTGACGCAGCGCGACGCGGAAGCCTCGCTCATCTGGGACGACGACCTTCACTCCAAGCACCCGCACCAGGAGGCGACCGACTACGTGAAATCCGTCCACTACCGCAACCGCACGGAGCTCGTGGCGTGCAGCAGCTGTCACAGCCCGCACGCCCGCGGGCCGGCAGGCTGGGCTCGCGGCACCAGGCCCGGGGAGGTCGTGAATGCTTCGACCGTCTGCGTCGCCTGCCACAGCGGGAGCCTCGCGGGCGTCGCGGAGCACGACCGCCATCGCGACCTGCTGCCGACAGCTTGCGAGGCCTGCCACATGCCGCGGACCGCGCGCGACGGCGCGGGCAAGCCCGGACTCCTCGGCTCGTTGCGCGGGACCGAGGGCCGGTTCTGGGAAGGCGACTTGGCGTCGCACGTCTTCGACGTGCCGACGCGCGGCAACGCGGGCGTGGTCGCCGAGGGCAAGGTGCCGGCGACGGCGATGCCGATCCCCTACACCAATGGCTGCGGCACGGCGTGCCACGTAACCAACGAAGGCCGCTGATCGGGCGGAATTACGGCGGTCCGTCGATCGGCCGCGTGCGGTAAGGGTAGTTCTTCAGGCGGACGTCGGAGCGCGGGTGCGGCTTCGCCACCGTCTTCGCCGGGTCGATCCAGTCTGCCCAGCGGAAATCCGGGACGATGCGTGCCTGGTAGCTCTCGCGCAGCGGGCGCTCGAGGATGTCGTTCACGTGCCGCCACTGCTGGTAGCGCATGAGGTCGACCTGGTAGGGCGTGGGCGTGCCGCCGGCGGCCTTCACCGCGCGCTTCAGGTCCACCATCTCCTGCATCGACACCGCGGGCGTCCAGTCGATGGATTCGGGAAGCACCACCGGCTCGCCCGGAATGTTGTTGATGCCCTTCTTCCACGTCGCGAGCACGGCGACCTGGGTGTCCTCCCGGTACAGCAGGATGGCGTGGCCATAGTCCTTGTCGCGGAAAAAACCCAAGGTGCCGTACTGCAAGCGGGCGCCGGTGAGGAAGGCGACCGCGTCCGACCAGCACGGCGAAGGACCCGAAATCCCTCGCAGCACGCTGCGGTCGACGATACCGTCGGGAAACAGGATCTCGAACGCCACCTTCGCCGCGTTGGCGGCGTGGATGGTGCCTTCGCAGTCGTGGCCGTGCCACTTGATCATGTCCTTGAGGGTCACGGTGTAGGTGTAAGGGTAATAGCGGCCCTGGGTGCCGCGCGTGGCGAGGATCTCGAAGGTGGGCGCGTACGGCTTCGCCATCATCGGCGCGTACCAGGTGGGCGTTCGGTCGACGGCGTCGACGCCGGTTTCGATGAAGATGTCGTGACCCTGCCGGTAAGTCGGCTCGCCGGCGAACGCCACCCCGGCCGACGCCGCTGCGAGGATGCAAAGTCGCAGGAGTCTCATGTCCGATCCTTCGCGTCTTGATCAGCGGCTGATGCGGTCACGGTCGCGGTCGCGATCCCGGTCCGGATCGCGGTCCCGGTCGCGGTCGCGATCGCGGTCCCGGTCCCGGTCGCGGTCCTGATCCTGGTCGCGCGCGCCGCTGCGCGACTGGTCTTGGGTTTGAGTCTGCGTCTGCGTCTGCGTTTCGGCGGTCGTGCCTTGTCCCGCCGCGCTGCCAGGCCCTCCGGCCCCGGCCCCGCCACCGCCACCGCCACCGCCGCCACCACCCGCCGCCAGGGCGCTCGCGGAAAGCGCGATCGCGACCGCTGCACCGATACGGAGAATCGACTTGAACATGGTTTTCTCCTTCAGGGGTTTGGATTTGCTTGCGCGTTTAGCGCACCAGCTGGTTGATCTGGATGATGGGCAGCAGGATCGCGAGCACGATCAGCAGCACCATGCCGCCCAGCAGCAGCACCATGACCGGCTCGAGCACCGTCAGGAAGACGGCCAGGCGCCGCTCGAGCGACTGGGTCTGTAGGTGCGCGGCGCGGTCGAGCATCTGCTCGAGCTTGCCGCTCGCTTCTCCGCTCGCTACCAGGTGCACGAGCAGCGGCGGGAAGACGTGCCTGTCGGCGAGGGCCCGCGCCAGGCTCGTGCCTTCGCGCACCCGTTCGATGGCGCGCTCGATCGCCTCCCGCATCACCAGGTTGCTCATGGCCCGCGCGCAGGAAGTCAATGCCGCGAGCAGCGGCACGCCGCCGGTGACGAGGATCGCCAGGGTGCTGGCGAATCGCGCGGTGTTGACGCTGCGTGCGAGCGATCCCAGCCAGGGCAGGCGCAGGATCAGCGCGTGCCAGCGGCGGCGCACGGCATCGCGCCGCAGCGCGAGCCGGGCGGTCACTGCGCCGCCGACGACGAGCACGAGCAGGAACGGCCAGGCCTCGCGCAGAAAATGGCTCAGTCCGATCAGCCCGCGGGTGAGCACGGGCAGGCTCTGCCGCGACTGCTGGAACACGTCCACCACCTGCGGCACCACGTACACCAGCAGGCCGGTGACGATCAGGGCGGCAACGCCGCTCACCAGCGCCGGGTAGATCAGCGCGAGCGTGGTCTTCTGGATCAGCGCCTGGCGCGCGTCGAGATAGTCGGCGAGCTGCTCCAGCACGTTCGGCAGCGCGCCCGATTCCTCCCCGCCGTGGACCAGCGCCCGGTAGAAGTCGGGAAAGCTGTTCGGGTAGGCGCCCAGGGCTCCGGCGAGCGAGCTGCCGCCGCTCACCTCGGACTTCACGCCGATCAGCGTTTCCCGCGCGAGCGGCTCGGCGGCCTCCTCGATCAGGGCGTCGAGCGCGCGCTCCATGGTCAGGCCCGATTGCAGCAGGGTCGCCAGCTGCCGCGTGAGCAGGCTCAGGTCCGCGGACGACAGCCCGCGCGCCCAGAGCCGGCGCGCTCGCTCGCTCGCCTCGGTACGGTCGATCTGCGAGGGGAGCAGGCCTTGTGCGCGCAGCTGGGCGCGGGCCTGGCGTGCGGTGTCGGCCAGCACCATGCCCGACACCGTGTGGCCGGCGGAGTCGAGCGCCTCGTAGCGAAACGCGGCCATGGCGGGCGCTATTCCCCCGTCACGCGCAGGACTTCCTCGAGGCTGACTACGCCCTGCGCGACCCAGCGCATGCCGTCCTCGCGCAGCGGGCGCATACCGTGGGATACCGCATACTCGCGCAGCGCCTGCTCGGAGGCGCGGGCGTGGATCAGCTGCCGAAACTCATCGTCGACCGTCACCAGCTCGTAGATTCCGGTGCGGCCGCGATAGCCCGAATTCTTGCAGGCGTCGCAGCCCTGCGCCGCGTACAGCTTTCCGCCGGCCGGCGGCAGGCCCACGATGCGCAGCTGCTCCGCGTCGGGAACGAACGGCCTGCGGCATTGCAGGCACAGCTTGCGCACCAGGCGCTGGGCGCCGATGCCGATCAGGCTCGAGGCCAGCAGGAACGGCTCGACGCCCATGTCGACCAGCCGCGTGACGGCGCTCACCGCGTCGTTGGTGTGCAGCGTGGCGAAGACCAGGTGGCCGGTCAGGCTCGCCTTCACGGCGATGCGCGCCGTCTCCAGGTCGCGGATCTCGCCGATCATGATCACGTCCGGGTCCTGGCGCAGGATGCTGCGCAGCGCCCGCGCGAAGCTCATATCGATGCGCGGGTTGACCTGGGTCTGGCTGATGCCGTCGAGGTCGTACTCGATCGGGTCCTCGACCGTCATGATGTTGAGCGCAGTGGCGTCCAGCCGCGACAGCGCGGCGTAGAGCGTGGTCGACTTGCCGGAGCCGGTGGGGCCGGTGACGAGAACGATGCCATGCGGCGCATGGATCAGCTGGTTCATCTGCGCGAGGATGGCCTCGTCCATGCCCAGGCGCGCGAGGTCGAGCTGCGCCGCGTGCTTGTCGAGCAGGCGCAACACCACGCGCTCGCCGTGCCCGGTCGGAATCGTCGAGACCCGCACGTCGACCACTTTCCCGGCCACGCGTATCGTCATGCGCCCGTCCTGCGGCAGGCGCTTCTCCGCGATATCCAGCTGCGCCATGATCTTGACGCGCGAGACGATCGCGGCGTGCAGCGCGCGCGCCGGCTCGATCAGGTCGTGCAGCGTGCCGTCGATGCGCAGCCTGACCACAGAGCGCGTCTCGAAGGGCTCGATGTGGATGTCCGAGGCATCGTCCCGCAGCGCCTGGGTCAGCAGGGCGTTGATCAGGCGGATGACGGGCGCGTCATCCTGGCTGTCGAGCAGGTCCTCGACCCTGGGAATCTCCTGCAGCAGCTGCGACAGGTCCAGGTCCTGGGCGATGTCGGCGGCCAGGGCCTCGGCGCCGGTGTCGGCGCCGTTGTACGTGGCGGCGATCAGCTCGTCGAACTGCTCGGAGTCGATGCGCCGGGCGTGGAGCGGCAGGCCGAGCGCACGGCGCAGCTCGGCCAGGGCGTCCGGGCGCGCGTCATGGCGCACCGCCACTTCGGCAGTCTCGCCGTTCACGGACGTCACGACGACGCCGTTGGACTTGGCGAACGCATAGGGGATCCTGTTCGGTTGCGGGTTCACTCGTTGCCTTCCTGCGCAGGCTTGGGCTGCGAAGCTTTCGGCTGCGAGCCTGTCGCCGCGGGCGTCAGGGGCGGAAGCGTGGGCACCGTCACGTCCGGCAGGACGGCGTCGTGAGCGGGCTGGAGCCGCTTCTGCTCGCCGATGATGTAGTTGTAGCGATCGTCGGAGTAGGCATTGGCGTGCGCGCTGTCGCGTACTACCGTCGGCCGCAGGAAGACCATCAGGTTGGTCTTGGTTTGCGAGCGCGTCTTGTAGCGGAACAGGCCGCCGAGCAACGGCAGGTCGCCTAGCCCCGGGACCTTTTCGATGCCGTCGTTGACCGAGTCCTGGATCAGGCCGCCGATGACCACGACTTGCCCGTCGTCGACCAGCACCGTCGATGCGACCGCGCGCTTGTTGGTGATGATTCCGGCGGCATTGGCCGTGTCCTGAACGCTCGAAACCTCCTGGTAGATCTGCAGCTGCACCGTGCCGTTCTCGGAAATCTGCGGCCTCACGCGCAAGGTCAGTCCGACGTCGCGCCGCTCGATCGTCTGGAACGGGGTGGGCGTGGTGGCGGCTCCCGAGAGCGCGTACTGGCCGGTGATAAAGGGAACGTTCTCGCCCACGGAGATGACGGCTTCCTCGTTGTCCAGCGTGAGCAGCGTCGGGGTGGACAGGATGTTCGCGTTGGCGTCGCTCTGCAGGGCGCGTGCGAGGACGCCGAGGTTGACCACCTGCCCGACGCCGGGGATCGTGACCTTGCCGTCGATGACGCCGATGTTCAGGCCTCGCGACGCCGACGCGACGTTCTGGGTGAGACCGATGATGTTCTGGCCCGCACCGCCGAAATTGGTGCCGCCGAATACCCGCGCCGAGTCGCTGTCCAAACCGCCCAGCGCCTGCCATTGAATGCCGAATTCCGCGGCCCTGTCGGCCCTGACCTCGGCGATCAGCGCCTCGACATACACCTGGGCGCGGCGCACATCGAGCTTTTCCAGGATCGCGCGCAGGTTGTTGTAGACCGCGTCGGGCGCGTTGATGATCACGGAGTTGGTCGCGGCGTCAGCCTGGATGATGCCGGCGGCCGGTGAAGCTGCGGCGGGCGCGCTCGAC
>Ga0315556_1000807_pt1 | contig 19541 bp, 15 predicted proteins | sample SalMarSW160310MG_FD_202112 | JGI IMG/M metagenome (GOLD analysis project Ga0315556, IMG submission 202112) | Salt marsh sediment microbial communities from the Plum Island Ecosystem LTER, Massachusetts, United States - Salt Marsh Sediment SW1603-10 ...
CGCAAGAGTCTCTCGATGCCTGGAAAGACCAGAAATTCGGTATTCGCATACACTGGGGGCTTTACTGCCTGATGGGAAGCGACGCCTCATGGTGTTTGCCGCATTCTTCCCGGGAATTCCAGAACATCTACAACACGCTCTACGAGTTCTTCAATCCCACCGAATTCGACCCCGACTCATGGATGGACCTTTTCCAGCGGGCCGGCGCAAGGTTCTTCACTTTTACGACAAAACACCACGAGGGGTTTTGTATGTGGCCTACCGAAACGGTGGTGAAATCCATCAGGCGCGCGCCCTATGGCCTTTCCTTTACGCCCAAACATCAGCCGAACTTTCAGGATTGCCTCATCCACTACAGCGTGATGGATACGCCTTACAGGAAAGACATTGTCGGACCGCTGATCAAGGCAGCGCGAAAACGGGGAGTGGGGGTAGGCCTTTACTTTTCCCACGTGGACTGGCACGACCCGGCCTTCGCCTGGGACCCTTACAACTTCTACTACGACCCGAACTTTACCCCGCAATCCGATCCCAAACGCTGGCAGAAGTTTATCGACCAGGAGCGAAAACAATTGACGGAATTGATGACCTGGTATGGCCCCATTGATCTGCTGTCGCTCGATATCGCCTGGCCGGCAGCGGCATCGCAAGACATAGCGGACCTCGCCATGATGGTTCGGAAGCTTCAGCCCAATGTCCTGATGAGGCACCGGGGGATTGGTCCCTATGGCGACTATTACACGCCGGAGCGGGAAGTTCCGGGCGGGTTTTCCAAGGGAAACTGGATGGTGATTTATCCCGGCGGACAGGCCTTTTCTTATCTGCCCAACGATGTCTATCAGCCCAAGGAATGGGTCCTTGAAAGCCTGATCGATATTGTGGCGAAGGGTGGAAATTTCGAAGTCGGTTACGGACCCATGCCCAACGGGACCTGGCCGCAGGAAACGACAGAACGTCTGATCTACGTTGGCGATTGGCTGCGCGTCAACGGTGAGGCGATCTATGCGACCCGTGCCTGGAAAGTTTATCAGCAGGGGGAGAACGTACGCTTCACCCGAAGCAAAGACGGCCGGTATCTTTATGCGATCAGTCTGAAGTGGCCGGGAAATAAGTTTGTGGTGGATTCGGTCCGTGCGGTTCCCGGAAGCCCTGTCTTGATGCTTGGAGTCCAGAAGCCGATGCGCTGGCAGCAGCAAGGCGATTCGGTGGCGATCGATATTCCACCAGAAGTGGCAGCAAACAAACCCTGCCAGCAGGCTTTCGTCATGAAGATCCAAAAGAAGTCCGACTAGTTATTCGAATGAGCTTTCCGGAAGCGCAGGAACAAACCAGCCACCTGCCCGATCTGTATGTTGAGTTGGTGGGCCTGGGTGGAGTCGAACTGCCGACCTCACCCTTGTCAGGTGCACGATGGGGTTTTAGGAACCTGTGATGCACTTTGAGAAGCGCTGGTATTGATGCGGCTTGCAACCGATTTCGCGATTCGACGCTTTTCGACATTTTGCTCCCATTTTTGACCGAGATGTGCACCACAATGCGCACCAATTTCTAGGCTGAAATCTTCCCCTGAGCTCCTTCCAAGTTCAGGAACCCATTCGCATTCAAGCATTCCGCCCGCCTAGTGGCCCGGTGTGGTTCCGAACCAGGAAACGATAAGGCCGATGGTGTCGGGAAACTGCGCGCTGAGCAACGCGAGGATCGGAATCATCACGTAGGCGAGAACGCGGAAGGTGAACTGCCGGCTCACCTTCACTTGGCCCGGCGCCGTGCCGTTGAGCACGCTCAACACCGCGTCCCGCTCCAATTGGAGCAGCACGATAAACGCCAAACCCACAAAAGCGAGAATCACAATCCAGTTGAAAGCCAGGAATTGGTTGCGCGGCTGGAAGGGGTAAAAGGTTACGGAAATCAACATCAGCAGCAGCCCCGAGAGGACAAACGCGCCCAGGTTGCGCAGCGAGGGCAAAACGTAGGAGATCAGCAAAATGGCGCGGCCGGCCAGGAACTCTTCTCCAAGCTCGCGAAAAGCCTTCAACTCCGGACTCTCCGTGGCGGAGACCGGATCGCTGGTTGCCGCGCGCCACCAGGGCTCAAGGAACTTCGCCGTTATCCGGCCGAACTCGCCCAGCGCCTGCTGGGATCGCGAGCGTTGATCGACGGCCTGGCGCCAGTCCCCATCGGCATCTGCCTGGAGAGCTTCAGCCAAATTCCCCGCGGCCTGGCGCACTTCCGGCCCTGCCTCCCGCGCCCACTGCTCGAGATTGCCCCGTTCGGCATCCGGCAGATTCCCGGATGAAACCAGAGCCGAACCTAAACGCAGCAGCCGTTCGGCTTGATCGACCGAAAAAGAGAGTACGGTGAAGGTCGGCGGCGCGGTGGCAAGATCAATGCTGGGAAATCCCTGAAAACTATTTCGATAGCGGCCGTAGGCGGCCCGCATCGGATGCCAGGCGAGGCGCCGCAGAAAACGCCGCAGCCCTAGCCAGATCAGCCAAAGCCGCCCAAACTCCATCGCCAGCGCGGAATAGACCAAAACAAACGCGGTCCCAAACAGCCCATAGAACGCCCGGCTTTCGTAGGATGGAACAAAGCGGAAGACAAAAAGGTATAGTCCCGCGATGAAGGCCAGGGCAACCAGACCAATATACGAGCGCGTGGAAAAAGCGGAAGCCCGTTCGAGCAGTTCTCGAACCCTGGATTCCAGGATTCGCAGGCCGTTAAAAGAGGCCGTATCCGCCTTCAGAAAGCAGTGGTCCCCGCGATCCTCCGACTCCGGCGAGCGGATTCCGTCGATCATGCGCAACCGCCGGAACGAGCAGAAACCCCAGAGAAAGGCAGCCAGGGCGACGCAGATCAGCGGCACCAGGGGAGACAGTCCGCTGAGCAATGCGTAAGCCCGGAGGTTGACAAAGAATGCTTGCGAAGGGCTGGTCCAGGCAGTACGCAGCCAAATGACAGCAAGTCCCAGAGCAAGACACAGCGAAGCGGCACAGCCTCCCAACACGACGGCCTTGACCTCGACCCGCAGGATGCTCTCCTGCCGGGGAGCTCGCCAGAACGCGCGCGCCACCACAACCACCGCGGCGCCCAGCGACAACAAACAGGCGAGGGTGAGCGGGGTGGCCGTCGCCAGCGCCACCAGCCATCGCCAGTCCGTCACGGCGGAGGCGGCGCCCAGCAGGTGCGCAGCGACCGCGGGCAGCCAATACACAGCAGCCAGCACGATATAGAGGCTGAGCAGCGATACCGTACAGGTGAGCAAATAAAGGCGAGCCTGGAGCTGGTACGCGGGGCTGACCGGCTCATCGAGGAGCCGCGAAACCCAGTTGAGCTGGCCGTCCCGCCCCCAGAGTTTCGGCGTACGGTACTGGCGGATGACCAGCAGGGAAAATGCGATGAGGACGATGCTGAACAGCACGATTCCGACCGCCGAGCCCGCCGTATAAATTCCTTGCGCGGTGGGAACGCTCGGCTTCCTTTGGAAAGACAGCGTGTAGCCCGAGGTATCCGGCCAGTCCAGCAACCTTACCGGCAGCGGCCCGTTCCGGCCCACCGCCGTGACCCACAGCGCAGGTCTTGCCTCCTGCTGAAAGACAAAGGGCCTGCCATATTCCAGCATTTGCAAGGGGTGCCCGAGCAACGCCAGGGTGGCGTTATAAACCCCTTCGGCGGCCTGGTTTGAAAACTGCAGGCGCGAGGCCTCGCCGAGAAAAGGCGGCGTCCAAACCTGGTTGAGATCAAACAAGGGATAAGGCGTGAACACCAGCATCCCCCGCGTGGAAGGGCTCGCCTCCGGGTGCGTGTAAAGCAAGTCGGAGTTTACGGTGAAAGCCAGGGTGCTCGGGCAGTGCAGGTGGATTTCACGAGCCAGAAAGATCGTGTCGCGCACGTCGGTGGCCAGAATTCCGACGGCGTGGATTTCCTCGCGCGAGATGGTTGAAAGAAGCCGGGAAAGAACCAGGTCCGCCGACGATACCTCGAGGGGTGAAAAGGAGGGCGGAGTCTCTATCGGCTGCGTGGAGTCTCCTTCCTCCAAGGGAATCGAGGTTGTGGGACTGCTGGCCAATTCGGAATTGGACTTCTGTTGCGAGAGCCGCTGCTTGGCGGAAAGCGCGCGCAGTTGGGAAATGTGCAAGGGAAACGGCAAGTTGAGAACTTCAGTCCTCAGCCGCGCATCGCGCATGTTGGTTTGCCCGTAGGCCGTTGATGCCTCGGAGAGCATGGCCACGCGGGAGTAGCCAAGGCTCTGGATGTAGGCGATCATGCGCGGCAGCGTCTTGCTGTCCGGAGGAACAACCGCCCGGAAGGTCACGCGGCCGCCGCCCATGCGGGAAAACTCCTGAGGATCGATGGCGGTGGCGGTGCCGGAAACAATCCGGAACCCGACGGGCGGATTGCCGAGCGCCGCCCGCCAATCGCGCAGCGCAAAATCCATGGACAAAGCTGAGCCCGAAAACGTCGGCCCCATGATTCTGATGGCGCTTTGGGAACCCGGCGCGGTGAGCTTGCGAAGTTCCTCCGGCAACCGGCCATGCTCCGGTCCCCAGGAAAAGAAGTTCGCAAGCTGGCGAAGCGCGCCCGCCATGGCGGCTTTGTGCAGCCCGCTGGTAGGAGTCTCGCCCACCAGGAACACCAGGAGCAGTTTCCTCTCGTCCGGACTTCGAAACAGCAAAAGGCTGGGGTCCCGCCGGTAGCGGGGGATATCGGTGTCCGCCGTAGCTGTGGCACCCGCTCCTGCCGCACCTCTCCAGGCCAGGTCAAAGCTGTCCAGCACGTACCCGCTGGCCTCGCACGCCCGCTGGATCGAATCAACCGAGGAGTCAAAGAAATAGGGAAGGCGTGAGTCAACCGGATCCGGCACCGTCGCAATGATGAAGTCCAGAGAGTACTTGCTTCGCGGGTCCCCGTCCGGCCAGGACCCCTGATCGGAACGAGCGCGCAGGAAGTCTTCAATCAGCCTGGCAGCGCTATGCGGGGGCAGGCGTGAGGCGGGGCTGTGCTGGGGCGGTAGGGCTCGAAGCTGGGCGGCCTGCGGGCTCGCGCTGCTGGAAGCGCCGGGCGAGCGGAGGGTCATCGCGAACGGGAAAGCGATCGCCAGAAGAGCCAACAGCGGAACCAGCAGGGCAGGTGTGCTGCTCTTGTCCATATCATTCTCCTAGCGCGCCCGACCAAGTCTCAAAGCGCCGCCCGGCTCGCTCGTCACCCTGATAGAAAGCGAGGTAGGTCATCAACTGATACGGCACAAACTGTTCTTCCTGCGGATAATGTTTGGCGAGCTGGTGGTAAGGGCGCCAAGTTCCGGAATTGATATAGACCTGGTTCAAAGTGCCTTGGGGCGTGGTGGAAACTTCGAGCGGGGTCAGCACGTATTGGTGCGTGTGCCCGTAAACGATCGAACGGGCGCTACGGTCGAGGAAAGCCGCCTCCTGCAGGGCATTCTTATAGTCGGGAACGTCGGAGGAATGAATCCAGCCGCCGAATTTCCGCACCAGCCAGCTGAGAAAGTTGAGAGACCATCCGCTCGTCAGGCTCTGGGCCCACTTCACACTGCCGATCTTGGGATGCTTCTTCACGAAGGGAATCTCGAAGAACTCTGCAGCAAGTTGGTTCCAAACGCGCTTGACCTGCTTCGCCACCAGCGGATCAGGACAGGTGCGGCGCAGCAGGCCATCGATCCACGCGGCCACGTCGGAAAGAGGCCGGACATTATCGACCTCGCGCAGGCCCCGAATGAATTCCTCCGGCGCCGCGCCGCCCAGTTGCGCCTGGACCGCGGGAGAGAACTTATCGACCAGGTCGACCACAATCGCGTCCCCAATGGAAGACTGGTCGCGATCGCCGTCAAAGTTGTTGGGATCATAGATGTCCCCGTGCCGCGCGAAAACAGCGTGCTGCGTGTAAGCGGCGGCCAATCTTCTGAAGGCTTCTGACTGGCTGAACTCTTTTGGGTCATGCGGGAAGGGCATGTCCGCTGGATTATCCACTCCCATGGCCTGAACGATTTCACGGCGGAGATCATCGTAAGCCGGCCCGCGCAGATGGTAAAACCAGTCATGGTTGCCCACCATGTAATAAGTATGAACATCGACAGGAACTCTTCCCTCGGATTCGGGATTCCAGCCGACCTCGGCAGGCGTGCCGTCCGGAGTTGCGGGCGGGATGGTAATGGTTCTGCCATCCTTGAAGCTCTTCAGGATGGCGAGAGACTCGCGGTTATTGGACAGGATTTGTTGCGTAATTGCGGTGATCTTACGGGTGAAGGCGTCGCTCTGCGGATCGTCCCACGGCCTTACGGGGTCGTCGAGCCACTGGGTTGACCGGATCACATCAAGAATGTCGCCCAATAATAAGAGATGCAGTTCCTTGATGGGCTCGTAGCGGCCGTCCTCACGCTTTGAAGCGTCGTAAGCCAGGTCGCCCAACTCCTGCGCAAACAGTCTGAACGCCCCCGCATGGACGGTGTCGCCGGAGGACCCGTCCGTCAAATGCGTGTCACTGAGAATTACCAGCATGAAATTGCCCCGCTTGATTCAGGAATGCCGCCAAAACTCTCTCAACTACTTGTGATAGTTTTCCCAAAGCTCGCCCAGGAAGAATCGGCCAAAATCGGAGAGCGCTTCAACCCCGGCTTCGGCCGACTCCGCGTGGGTCACGTGCATGGAAGAGACCAGCTTCACAATCTCGCTCGCGCCGATGTGCAGGATTCCCGCGCCCACCACAGGTCCCGTCTTGTCCGCGCCTTCGTGCAACTGCGCGTATAGCGTTGTGCTTTCCTTTACCAGTTCGAGGCTCGAGCCGCTGCGGATTTCTTTCCGGCCCGCCAGGTAATACTGCCGCCCGCTGTGCTCGAATCCTATTTCATAAACTATGAGCTTCGTATCGGGCTCCCCGGCAGGACAGAAGAGATTGAAGACGCCTCGCTCGGCGGAAAGGTTTTCTCCCCAGGGCGCAAAGGTAAGATCGCCGTAAAGGTCGGCGGTATGGTTCGGGTCGGAGACGAAAGCATGGACATCATGAATGTGAATCGCGGCGTGCAAGGTCATCGGGGTCTTCGCGCCTTTGTTCTCACCGGTGTTCGGATCGGCCTCGTCCCAAGAGAATCCGCCGCGAAGCGTTTCGCGGAAAGTGAGGCCCAGCGTGTCGTCTCGCATCTGGGTGACTTCCGGCTGGAAAGGAAGCCCGCCGGGCTGCATGGCGGCCAGATACCGCCGGGCATCCGAGTAGCCGCGGTCGATTAAAGTGGCGGCATCGATGTGCCCGAGAAAATAATCCGGGTCAAGCGGCAGAGCGTACTCCGGCTTGATGACGTGCAGCTTGATAGGGCGAGTGTGCCCTTCCACGGTTTCACCGGCACGAATGCGCGCGTTGATCTCTTCAATGATTTTGAATTCCTCGAACAGGCGGCCGTTGGCGCTCAGTTCGATCATGTGAACGTACTGGTTGAAGGCGCCGTTCTTGTATTCCCGGAGGTTGCCAATGCACCAGACCAGCCAGAGTTCCTCGGAGCCGCGCCGGACCGCTTCCAGCAGATTGGCGTCCTTGATCCAGACGGAGTCGAGATAGAGGAACCCGTTCTTCTCGACCGGGGGCATGAAAATCGGCAGCGAGATCCCAGCCACCAGCAGGTCAAGGTCAATCTGCTGGTGCGGAATCACCTCGCTGGTTTTGAGCGTGTAGTTGCAGACGTTGAAGGTCCCCTGCATCCCCGTGGCGGAATTAATCTTGCCGGCGTCGATCCCGAGGTGCGGAAAAACCTGCCGGGTGACGCCGCGCGCATCGCCCATGGCCGGCAGATCCCAAGCCTTGAGGTAATCCTCGATGGGCATCAAGGAGGCGAAGTGTTTCACGTCGAGCGTGCGCCACCGATCGCACATTTCGACCGGGGAGAGGCCGGAAAAAAGCATGCCGAGGTTCATGGTGCCGCCGGAGGTGCCGTCCGCGTGCGCGAAGGTAAGCCCCGCCTCAAACAGCGCGCGCAGCACACCGGCCTGATAGGCCACGCGCATCCCGCCCCCGGCCAGGATCAACGAGCGCTGCGGGCCCGGAGTTCCGGGCGTGGCTGCGCCGTAAACATTTGTAGATGGTTTGCTCAAGCTTTCTCCAGGGTGCGCCGTGAATACGCGTAAATGCAGATGACTCCGGCAAGCTCACTCGCCAGGAAGAAATAGAAAATCGAGAACGGGTGGCTCTCGAGAAACAGCGAGACAATGCGCGCCACGACACCGAAAGACATCGTAACCAGGAACAGCAGGTTGAAGGCTCGCGAGGTAAAAATCTCGCGGCGATAAATGATGCTGAACATTCCAAAGCCAAATTCCATGGCCCGCAAGAAACGATACTGGCTGACCAGGCTGGCGGCGGGCTTGGGCGCCAGCCCGCGAACGTCCAGATGGTAGAGTAGTCGGTGGTCAAACCTGGCAAAAAATACACCCCAGGCGCCGGCCAGAATCAGCAAAATGACGATCCCGTAAAATAAGAGGTAAGCGAAAATCTTCATGCGGAATTCCTGATGTGCGACCAGTAGGCAATAATGATCCCCGCCGAAACCAGGTCAAAGCTGGCCACCAACAGCGCCAGCGGCGAAAAGATTCCCCGTACGACTCCCAATGCCACGGCGGCCACGGCGCCAAATTTCTGCAAGGCCGTCCAGAGAGCCACGATCGGCTGTGCGGAGGAGCTGAATACCTCCTGCAGCAGGGCACCTCCAAACAGCAGCATGAACATGCCCACAATCCCGAAGAAGTGCGCGCTGGCGGGGGTGATTTCACCGCCGATCACGCGCAGCACCAAACGCGGCTCGATCATCTGCACCAGGCCGCTCACCACAGTGATCGCCGCGATGGCCGCGACGATGTAACCAAGAAGCGATCGTGTTCTCATCCCTGGCTCCCCAGGATTTTAATCTTGGAGGCAAAATAAGCCATCATGGCCACCCACTGGACGCTCCAGAACGACACCCGAACCTTGTTCAGAAACATCCAGTGGCGGAGCGTCGAGTGCAGCTCATGGATATCCCTGATGCCGTAGGTCATGGCCTCGTTCAGCGGAAAGATGTATTTCAGGGTCAGGCCGGTGGCCGCGAACACGGCGAGCAGCACGACGATGGGCACCCAGCGAAAGCCCGTCTTCCACTCCGCGATGATCATGATGATGCAGAGCACGATCATCAGTTTGGTCATGGTGGTAAAGAAGCTGGTGGCGGCGGCGACCTGGGGAACAAAGGCGTAGTAATAGTTGTCCGGCGTCAGATGGGGCGCGGTGGGAAATGAGAACAGCACCATGGACCAGCCCGTTCCCAGATACATGGATACGCAAAGAAACAAGAGTGAGTGGTTCAGGAGCAGCAAATTCTGTTTCAAGCGTCCTCTTTCCTAGAGATTTTCCGATACCGATTCTCCGTCACGGGAGCTCCCTGGGGGGCGGTGGCCATTCCTGGCTCAGTCCCAGGTTGACCACGCTTTCCATGCCCTCGGGTTGAACGGTGGGCGGCTGCGGGTAACTGACAAACCAGCTCTCGCAGTGATCGTCCAGAACGCCGTTGGCCTCGGCGATAAAAGCCGTGAAGATCGGCTGCGGGTCGATTTCCAGTGTCTTTAGGGCCCTGACGCGCGGGTGATCGCCAATCGTGAGTGTCGCCTTGGCTTTCTTGAAGAGTTCCAGCCCTGTTTCCCCCCGGAAATAGATGCAGGACTTGAACAGCATGCCGCGGAACTCGCAGAAATTGACGGCGCCCAGGTTGATGGGCAGCCAGGTCTTCCTGGGCCGCGCGATTTCAATCTTCATCGCAAACTGGCCGTCGCAGTCGTATTGCGCGCTCACCGTATCATCTTTGATGAGGAAGTCGAGACTGGCCTGGTGCTTGGGCATGCCCCAGATTCCCTTGCCGCCCTTGACAGAAATCTCCGTGGAAACCGGCAGGTCGTAAACGTACTGCCCCGTGTCGTAAGTTTTCATCAAGAGCGCCGGAAGCAGGCGCGGGGCGCGCTTTGAACCATGCGTGCAGGCGATGGCGATGGAGTACTCGATATACTTCCCGATCGAAGTGATGAGGTAATTCACGACGGTGATCACCAGCAAGCCGCGGTTCCACACCTTGAGAGGAAAGATCTCATTGCCGGGCATCAGCGCCTGGGCCTTTTCCGCGTTGATGGGGAAGGCGGCCATCAGCACGGGTGACTTCTCGCACGTAACCGGCAGCTTGAACGGAATTCCGTCCACCAGGGAATAGCGTCCGGCGGCGTCCAACACGCGCTTAGGGATTGACATCTCTGCACCTCATCGTGGTTTGTCCAGTTCCGCGAGCATCAGCGGGAAAACATCGCGGGCGGCGTTCGAGCCCATAAAGACGTCCAGATGGCTGTAGGCCGGCAGCACCCGCAAGGAATGAAAATTCCGGCGCTGCGAATCAAAGTACTCGTAGGTCTTGACCTGGCTCTGGGGCAGAAAGCAGAGATTCTTTTCCCCCGTGAAGAAGGCCCATCGAGCGTCGGTCTGGGGAGGTTGCGCCACGAAATCTTCGGGCAATTCCTTCTTCCCTTCCACGCTGACGAGGTGGCCGTGCCCGATGCAACGCTTCATCTGTTCAAAGAACGTGAGCGGAACCTTTGCAAATTCCTGCTTTAACCACTCGTGAGTTTCGTTGCTCAGGTTCTCGTGCCGCCAGAGCGCCGGACGCCCGCTGCCGTATGTGAAACTGACTTCCTTGCAAACAGGATTGTTGCACTCATGGTGGGTGAGTTGCACGATGAAATCGACGGTCTTGGCAGCCAGCGTCGGTGCGTGCAGCCCCCATTGGGGGTCGAGATAGTCCGTTGCCAATTCGATGAACGGGAGCGCGTACTTGATCTTGAACGCGGAAAACTCCGGAACGACCGTATGCAGGGAGACGGCGTTCGAGACGATGGTCTTGACCTGGGGCAGCAATCCTGCCACTGCTGACATCGTGAAGCTGGTGGAACCCTGGCAATGGATCACCGCCTTGACCTCACTCGCCCCTGTCAGTTCCGCGACCGTGCGCACGGCCACGGGGTGGTCGTAGACCGCGGCTTGATCTAAGGTCCAGTGGTTGGGAGGCAGGTCGATGCTGGCCCGCCAGTTCTCAAGCCATACGTCATAGCCCTTGCCGATGAGAAAATCGACGATGTTCTCACGGGTGGGAGCGCGAAAAATATTGGCGCGGACTCCGGCGCCGTGGACCAGCACCACGGGCCCCTTGGTGGCGGGGTGATCGCCTTCCACGTGAATCAAGTTGCATTCGAAGCCGTCTCCGGCGCGGAAGGGGATGACTGTGTCCCTGAGCGGTGACATACGTTTGTCCCTGCAGGCGCTTGTTTCCGCCTTCTCTCTCTTAGGGTTTCCCCGGCGTCCTGAAAATCCTGCCGTATTTCTGGGCCAGCACGCCCAGGAAGAAGCGGGCGAATTTCCCTTCCGCCTCAATCCGCTGTTGGAGGCTGGCAGCGTTCGTGGCCCGCATGGTGGTCAACTGGTGTAGGAAGTCCTGCGGACGAATGACGAGAATTCCTTTTCCGAGCACGGGAGCGCTACCGTCCGCGCCGTCGAACACCGTGATGTAGAGTGTGGTAGTGTCGGCCCACACGTCGGTCAGAGGACGGTCGCGAATCAACTTAAAGCCTTCAAAAAAGTAAACGCGGCCATCATCGGCGGTGAGCGGCATCTTATACCACATGCGGCGCGTGGCGGGCTCCGACGGGTCAACGACAAACAGGTTGAACTTTCCGTTGTTCACGGTCAGCGGGCGTGGCGATAGCGCCGGAGCCGTGACCGTTCCGATCATGCACGCTTCGTGCTGAGGGTCCGAAATCGTCGCTTCCACGTCTTCGGAAACAATAGTCAGCGTGAAGGTGAAAGGTGAGTTTTCTTTCTTACCCTGGTCGGCGCCGCGCTGGTAGTCGTCTTTGACGCCGGCGGAGAAGTTTCCGCTCATGGTCTCCGTGAATTCAATGCCCACTTTTTGCGGCGCCGGCACATCGTGGGGCCCGGAAGGCAGATCATACTTGATCTGCCAGCCACGGTCGCCGGCGGCGAGCGACACGGCGCGCTCCGCGAGCGCCGAGATGGTGAGCAGCGGGTTCACGCCGAGCGGACGCGGGATGACCGCGCCGTCCATCACGTAAAGGCTGTCGTAAACCTCCGAACCTTGCGCGGAGGAGAAAACCTGGCTTTTGTGGTTCACCACACCTTGCTCGGCAGCTTCCGCCATCACGCACCCGCCCAGCGGATGAACGGTGATCAGACTCTTGTGCAGCAGCTTGCTCCACAGGGGATTATGGATAAAGGTGGCTCCGAGCGCCTTGGAGGCTTGATCCAAGCGTCCGTTGACTTTCTCGAAGATCGGCTGATCCCCCACCCCCGGCCAGTGGATGCGCAGGCGGTCGTTTTCCAGCTTCATCTTTCCCGCGCCATCGTCGTGAGTCATCACCAGATAAGTTTGCGTGTTGTGAACGGCGCCGTGGTAGGGTCCTTCCACCCAGGTCGCGAGCCGGCGCGCGCCTTCCCTGATTTCCTCGACCACGCCGGACTTGGCCTCGCGCCCAACGAGATCCGCCGCCACCGCCAGCGCTCCGGGCAGGAATCCCGCGATCGGTCCCGGCGGCGAACCTTCTTCAATGATCATGCCGTCTTCCAGCACCGGTTGTTGGCGCAGGTCGATGACGCTGGTGATGCAGGGGCCAACGGGAGGGATCTCACCCGGACGGTGATGTCCCCAGCCCACTCCGTTGATCACGCGGTCTGCGTCATAAGCGAAGCCCAGCACGTCGCCGTTGCCCGTAAAGCGCTCGCCCACCTGACCGGAAAGCGCCAGGCCTCGCGCCTGCGAGCGCAGCAGGATCTCGGTCGAACCCAGCGACCCGGCCCCCAAGATCAAAATATCGGCGCTCACGGTCAATTCCGGCGCCTGGAATTTCTCCCTGCCCACGCCCAGAACCTCAGCATGCACCAGCCAGCGGTTGTCACTGCGCTCGATCCACCCCACGTCCACTCCGGTGTAAATCTCCGCCCCGTAATTTTTGGCGTCGGGCAGGTAGTTCATGATCAGGGTATTCTTGGCCGCGTAATTGCACCCCGTCACGCAATCCCCGCAGCACGAGCAGGGGCGTTGTTCCACGCCCACGTGATTGGTGCCCGCCACGGTGAAGTTCACGTTGATCGGCGTGCGCGCAAAGGGCGCGCCCATGCTGCGCGCCGACAGTTCGTGCGCCTCCAGCTTGGGCAAGGCAGGAAAGCCCGAAGCCGGGTAAGGGGTGGGCTTTAGCATTTCCTCCGCGCGGCCGTAACCCGCTTCCAGGCCCGCGGCAAGATCGTCCCGCAGCGCTTTCGGCCATCGGGGGTCGTCAAAAACGCGAGGCTCGGCGCGCAGGGCGACGTTGGCGTTCACCAGGGAAGTCCCGCCCAGGCCGCATCCTTTAAAAACGTTGATGTCCTCATTGACATTCATTTCATAAAGGCCGGTCTTGGAGCCGATCTGACCGTCGGGCAGGTGGGCTTGCATCTCCTCGACCGCGCGAAGTTCCGTGTCCGGATATTCACCCGGCTGGAATTCTTTGCCTCGCTCCAGCACGCAAACCTGCTGTCCCGCCCGCGCCAGGCGTGAGGCGGCAATCGACGCGCCGTAGCCGGAGCCGATCACCACCACAGTGTAGTGCTGCTGCAGCTTTTCAATTGGCAACGAAAGCCGAGCCATAGCTTAAACCTCCGGAAAGCATCTGAATCGCAAAGGCCTTGCCTGCGCCTTTCCGAAAATCGCGCCGTTTTCTGTTGAGATTAGCCCCGCTAGGTACCCACGTTAGCACGTATAACACCAAAATGTGTTGAACGCAAGGTCAAGTCACAAGGGGGTAACGGCTGGCTCCTGCGGGAGAGTTTCCGAGGGGGTCAATGCACTCAACCGGCTCGTTCCGCAGCGGGCCATCCACGGCCGCGGGAGGAACAGGTGGAAGCGTCGCGCCGGGGATCGCGGTCATCTTCATTCCATAGAAACCCCTTCTCAGTTCCCAAGCCGGAATTTCCAGTATGGCCTCCCGGCAGAGCAATGGTACACCCGTGGCGCCACTCGGCGCTCAGCTATAGGCCGCCGGTACCGGCGGCCTACAGCCCTCTGGTCACGCCCAGACCAGTTTCACAGCCCCGACCTGTGATGTAAACTCTCTCACTTCAGTTGGTACCAAAAACCGGGCGGGTTACAGGTATGCACCAAAATGTGCACCACCCTGAAAACCTCCAAAATAAGTTAAGTGTTAAATCGTTGAATTGATTGGTGGGCCTGGGTAGAGTTGAACTACCGACCTCACCCTTATCAGGGGTGCGCTCTAGCCACCTGAGCTACAGGCCCTTGCTGCCGCTGGCGACGATTCGGGCTTTGCCGGAATTCGTCTTCTGCAACGAGGTTTAATCAGTATAGGCAATGCCCGCAGTTTCTGGCAAGCAGAAGATGATCTTCAAGGCCTGGCAGATTTTTTAACAGGCGATTGTCCTGCCGGCGCATCCAAGTAAGCAGGATGACCGTGCGGTCCCATAAGTCGCGTTTTTCAGCCGTATGTGGTTAAATTAAAGTCAGGTCGAATTGGCTTCAACATCAGCCATCCAACAGCTCGAGAGAAATCTAGAATGAAAACGATGAAACTAAACGTGAAGAAGACCACACTTGCGAACGGTCTGCAGGTTGCCACGGAATCGATGCCGGCCGTGCGGTCGGTCTCGATGGGGATCTGGCTGCGGACGGGCTCACGTCATGAGCGCGAAGACCAGAACGGAATTGTCCATTTCCTTGAGCACATGGTGTTTAAGGGCACCCGGAACCGCTCGGGACAGGAGATTGCGCGCGCTGCTGACGCCATTGGTGGACATCTGGATGCCTTTACCTCGAAGGAATTCACCTGTTTCTCCATCAAAGTCATAGACGAGCACCTGCCCAGCGCGCTCGACATTGTGGCGGACCTGGTGAAAAATCCTTTGCTCCGCTCCAGTGACATTGCCAAAGAATCCAGGGTCATCCAGGAAGAAATCCGGATGGTTGAGGACACGCCGGACGACCTGGTCCACGAAATTTTCAGCAAGACCTACTGGCCCCACCACTCGCTGGGACGGCCCATCCTGGGAACTCGCGCAACGGTTGGGGGATTCAACCAGCGGCGGCTGCGCGATTTTTTCCGCCAGCATTACGTGCCCGGCAATATGCTGATTGCCGCAGCCGGAAGCCTGAGCCATAGCCAGGTGCTGGACATGGTCGGGAAGCAGTTTGGACGGCTTCCCAGAGGGCGCATTATGGCGGAAGGCCCGGCCCCTGTGGCGCATCCACACGCGCGCTACCGGCGCAAGAAAGCGCTGGAACAGACCCACATCTGCATGGGCACGCCTGCCTATCCTTACGCCCACCCCAAGCGCTTTGCCAGTTATGTGCTCAACACCATTCTCGGCGGCGGGATGAGTTCGCGGCTGTTCCAGAACATTCGGGAGAAGTTTGGCCTGGTTTACGCCGTCTTCTCGGGACTGAGCGCTTACCGGGACGCGGGCATCCTGAGCGTTTACGCCGGGACCGCTCCGGCCAACGCCCGCAAGGTAGTCAATCTGATTACCCGTGAATTCTGCAATCTGAAGCGGACCTCCGTCCCCGTCGAAGAACTGCAGCGCGCCAAGGATTACCTGAAAGGCAATCTGCTGCTGGGGCTTGAATCCTCCACCAGCCGCATGGCCAATATCGCCCGGCAGGAATTGTATTACGGCCAGTGCATCACGCTGGATGATGTGGCCGCCCGGATCGATGCCGTGACCAACGAAGATATTGTCGAAGTGGCGCGCGAGCTTTTCCAGTCGGACCGGATTGCCATCACGGTGCTGGGACCGCGCCAGGACTTCACAATCAGCCGCGACCACCTCGAGTGCTGAGCCTTTCCCGGGTTCCCCCTTCCCCTCCGAATAGCCTGACGCAATTTTCTGTTAACAATCCGGCTGCCCTTTGCGTATCACAGGTAGAAAGGGTTTCAGCCTGGGCACCGCTCAGGCGGTGACCGGCGGGCAGGGTGAGCCGTAACAACAATGTGAGCGCCGCCCTGCGCGAAAGGTCACCATGAAGAGGAGGAGCAAATGGGAGATCTTACCCCTATTGTAGCGATCGTTATGGTGTTCGGCGGGACCGTCGCTGTTTTCTGGGTGGTTTTCAGTACGATTCGCAGGCTGAAGGTAGCCCGGGTGCAGGCCGAGGTCCATTCAAAGCTGATCGACAAGGTCGGCTCCAGCCAGGAGTTCCTGACGTTTCTCGAAACCGATTCCGGCAAAAAGCTGGTGGCTTCAATCGGGATTGAACAGCCGAGCCGTAACCCTTACAATCGAATCCTGGTTTCGGTCCAGGCAGGAGTGATTCTGGTTTGCGTCAGCATTGCGTTTTTGGTGACCGGCATCAACTTCGCTGACGTGGCAGAAGGATTCAAAATCCTGGGTGGTCTCGGCCTTGCACTGGGAATTGGATTTCTGATTTCGGCCGGACTCTCCTATCGCCTGTCAAAGTCTTTCGGACTGTTCGACCGCGAGCGTTCGGTCGGAAAACCGGCTGTTTAACCCGGACAAGACTGTGGACCGAGGCCATAACATGTTGACGCGCGCCATGGCCCTTGCCCCGGGTGAAAGCGCAAGGGCCAAAGCGGAGGGAAAGACCCTCGCCATGGACGAGGAAAGCTTCCGGATCGTCTACGAGCGCACGGCCCGGCCGCTGTGGGCGTACCTTGCGCGCGTTTCGGGCGATCCGGCGCTGGCCGACGACTTGCTGCAGGAAACCTATTGCCGCTTTCTCTCGTTGTCCGATCCTCCACAGGAAGAAGCGCACCGGAAGAACTACCTCTTCCGGATTGCGACAAACCTTTTAAGGGACCACTGGCGGGCAATCCAAAGGCACGGTGAAACGGCCATCGAAACCGCTGACATTCCTTCGCAGGACCACGAGATGGCAAACGTTCCCCTGCGCTCAGACCTGGGGCGCGCCCTGGCAAAGTTGAAGCCCAGGGAACGGCAGTTGCTCTGGCTGGCTTATGCGGAGGGCGCCAGCCACAGGGAAATCGCAAAAACCTCCGGGATGAAAGAGGCCAGCATCCGTCCGCTGCTGTTTCGCGCCAGGAAAAAGCTCCTGGCACTGATCGGCGGCGCCACGCTGGAAACAGAGAAGGCATGATGATGAAACACAAAGGTTGCGAAAACGAAGTCCGAATCCTGGAAGCCCTGGGCCAGGGTGTGGCGACCGAGGCCATGGAAGAGCCCCTGCGCCGGCACATCGCCGACTGCGCATCGTGCGCCGAAGTCGTCTCCGTCTACGAGCTTTTCCAGTATGACAGTGAGCAGCTTTGCGCCGCGGCCCCGTTGCCCAATGCCGGCCGCGTCTGGTGGAGGGCCACGCTGGCCGCCCGCCGGGCCGCTGCCGAGCGGGCGCTGCGTCCCATTCTGATTGTGGAGAAGGCCGCGCTGGCAATAGGAAGCGGCGTACTGCTCGCCTTGCTGGTCCTCGCTGCTCCGTGGCTGGCGGAGCAAGTAAGGCATTCAAACGCCTTCACTGGGAACGTGGTGTACTCGTTTCCACTATCCTCTTTCATCGTCACCAGCGTCGTAGTCTGCCTGCTGCTGATGGCCGGCGCGCTTTACACCATGTGGGCGGAAAAATAGTGCCACCTTCCTTTTTCGATTTCCGCCTCAACCAAGCTGCCTTATAATGCCATGAGGGCATTACGGAAGCCGGCGCCCGGCGCCCGCTTCGATCTGAATGTTCCGGGAGGCTGGTTGAGCGTTCGAATCTGCGTACTGGGAAGCGGAAGCAAGGGCAATTCAACGCTGGTGGCGACGGAACGCACCCGCCTGCTGGTGGACGCAGGTTTCAGTAAGCGAGACACTTTCCGGCGGCTGGCGGCGGCCGGCGAGCGTACAGACCATTTTGACGCCCTGCTGGTTTCCCACGAACACGTGGACCACATCAACGGCCTGAAGGCGCTGGCGCTGGGCCTGAAGGTTCCCATCTACATCACCAGCCGCACACGAGAAGTCATCCAGTGGGACCCGCGCCTGAAGGCTTTTGAGACCATCTCTCCCGGCGAGAAATTCATTATCGGCGATTTCGAGATTGCTCCTTTTTCCATTCCGCACGACGCCATCGATCCGATTGCTTTTACCCTCAAGGCAGAAGGCATTAAGGTGGGAGTCATCACTGACCTCGGCTACGTTCCGGAACTGGTCAAGCAGCACGCGCTCGGCTGCCACTGCCTGGTGCTTGAGTCGAACCATGATCTCGACATGCTCAAGACGGGGCCATATCCCTGGTTCGTCAAGCAGCGCGTGATGAGCCGCCACGGGCACCTTTCAAACAACGCCACCGCCGGCTTTCTCACCGAGGATTACGACGGCGCGGCGCAAGTCATGGTGCTGGCCCACCTGAGCGACAAGAACAATAATCCCGGCCTGGTCATGCATTCCGCCACCAGGGCCTTCGAGAAACGTGGCAAAGACCGCCCGGCAGAACTGCACCTCGCCAGCCAGACCGAACCCACCAAAGTCTTCCAATTCTAGTCCGCAGATTTCGCAGAAGACACTGATTGCATCCGCAGATTACACAGATTACACAGATTAAGAAAAAACAAAGCGGCGGTACTCTAAGGACTTTGCACCGAAGTTTAATAATAATCCGACTTCGTGTCGCGTCGCTTTCAGGTAGTTGAGAAGTTGGGCTTCTTCAACTCCGGTAAATTTTTGCAATGCCTTCAACTCGACGATAACCCAATCGAAGCAGATGAAGTCCGCACGGTAATCTGCCGACAGCTGACTGCCTTTGTAGAAAACAGGAACATGGACTTCGCACTGGAATGGAACATTCTGTTCTCGCAGTTCATGTTGAAGCGCCTCCTGATAGACCGCTTCCAGAAATCCGCAGCCAAGCTGGCGATGGACCTCCATCGCCGCCCCGATAATGGCATGCGTCCGAGGATCTTTATTATCTTGATTTGGCATAATGTAGCTAGCCAGTTTACTCTAGGTTCTCGGGTTTAATGGACCTAATCTGCGCAATCTGTGTAATCTGTGGATTGAACCTGTATCATCTGCGTAATCTGCGGATTGAATCTATGGAGAATCGATGATCCCTCGTTATACCCGCCCGGAGATGGGCGCCATCTGGAGTGATGAAAACAAATTCCAAAAGTGGCTGGACGTGGAAATCGCCACGGCCGAGGCCGAAGCGGAAGCCGGCCTGATTCCCAAGAGCGCCGCCCGCGCCATCCGCCGCAAAGGCCGCGTGGACGTCCAACGCATCCTGGAAATTGAGAAGGAAGTGAAGCACGACGTCATCGCCTTTACCACCAACGTGGCCGAGCACGTGGGCCGCGAAGCCCGCTATCTACACTTCGGGCTGACTTCCAACGACGTGGTGGATACGGCCCAGGGCCTGCTGGTCAAGGATGCTTCCCGGCTGCTGCTGGAAGACCTCGACCGGTTGGGGGCGGTGCTGAAAAAGCGCGCCCTCGAGTTCAAACACACGCCCATGGTGGGCCGCACGC
>Ga0315556_1000808_pt1 | contig 19523 bp, 16 predicted proteins | sample SalMarSW160310MG_FD_202112 | JGI IMG/M metagenome (GOLD analysis project Ga0315556, IMG submission 202112) | Salt marsh sediment microbial communities from the Plum Island Ecosystem LTER, Massachusetts, United States - Salt Marsh Sediment SW1603-10 ...
ACCAAATATAGCTCATTTATGGATGGACACTAAATAATTAAGCTTCCATTAAATGATTCAAGGCTTGATGATACTATATGATCTCGTAGCGCGAAAATCGGTGATTAATGAAGAAACGTGGTTAACACGAAATTCTCGATCATTGACAAAGACCGACAAGGGAACAAGAGGATGCTAACATGAAGGCGCCGATTCTTTCGGTGAAAAAAGTAGATAAGAATTTCGGAGGATTGGTGGCGCTTATTGACGTGAGTTTTGATGTGCAGGCAGGTGAAATTCTGGGCTTGATGGGTCCGAATGGGGCTGGTAAGTCCACCTTGTTGAATATTATATCCGGTGAACACAAGCCGGATTCTGGCGCAGTACTGTTTCAGGGAAATGATATCACAGGTTTGCCACCCCACAAACTCTGTCATCTGGGGATTGCCAGGACGTTTCAGATCCCCCAACCCTTTGTCAATTTGACGGTTCTGCAAAATCTCATGGTGGCAGCAGAATATGGAAGAAATCTTGGGAAGGCTGCGGCTGAACGTGAGTCTCTCAAAATACTTGATTTAGTAGGTCTTTCAGAAAAGAAAGGTATGTTCACTCGAGATTTAGCAGCGATAACCCTGAAAAGGCTCGAATTAGCGAGAGCCTTGGCCAGCGAACCAACATTACTACTCCTTGACGAAGTGGCCGCAGGCTTGACTGAAGAGGAAATCCCCGGCATGCTGGAGATCTTACAACAGGTACGTGGGATGGGCAAAACATGTATATTGATTGAACATATTATGAGAATAATGACCAAAGCGGTTGATAGAATTGTGGTATTAGACGAAGGAATGAAAATCGCTGAAGGCACGTCCCGCAAGGTAATGGAAGATAAGAAGGTAATTGAGGCCTATTTGGGTGAGGCAGTATAATCACAGCTGGTATTAGTGCCAAACTGAGACAGGAATATTGAGCAAGGAAATGCGTAGCAAAGCATTACTAAGGGGTAGCAATATTGATGTTTTTCATGGAAGTTTCCAAGCACTGTGGGATGTATCGTTGTCTGTTAACTCAGGAGAAATCGTAGCGATTATTGGCGCCAATGGATCAGGTAAGTCAACCCTGCTGGATACCATATCGGGATTAATACATCCGGCCAAGGGCAGTATGGAATTTGAAGGAAAGAATATCTCTGCATTGGAACCTTTTCAGATCGTGGACCTTGGAATTTCGCTTTTGCCTGAAGGTGGAAGGATTTTCCCTGACCTCACCGTTTTAGAAAATCTAAAAATAGGTTCGTACAACCGTAAGGCACGACCCGAAAGCACAGAAAATCTCCAAAGGGTTTACCAACTCTTCCCTGTGTTAGAAACGAAGAAACCCAGACTGGCAAAAACACTGAGCGGAGGCGAGAAGCAGATGTTAGCACTGGGGCGGAGCTTAATGTCAAACCCCAAACTTGTGCTCCTTGATGAAATGTCACTTGGCCTTGCTCCCCTCTTGGTTAATGACCTGTATAAGACTCTGCAGGAAATCAGAACAAGAGGGATTACAATTCTATTTGTTGAACAGAATGTAAGGCGAAGCCTCGCAGAAGCTGACAGGGCCTACATCATGGAAACAGGGCGTATTGTTTTAAGCGGCAAAGTCGACGATCTCCGGGAAGAAGAAAAGGTCAAAAAGGCCTACTTTGGCACATGAAACTGATGAGGATTAATTCTAGATGAGCTTGTTAGTTGATCTTGCAACACCCATCGCAATGGGTATCTTGTTAGGAGGGTTATACTCGATAATTGCGCTTGGTCTGTCCCTTGTCTTCGGGGTGGTAAAGGAGATCAACATAGCCCATGGAGATTTCGTCATACTGGGGAGCTACTTCGGATATGTTGCCATGACCGTAATAGGGATAGACCCCATTCTGAGCTTAATCATTGGTATCCCCCTATTCTTTGGGATCGGTTTTGCAATTCAAAAGTATCTCCTGAATCGAGCCTTTCGAATATCAATGGACGCTACACTGATAATCGCTTTTGGGATTTCTATAATTTTGCAAAACACTTATCAACTTGTCTGGACCGCTCTGTCTAGGGGTTTGACAACATCGTATGCGCTTGAGAGTTTTAGTGTCGGGCCGATTCATGTCCCGCTGGTGTATCTCCTTGACCTCATCGTTGCGATAGTGGTGATGTTCTTCCTCCGTGAGTTTCTAAGGAGGACATATCTCGGCATGGCTATACGGGCAGCCGCCCAAGATTGGAAGGCGGCTCAACTGATGGGGATAAGTACTAACCGAGTCTATGCGGTTACGTTCGGTATCGGCACAGCACTTGCTGCTATTGCCGGCGTGTTCCTTGGATTGACCTTTCCCTTCACCCCGGTATCCGGAATGCCTTTTCTCATCATTGCCCTTGGTGTTGTCGTATTAGGAGGTTTGGGGAGCATAGCAGGGACATTGGTAGCGGGTATGGCCTTTGGCTTGGCACAGACCCTTGGAGGGTATTTCTTTGGTGTTACCGCTCAGATGCTTGTAGCATACATGATGGTGCTAGTAGTATTAACCGTGATACCTCGGGGTATATTTAGGTAGGAGGAATATGGAAGTCACCATGCCTCGACTGCAAAGGGGGTTAACACCGTTGATAGGGGCCACAGTCATGCTGGCACTGTTCCCCATGATAGGGGTGCCCCGGGTGTGGCTCCTGTACCTTTTTCTTTTTTTCATATACCTTGCTCTGGCAAATATGTGGAATCTATTGGCCGGTTATAGCGGTCTGATATCCCTGTGTCCGGCGGCCTTTATTGGGCTGGCAGGGTACACCATGGCAATACTAACATGGGTCGGGTGGCCTTATTATATCGGAATCATACTCGGCGGTATTGTAGCGGCATTTTTCGCTGCGCTCATATCTGTTCCTGTCTTTAGGATGAAAGGTATCTATTTCGCTATAGGGACCCTAGTTGTCCCTGAAATACTGAGGTACGTGTTTACCCTTTGGGCTCCCGTTGGCAAACCCGTTTATGGCGGAGGTGCAGGGTATATGGTGAAGGGTGTGTCTGAGGTTTCACAGGCACAGATTTATTGGCTTGCCTGGGCTGTCGGGGTCGCATCAATCTTTTTGATGAGATATATCCTGCGTTCGAAAATCGGGTCGGGGCTGGCGGCAATCCGTGATAACGATATCACAGCAGCAAGTGCTGGGGTAAATGTTTTTAAATTAAAGTTGTATTCCTTTGTTATTTCAGCCTTTGTAACCGGCTTAGCCGGAGCAATTTTTTATTCATTACAGGGATATATAGAGCCTGTCAGCGCTTTCAGTGTGCGGTGGTTAATCATCATAATGCTCGCTACTGTCATAGGGGGGGAAGGCACTGAAGAGGGGCCCATTATGGGGACGATTATCGCTGTCTTTTTATACTTCCTTCTTGCTAGATATGCTGAGATCAGTCTTATCATACAAGGCATAATATTGGTCGCTATCATGTTACTCGCACCCCAAGGTATTATGGGTTTTATACGGGAGACTCGAATTTACCGTTCCCTCGTACAATGATAACAGCCGGTCTGTGATGCTGTCGTCAACACGCAATTGTGACTTAATGGTTCAGGGAAGCTCAGACTCCTGAATTGTGGGAGACCCGATGAAGTAATGAAAAAACTTGAAAAGAAAGGAGAAAGGCAATGGATTATTGGAAAGATTATGTCGGTGTTGTTTTGAAGGAAGAGGATGTTGAGGTGGCGAAAATGTTGCACGGCTTTGTAGAAAAGGAGATCATGCCGGTGAGACATCAGATTGACGATGACAAAGAGCACCTCTTGATCAAGAAGATTTTGCAGGGGTTAACCGGTTTGGGCATCCAAAAGGGCGCTTTTCCGAAAGAGTACGGTGGGCTTGAGTCCTCATCTCTGGTCTCCGCTGCCGTGATGCACGAGGAGATCTCGCGTGGAGACAGCGGCATTTGCACCGCAGCAAATGTCGGGACCTGGGCATGGATGCCGGCTCTCCTGGCCGGCAACAAGGCGGTGTTGGACGAGTTTGGGCCGATGTTTTGTGGTGAAGAACTGAAGCTGGGCTGTTTCGCCATGACCGAGCCCGGCGGATCCCATGGGGGCGGAGGTTGCGACATTGAAAATCCTTCCATGCACGGGAAAAAGATCAGGACCATTGCCAAGCTTGATGGGGACGAGTGGGTCATCAATGGGCAGAAAATGTGGACATCCAACAGTGGTGTGGCAGACCTCTATTGCGTGCTTTGTACCACCGATCCCAACCTGGGGGAGGAGGGCATGGCCTTGATTTACGTCCCGGCCACGGCCAAGGGGCTTTCCTTCGGCAAGTGGGAGAAGAAGGCAGGCATGGAGGCGGACGTAAATTCTGCCATGTATCTTGAGGATGTAAGGGTTCCCAAGGAGTTCCGGGCGGCTGGCCCCGGGCAGGATGCAGAGTTGTTTCACTTCAATGTGATGGTGGCACGAGTCCTAACAGGAGCTTCTGTATTGGGAAATGCCCAGGCGGCCTTTGAAATAGTGTTGAAATATAGCGGTGAAAGGGTTGTCGCGGATAAGCCCGTCAGGGACCATTCCATAGCAGCGGGGATGTTGGCGGATATGGCCATAGGGATAGAGACCGCCAGGACTTATTATCTGATGACGGCCTATATGATAGATCATCCTGATAAATATGGCCCTCCCACATCGAATGCCATCCTTTCCAGGGCCAGCATAGCGAAGTGCCATGCAGCAGATGTGGCAGTGATGGTCACGAACAAAGCGATGGAACTCATGGGGGCATATGGCTATGTCAGGGATTACAACGTCGAGAAATACTGGCGTGACTGTAAAATCGTACAGCTCTGGGAAGGCGGAGCACAAGTGGGGAGATTCGACGTCTGCCGTGGCTACTACGATTGTAATCTTTAATCAATATTGATCAAGGAGGCCAAAATGTCTAAATTCGAAAAAAGTTATTTTGTGACGGAACCGCTTCGGGAGGTTAGTGTTCCGGGCATTGATTTGGTAAAAGGAAGAACATATCCCACATTGACGTATATGGCCAGGAGTCTTGTGCCGGTGTCCAACGATTATTTGGAATTTGGATGGATCTGGGAAATGCCCGATCCCAACCCCCATATCTTTGAGCATTATCATGACCACGATGAAATCGTCCTGCACATCGGCTCTGATCCCCACAACCCTGAGGATCTCGGTGCGGAGATTGAATATGTGGTTGGGGGAGAAACGCTTGTCATCAATAAAACTTCGTCCATTTTTATACCAAAAGGTGTAAAGCACGGCCCGTTGACCTGGAAAAGCTTTAGGAGACCACACATTCAGATGACCATCATACTGGGAGCGGGCACTCTTGCGGAAGCCGCCCCTGGCGGAGGAAAAGAATAAAAATAAGGGCAATGTTTCTTGTCGCGATGGAATGCATTGTTCATGAACTTTCAACTTGGCAGTTAAGGAAAAGACTGTTTTCTGAGTATACTGCTCATACTTTATGAAATAGGGTGTCATGTGTGGCTTGGCATTTCCTATGAATGCACAGCCCACGAGGAGGCGTTTTACTTCAATTTGAAGCTACCTTATTTTTAGGATGGCTTAGGGCGGGATTTACCCCGAAAGTGAAAATAACTGGAAAGATTAGTCTTTTTTGCGCGAAGAGGTTCTGTTCAACGTGTTTAGCCCTGATTTCTCATCAATAATCTACTCTGACGGCGGATAGCCCCATGCCTATTGTATTGCGCTTGAAGAATGGCCTTGACGTACTGCAAGTACGCCTGCGGCCATTTTCCTTCCCGCACCTTGTATTCACGGGAATCTCCACCGTCTCGCGACGAAGATCGGTGAGAAACTCGGGTTAGAATTCAAGGAGGAGAAAATGGAAGGAGGAAAACAGAAAAAATTGCAAGGAAAGATAGCCCTCATCACCGGAGGGGGTAGCGGCATAGGAACTGCGATAGCCGAGCGCTTTGTTGACGAGGGGGCAAAGGTCTGTATTACAGGCCGTCGCAAGGAGATGCTCGACAAGGTCGCAAAATCTTTCCCTCAGGAGAGCGTAACCACGTGTCCCGGGGATGTCTCTAAGGACGAGGATGTGGCGCGTATGGTGGAGACGACAGTAAAATTTGGCGGCAAATTGGATGTACTCGTCAATAATGCCGCCATAAGCGCGCAAGGGCCTGTCGCTGACATGGACCGCGCGGTCTGGCGCCAAGTCATCGGCATAAACCTTACCGGTCCTTTTATGCTTATGCAGGCTGCAATACCCCATATGATGAAAGCAGGCGGTGGTTCCATTATAAACATCGCTTCGGTTGGTGGACTCCGCTGTCTGCCTGGTATGCCGGCGTACTGTGCCTCGAAAGCAGGCCTCATCATGCTTACCCAGCAGGCTGCTCTCGATTGCGGGCCACACAAGATTCGGTGCAATGCAGTCTGCCCGGGTGGTATCAAGACGGATATGACGGAGAAGGAGTTCGGTCAGTTTGGGAAAATGCTCGGTATGGACACTGATGCCTATTTTGCCCTGATATCCGCGGAATTGCCTCTTAAGCGGTTTGGGGAACCAAAGGAGATTGGGGGAATTTGTACATTCCTCGCGAGCGATGATTCGTCCTTTATGACCGGGGCAACTCTCGTTATTGACGGCGGGACTGCCGTTGTTGATGTCGTTGGAGCATCAATCATGGGGTCGCTGAGAAGAGGGGGAATCATGCCTTGAAGAAAGGAAAAACAATATCAAAAAACACGCTTCTTCTTGCCAGGGACTTGGAGATCCCATCGAATTCTATTTTTTTGGTTCTTTCAGGGTCAGGTAATAGGCATCGCCTAGATTATTGGGGTCAATAGCCTCCTTGATTTTGCGCTGGTAATAAAACACCGCGGGCTGGGGTGTCGCTGAAAGCATGTGCTCGCGCTTTTCTGTGGGGGTTTCTCTGCCGTCAGCACCTCTCGACGGAGCATTCCAGCGCTCCATGCCGGGAGGAATGCCTTTTTCCCGGGCGAATCGGGAGCAGGCTTCAAAGAAATCGAACGTTCCTTCGGTGGATTCTTTGTCATGCGGATCAAAGTGAGTGAAGTTTTCCCACATTGTGCCACCGCCTCCACCCATACCGCCGATTCCGCCGATCATGCAGTCGCCGCCAGCATCAACGATCGCGCCTTTGTTTTCCCATTCGCATTTGAACTTCGTTACTTCTTCAGCATGTGTCGTCCCGAGGTCCGGCGGACCCACCATACCGAAACAGCCATCATAGCCGCCGCCGTATACCAGATTTAAATTCTTGTGCCCCAACCGAATCAAGTAGAGCAGAGCCCATTGCTGAATTTCGGGCTTATTCATGCCCGTAACCTTCCACCCGCCGGTCTCAGCCAAAATGTGGTCCAGGGCCTTGTTCTGCCATTCGATATCCCGGGGCGTCATTCCAGCCAGCACGATCTGAAAGTCGCGCTTCATTTCCTCGTTCAGCTTTTTTATTTCGGGGTCTTGCACCAGCTCTTCAAGGTCGTACAGGGTCTTGGTGGGGTCGGTCAAAATTTTGATCATGGCGGCCTTCAGTTCGCGGCCGAATAAACTGAATTGCCGGTGGGCGATATAGCCGATGCCGGCATCCCAAATCTGATAGCAGCAATCCGCCCAGGCCTTCCAGGTCGGAAACGCAAGGGTGTAAGCCTTAAAGTTGTCCGGCAGCACGGCTTTGTAGGCCGGCGCGGTTCCTTCAACCGGAAGTTCGGGAGGTCCGGGCCACGGATAGAGTTTGATGGCGCACTTTGTGAACACGCCCATGGCCCCTTTGGCCCCGACAACGCCACGGATAATGCCCCTTACGCCCGGTCCGGGCCCTTCACCGCAAAACCAACCCAGTCCGGAACCCAAAGATCCGGTTCGGAGGATTTCCCCATCGGGCATGACCCACTCCAGGCCAAGCAGGTTCTCATCGCCGAAACCCATAAACATGCAGTCCGGCCCGGCCCCATTGTAAGAGGTAGCACTCGCAAGAGGCGAACAACTTGACCCGGCCCCGATGATATGGGTATTCAGTCCCAGTTTCATCGTTTCGGCCTGAAGGGTGGTCCCAATGACGCCCGGTTCGATGACGGCAAATAAGTTTTTTTCATCGATCTCCAGGATTCTATCCATCCGTCGCATATCCAGCTGGATGGTGTTTTCACCTGACGGATATCCCATGGCCGACCAGAATGTGCTGGAAGCTTTTAATTTTAAATTGTAGCGATTGCATATTCGGACGATGGCCTGAACCTCCTGTGGAGTACCTGGCATCAATACGGCTTTACCCCTGGGGGTGTAGACATCGTAAAAAGGACCCATGTGAATGGCGGTCTGGGTTAAAGGGTAGCTGTAGGAATCCAATACGGCCGGATCTTCAGAGATGTTCCGCTCCCCAACAGTATCTTCAAGTGCCTGGTATATATCTCTCAATAAGGCCATGTACGAATCTCCCTTGTATCTTGATTTTATGCTAAAGATTCAAGTGCTCAAATTGCCTGGCTCACCAGATCGACAACATCAAACACCTTAAGCCCATCGCCTTGGGTGGCTGCGGCATCAATAAAGTTCCGTTCACACCACGGGCAGGCGCTGACGATGGCCTCAGCTCCGGCGTGGCTGGCCTCCTCGATCCTCTCGGTCGCCGTCCAGCGGCTGAAATCGGGATAGGCTTCCCTCACACCGGCACCGGCACCGCAGCACCAAGCGTACTCCCTGATTCGTTCCATTTCCACCAGCTTTACACCCGGGATACTTCTGAGCACGTCGCGCGGCGGATCATAGACACCCCAGGCCCCGTTGTATCTGGGCCTTCGCGGCTCGTAGACGATGATTTGTTTCCTGATTTTTTTCTCAATGCCTTTCCAGGGTACGTAGGGCTCCCCCTGCCTTCCTAAATGACAGGGGTCATGATAGGTAACAGTCAGAGGGACGGCTCTTGTAAACTTGATTTTGTCTTGTTTGATGAGACGGTCGATAAATTCCACAGTGTGCAAGACCTCAACAGTAGCGCCGACCTCCGGGTAGCGGCGCTTGAATGCATGATAGCAATCAGCACAGGAGGTGACGACTGTCGTCACACCGGCTCTGGTCCATGCTTTCATCAGCCTTGCTGCAGAGTTGGTTAATTCTTTTCGATAGCCCATCGTATAAGCACGCGATCCGCAGCAGGTCTCTTTGTCCCCCAGAATGCCTACGTCGACCCCGGCATCTCTGAGCAGAGCTACCGCCGTACGGGCCGTCTTCTGAAGCTGCGCGTCATAACTGAGGCGGCAACCAGCATGAAAGACAACCTCCGCCGTTTCCGTTGCAAGATCCTTTATATTCAATCCCTCGGCCCATCGGCCCCGTGCAGTTTTGGGCTTCAGCATCATGTTTTGCTCTTTGTGCAGATGATCGATGAGCACCCTATGCTCAGGCAGTGATTGGCTATCCTCGACGAGCTTGGCTCGCAATTCAAGAATTGCTGCCAACGGTTCCAGGTTGTACCGGCAGATCTTGCAGGACACATCACACGAACCACAGGTGTGACATTTGTAAACAATATCCAGAACCTTGTCTGTATACTCGCTCTTGCCCTGCAAAAGGGATAACGCTACCGCATAGCGGCCCCGGGCGGAATAACTCTGAAAATGGTTATAAGCTACACTGGGGCAGCCTTTGGCAAATCGCCAGCTTTTAATCCGGTCGAGCGGGATCCAGGTACAATACGAACACTGACTGCACCTTTCCATCTCAGCCTGGTAGTCTTCCAATGCCATTGTTATTTTTCCTCCGATTTAATCAAACTCCCTGCAGTCCTCTTGCGGCGGACAAGGTATCATGGCGAAGGGGGATGAAAACAAAGCTTGCCCGGATTCATCACATGGTTGGGATCGAATATGCCTTTTATCTTTTTTAACACCGTTGTCGTCTGAATGTCCCGCTTAAAGGCCATGTCGGCCCAGATACCGTAGGGCCGGGAAAAGAATGCTCCTTCCTTCAACAGCTCTTCACTGGCCCGGGTGAACAGTCCCCGAATCCGGGATGTCTCGGCCGGGTCATTGTGGTTGAAGGGCAGGTTGAACTCGCAGTGGCAGCCGGCGCCCTGGTGCACCGGCTGGATGTAAACCCCGATTTCCGAGACCGGGTATCCATGTGCTTCTGCGATTGCGCGCATGATTCTTACAAATCCCGGCGTCTTATCAAGGGTGGTTAAAAAGAAGATATCCTGCATGTTTCCTTGGAATTTCAGCTTCCAGAAAGGATCCCTTGACGGGTTGAGGATCGCGTGCAATACTTCATCCGCTTTTGCGCCGGGAATCCCTTGCAAAAGCTGCAGTCCATTCTGATGGGCCATTTCCGTGATGTCCTTTTCCTGAAACGCGACCCTTTCCTCGGGCAAAATACTGAGTCCGGCCACACCTACCACAAGGATCCATGGGGGCAACTTTTCCGTCAAAACACTGATTTGATCGGTATCCGCTTCCAGGATGGATGCCAGATTGGAACGGTTTAACAGCAAAAGTTCATCACCGAATCGAAATCTCAGGAGTTGGTAGGTAAAATCAATGATGTTCTCGGGTCTTTCGGACGGGATCAAGAAGAGCTTGTGGATCTCCGGGAGCATCTGGCATTTTACCGAGGCCCAGGTCACGATACCCATACTTCCCTGGGCTGCGGAAACGAGTTTGTAAAAATCCGTCTGGTGCGGACCCGGCGCCGCCACCTGTGCCAGCTTCTTAGCCCATTCTTCTTCCAACGAACCCGGGCGCTCTGCTTCACCGGTTGTAAACACCTGCCCATCCCCCCACACCAGCTCCAGGCACCGCAGAGGATCAAGAAACGCCCATTGGTAGCGGGGGACTAGGGGAGGTTGCCTTTCCAGCAGGCTCGCAACGACCGACTTGTTGGCTCGCGGTAATAAAGGAGTGTTGAGTTTCAGGCCCTCCTTGGCCAATTCCGGCTGAAGCTGACCGTAGGCCACCCCGGGCTCGATCAGCGCCATGCGGTTGCGACGGTCAATGCGGAGGATCCGGTTCATCTTGCTGAGGTTTACCACAACCGCGCTGGCCACACTGGGTACAGTATCTCCATAAAAATGCGGTGGACCGGAACTTACGGGGACGAGCGGTGTCTGGGTACGATTGGCCCATTGAACAATTTTCTGCACCGCACCCACATTTTCAGGATAGACCACAATCCAGGGCTTCATCGGTAAAGCAAAACTATAATCCCGGGAATAAGCCTCCAATGTCTCCGGGTCATCGAAAACGTTTTCCTTACCGATTATTTCCATCAGTATCTGTTTCTTACTGTTCACATCTTCCCCCTTAGATCATCCCTGTCCAAAATCGGGCTTTGAGGCAAAACAGAGGGAATATGCCGGTTCCCTGCTCGCAGGATCTCTTTTGATAACCTGCATCACAAATCAGCGGCTTCGAGATGTTAACATACTGATAGAACGTCAGTACTTTTCTACGGAGACGCTATTTTGGACAGTAATGAGTTGATGTATTGAATAAAAATGACTTGACACAAGATTTTGTTGTGTTAAATATTAGACCATTCTTTTCCTAGCAGCAAATATCATTCTTAACTCAACATGTCAAGATTAACCTTACTAAAAGGTAATATTCGGTGAATTGGTTCTTCAACAAGTATTTTCCACCGCAACCCGCAATCCAAATAATATCTTACCGGCCAGAGAAAGCCGCTGTTCAAACTTTAAAACCGTGCTCTTGAAGGCCGGACTGCCGTCAGGGTGCTCCTCTGAGGGGAAGGAACGTGAAGAAGAGACTGGTATTAAAAGAATTGAGCCGCTATCCATTGGGGACATTTGCTGATCTGATCTATAGAAATGCCATCCTATACCCCGACAGGGAGGCCTTTGTGTGGGGTTCCAGGAGAATCGGGTTCCGGCATTTCAACGAGAGGGTGAATGCGCTTGTCCATGGACTTCAGAGCCTTGGTATTCAGAAGGGGGAGGTTATCGGGATCCTTTCGTGGAACCGGCTTGAATATCCTGAGGTTTTCGGGGCGGCCATGAAGGGAGGGTTTGTGCTTGCACATTTCAGCCCTCGCCTGAAGGCGAAGGAATTGAGGTATCTTATCGATGATTCCCAGGCCGGGGCCCTGTTTTTCGCCCCGGAGTTCGAGGAAACAATAGAGAAAATTCAGAAAAGGCTTTCAAGGACGCATGCATTCGTGTGTTTTGGGCAGCCGAAAGGGAGCGCAAACGGATACGGGGGCCTCGTGAAGTGTAATTCCGCAACGGAACCCGATGTTAAGGTCGGAAAAGGGGACCCTCTAGTTATTTTCTATACCAGCGGCACGACCGGAACCCCAAGGGGCGCCCTATATACACAGGACCAAAAGATGCAGAATACCCAGATCAAGACCCTGGACCTCGGGTTGGAATTCGGCGACAGGCATTTAGTGGTTCTGCCTTTGTTCCACATTGGCGGAGACAGCCATCTATGGCCCTTTTTCCTGATGGGTGGATGCAATGTCATTATGCCCGGAATCTCCTTTGATCCTGTAGAAGCATTAAAAATCATCGCCGAAGAGCGGATCACCGATGTTCACATTGTCCCAACCCAGTTGATATCCCTCCTGAATGTCCCGGATATCCGGTCATTTGACCTCCAGAGCCTGAAGCGGATCTGGTACGCCGCATCTCCTATGCCTGTGGAGGTATTGAAAAGAGGACTTTCGGTGTTCGGGCCTCTCTTTTTGCAGGGGTACGGTCAAACAGAGTCCGGACCCCACAACACCGTCCTGAGCAAGGCAGCCCACCGTGCAGTCATGACATCGGAAGGAGATATGATGGAGGTGCTTGGGTCCTGCGGTCAGCCCTGTATCGGGGTCCATATGCGGGTCGTCGACGACAACGACAATGACCTGTTGCCCGGGGAGATTGGCGAAATTATTATCCAGAGCGAGCGGATCATGTCGTCGTACTGGCATAAGCCCGAAGATACGAAGGAGGCGATGAAGGATGGATGGCTTCGAACCGGAGATCTGGGATGTTACGACGAGCGGGGGTTTATCTATATCGCGGACAGAAAAAACGACATGATCGTCACCGGCGGTGAAAACGTCTATCCCAAAGAGGTTGAAGAGATCCTTTATCAACACGAGGCCATAGCAGAAGCTGCCGTATTCGGAATTCCCGATCCTTACTGGGTGGAACGTGTCCACGGGGTGGTGGTGCTGAAAACGAATGCAGCGGCTGATGAAGAAGAAATAATCCAGTTCTGCCGAGACCATATGGCCTCGTACAAGGCTCCCAAGTCCATTGAAATTTTGGACTCACTGCCGAAAAATCCCCAAGGCAAGATCCTAAAAAGAGAACTCAAAGAAAAGTTCCACCCAGGAGATGAAATATCAGAGTGAGATCCTTGCCGCAGAGCAAATCAGGATTGCCGTATGCCTTCCATGGATAGACCATGTTTTTCCGTATGGTGGGTATGGGTCTCGGTAATCGCATCTGGGTAGTACACTACCTTCAAGGAAAAGGAGGGAAAGATGGAAATCAGAGGCGCAGTTGTATTCGAGAAATCAGGAGAATTCAGTATTGAACCATTGCAACTCAGTGATCCCAATGACGATGAGGTCCTGGTTCGTATCGTCGGCGCCGGCATATGCCATACGGATCTGGCCGGACGGGACCAGCATTTGCCCATCCCGCTGCCCTCTGTTTTCGGGCACGAAGGGGCCGGTGTCGTGGAGAAGGTAGGCGCGCTCGTCACCAAGGTCAAACCGGGGGATCATGTGGCCTTAAGCTGGTTGTGCTGCGGATCATGCCCTTCCTGCAGGGCCGGCCACGATCCCTATTGCGAAAATTTCCTGGCGCTCAATTTCAGCGGGGCCCGGCCGGACGGGACCACGACCCTCCGAAAGGGCGACCAGGTCATCCATGGATCCTTTTTTGGGCAGTCCTCCTTTGCGAATTTTGCCCTGGCCGAGGAACGTAATGTCGTAAAGGTGCCTGAGGATATTCCCCTGGAGATCCTGGGTCCCATGGGCTGCGGTATCCAGACGGGGGCCGGGGCGGTCATGAATGCGCTTCAGGCCGGTCCCGGAACGTCCATCGCCGTATTCGGGGTCGGCCCGGTGGGGATGAGCGCGGTTTTAGGCGCGGTCGTTTGCGGCTGTACGACAATCATTGCCGTGGATATGAGCCCGGAGCGCCTCAAGATGGCGGAGGAACTGGGAGCCACCCATACGGTCAACGCCAGAGAGGTGAATCCAGTGGAAGCGATCCTGGATCTGACCGGCGGAGGCCCGAATTTCAGCCTGGAGTGTGTGGGGAACCCCTCGGTATTCCGGCAGGCCGTGGATGTGCTGCCCCTGCTGGGCGTTTGCGGGTTGGTGGGGGTTGTGGCCCCCGGTACCGAGGTTACCCTCAACATGGACCTGATCATGAACGGCCGCACGGTTCGAGGAGTCATCGAAGGCGATGCCGTTCCGGACCTGTTTATTCCCAAGCTGATCGAACTTTACAGGCAGGGCCGGTTTCCCTTTGACCGCATGATCACCTTCTATCCCTTTGAAGAGATCAACAAGGCGGTGAAGGAGATGGAAAAGGGCCTGGTGATCAAACCGGTTCTCCGTTTTTAGTTACATCTGGGCTGAAAGGAGGTTGTCATGAAGTTTATCAGGGTAAACATGACCGAAAAGAAGGTGCAGTTTGAAGGAGGATCGGATGAATACAGGGGGCTTGGCGGCAGGGGCCTCACATCCCTTGTGATAAACAATGAGGTGCCGCCGACATGTGATCCTTTGGGGCCGGAGAACGAACTCATTTTTGCCCCCGGTTCGCTGAGTGGCACCCCGCTGGTCAATACCAGCCGTCTTTCCGTCGGTGCGAAAAGCCCGCTCACCGATGGGATCAAAGAGAGCAACGCAGGGGGAACGGTGGGTGCGGCCTTTGGAAACCTGGGAATAACCGCCCTGATTATCGAGGGCCAGTCGCGGGAAGGAGAACTCTACATCCTGAGAATTGACCGAAACGGGGAGGTGGATCTGGTTCCCGGAGCTGCCTACCGGGGGATGCGGACCTATGCCCTGGCAGAGAGACTTTTCGACACCTACGGCGCCGGGAACGCGGTGCTCTGCATCGGGCCGGCCGGGGAACAGAAAATGGCCGTTGCCTCCATCCAGACAACCGACGTGGACGGACGCCCCTGCCGTGCTGCGGGACGGGGGGGGCTGGGGGCGGTCATGGGAGCAAAAGGACTGAAGGCCATCGTGGTGGACCCGCGTGGAGAAAATGCCGATCCCATTGCCGATCCGGACGCCTTCAAAGAGGCAAATAAGGTGATCGTCAAGGTGATCAAAGAGGATCCCATGGGCGGACATGTGATGCCTGAGCTGGGAACGGCCGGCTTGGTGGCTCCGGTCAATGCAATGGGGGCCTTTCCCTGTTACAATGCCACGAAAGGCGTGCTGGAAGGGTGGGAAAAGATCAGCGGGGAGGCCATGGCACAGATGATTCAGGAGCGGGGTGGAAAGACCACCCACATGGGCTGCGCCCAATGTATTATACACTGCTCCAACGAGTTCGTGGATAAAGGGGGCAAATATGTGACGAGCTCTCTCGAATACGAAACCATCTGGTCCATGGGAGGCATGACCGGAATCGGTGATCTGGATACGGTGGCCCGTCTGGATTTTCTTTGCGATGACATCGGCGTGGATACCATGAGCACGGGGGTGGCTGTTGGTGTGGCAATGGATGCGGGCTACAGGGCATTCGGAGACGGTGAGGCCGCCCTCGAGATGGTCGAGGAGATCGCTTCAGGTACCGAATTCGGCAGGATTCTGGGACAGGGCCCGGCCGCGGTAGGTAAGCATTTCAATCACGCGCGGGTTCCCGTGGTGAAGGGTCAGAGCGTTGCCGCCTATGACCCAAGAGCCATGCAGGGCCACGGCGTGACATTCGCCACCTCGCCCATGGGTGCGGATCACACGGCCGGAAATGTGGTCGGTGAATACCTGGAACAGAAACTGGACCCGTTGAACCCGGAGGGGCAGGTGGAGGCCTCCCGAAATCTGCAAATAGCCACGGCTGCTGCTGACTGCACGGGCCTGTGCTTCATGGCTTATGTGACCCTGGCCACCCCCGAAGGGGGAGGGGCTCTGCTCAAAGCGATCAACGCGAAATTCGGTACGCACCTTGGTCCGGAGGATGTCGCGGCTTTGGGCCTCCGGGTGTTGCAGGCGGAACGGGAATTTAACCGAAAGGCGGGATTCACCAGCGAGGACGATCGATTGCCTGAGTTCTACTACAAGGAACCCCTGCCGCCCCACAATAAGGTGTTTTCCATCTCTAATGAAGAGCTCGACCGGACCTTTGATTTCTAACACAAGGGGGAAAGTGCAGAGAAGAAAGGAGGTTTTCGATGTCGCAACGGGAAGGTGAAACGAATTACAAGTATGAAGACTACGCCTCCGACATGGCCTATCACCGTCTTTCGGCTACGACGGCGTTGGTCAGTCAGAAGATGAAAATCACCCTCGATTCGGGGACGGGCTTCAATCTTGAATTCACGCATCCTAATAGGGTGAACTGGCAGAGCGGTACTGAAAAGGGAACGGATTGGTGCGAAGTGGTGGAAGTCGCCTCTCGAACCTACTATGTTGACATGACATTCACCCTGGAGCCTCGAATATCCCGCACGTTTATCGTCAACACCGACACACGGCAAGTCCTCTCAATCCTAACCACTATGCGCGAAGGTGAAGTGGGCCGAGAGCCCCGCGCGGTCCATGATTTTTCTCCCGGCATCCTCGGCGATCAGGCTGTCCCGCCGGCAGGTCGAAAGCCTGCGCCGACTCGTGACCTGATCGGACTCAGGGCCCTTTACATCTATAATCCGAACCAGTGCTTTGAACATGTCTACCTGAACGCCCAGCGCTATACCTGGCATTGCATCGTAGGGCCGCTGAAGGGCGAGGCGGATGTTGATTTTCACACCACGTACAAGTTTGACGAAAACCAGTACGTTTTCTGTTTTCGGGAATTCGGCCTGCCTGTCTCGACCGTCTTCTTTCATAACTGGAACCAGATGAGAGAAACCGGGAAGTTTTTCGCCATCGGAGACGATGGATCGGTCGCCAACACCCCTGCGGGCGCCCTGATCAGGAAGTTGTCCATGACCTTCTACCCACAGGACATGCAACCATTTTGATTATTGAGAGACGGACTGAGGACGGTGAAACGGGAAGTGGTCACGGAAACAAGAAATAGTACGTGCTGAGGAGGCGGCGAGATGAGACTGAAAGGGAAAATAGCACTCATAACCGGAGGAGGCACAGGGATCGGGGCTGCGGTCGCGAAGCGGTTTGTCGCAGACGGGGCCAAGATATGTATTACCGGGCGGCGCCAGGCAAAGCTGGACAGGATAGCTGAATCTTTACCCCCGGAGACGGTGGTGACAAGATCAGGAGATGTTTCGAAGTACGGGGACGTCCAGGGAATGGTGGAGACCGCACTGCAATTTGAAGGTAGACTCGATGTGCTGGTGAACAATGCGGGCATTGATCCCGGTGGCACGATTACCAATGTGGATGAAGAAATCTGGCGAAGAGTGATCGAAGTGAATCTCACCGGTTCTTTCTTGACCATGAAGGCGGCCATACCCCATATGATTAAAGGGGGAGGTGGATCGGTCATTAATATTTCTTCCCTAGGTGGGCTGCGTTGCCTGCCGGGAATGTCGGCCTACTGCACATCAAAAGCCGCTCTCAATATGCTGACGAAGCAGGCTGCTCTTGATTACGGACCATTCAAGGTCCGCTGTAATGCGGTCTGTCCGGGAGCGACCAGAACAGAGATGCTGGAAGAGGCACTCAGTCCGCTGACGGAGACACTCTCAACAGATGTGGATGGGGTTTTTGCATGTATATCATCCAACGTCCCGCTTCGCAGGGTTGCGACTCCCGAAGAGATATCAGGTATTTGCAGTTACTTGGCCAGTGATGATTCTTCTTTCATGACGGGTTCCGCTATCCTGCTTGACGGAGGCGCATCTGTGGTTGATGTGTCGGGGGCTGCACTCAGCAGTGCAGGCGTCAATTGGGGAGTAGGGTAAAATCCTGTCCGGACATACCCGGAGGTTTGCGTGGTCATATCCGCTGAAGGCGATATAATGGACGGAATTCATGATTTGCAGTTATGTCGGGAAAGGAGGTGAAGCACGAAATCGGAGACATGTCACCCGAATGTTTTCCTGAGGCGGTGAGAGATGTAGCGCGGTTGTATGGCAATCATATGGAAATGATTCTAAAGAATCGAGAAGGAGGGGAGCCATGAAAAACAGGGTATGGATCAGATTGTTGGTGTTTGCGGTCATGGTTTTGTTCGTCGTGGCGGCCGTCGGTGTCAAGGATACGGCAGCCAAAGACAAGATTCGAATCGGGCAGGCCATTTCTCTCTCGGGCCCTCTTGCGGGGGGCGTGGCCATAGCGGGTGGGCCTATCTACCAGCTGTGGGTGGATGAGGTCAACAAAAAGGGCGGCATATATGTGAAGAAGTACGGCAAGAAGTTGCCGGTGGAACTCATCCGATATGATGACAAGAGCGATATGGGCACCATGACGAGGCTGCTGGAAAAGCTAATCCTGGAGGACAAGGTGGACTTTGTATTCCCTCCGTGGAGTACGGCGTTTCTCTATGCTGCCGCCCAAATAGCCAACAAATACCACTACATTCTAATCGGGGGCCCGGGAGGCGCACTGAAACTCAAGGAACTCAATCTTCCCTACTTTTTCCAGGTCCTGAATTTTTCCGAGACCCAGGCGCCGGCCCTTGCGGGCATTTTCAAGGAAGTGGGCGTGAAATCGGCAGCGGTGATCTACCGTGCAGATCTTCATGGCATCGAATACGGTGAGGGCTTTGTTCCATATTTGAAAAAGAATGGAATCCAGGTAAAGCTCAAAAAGAGCTTCCCGCCCGGGATCAAGGACTTGTCGCCTTTGCTGAAAGAGGCAAAAAACCTGAATGTGGATGCCTTTGTGGCGGCCTGCTATCCCGGCGGCGGTATGTTGCTCACCCATCAGGCTATAGACCTCGGGATCAACTTCAAGGCTTTTTTCATGACCGTCCTACCCTTTTCCCCCAACCTCTTCAGAGATAACTTCGGTGTAAACGTGGTGGAGGGAGTTATGGGTGGGGGCGCGTGGAATGCCAAGACCTCTGCCGGGGCCAAGGATCTCGTTGACAAATTCGTGAAAAAGTTCAAGGTGGAGCCCGACTACTGGGGAGGCCTGTACTATTGGTCATCCCTCCAGGATTTCCAGCAGGCAATCGAGAAGGCCGGGACCCTGAACCAGAAAAAGATCAGAGACATCATGGCGAATGAAAGGTTTGACACGGCCCTAGGACCCTACTGGTATGACAAGGATCGGTATTTTGTCAATCATCCCGGTGAGATCGGTCAGTGGCAGAAAGGGGTGTTTGAGGTTATTGATCCCAGCCCAAAACGCACGGCGCCGCCGGAATACCCGAAACCGCCGTGGCCGACAAAAAAGTGATTTGAATGAGTTACGCAGAAC
>Ga0315556_1000810_pt1 | contig 19490 bp, 17 predicted proteins | sample SalMarSW160310MG_FD_202112 | JGI IMG/M metagenome (GOLD analysis project Ga0315556, IMG submission 202112) | Salt marsh sediment microbial communities from the Plum Island Ecosystem LTER, Massachusetts, United States - Salt Marsh Sediment SW1603-10 ...
ACAGTCATTTCCAGTGCCTTGATAACGGCGCATCTTTAACCCGGACATCAATAAAAATACAATGGTTGCAATGTGTTCTTTCCAATCGAAAGAAAAACCTTTAATTATGCCATCTTGGTCTATAACAAACCGCTACTTTCCGATCAAGCGAAATAAATAATACCTTAAATTCACTTTGTCCAGTTAAACAGGCAAACGGGTTCCATATTTTTTTCTTTCCCAAATTTTTCTTGCCGTTTGAATGAGATGTTAGTATTGAAACTATATCATATTGTGTAAATCAATGTCATCAGTCTTCTCGTCGATTTCAGGTCAACGGAATCTAAAAATTTCAGGATAACGCTTATCGTGAAAAAAGTAGGGATTGTCGTCAAAGAAGACGCCGAGGCCAAAAAGAAAGCTGACGAACTTGAACGCTGGCTCCGGTCTAATAATATCGATGTCGTCGGTAAAGAAAATCTGCCGCCGGGGCGCAGGATAGAAGACAGGTATAAAACCTGTGCGCCGTCCGACCTGTTTTGTGTTTTTGTGCTCGGTGGAGACGGAACCTTTCTGAGCGCGGTCCGATGGATCGGCGATCAGACGATACCGATTCTCGGCATCAAGTTCGGTGAAGTGGGATTTTTGGCGGAAACCGTGGAAGAGGATCTTTTTCCGACGGTCGAGACCGTATTGAATGAAAAGTTCGTTACAGAACAGCGGATGCGTCTTCTGGTCCTCGTTACGGTAAAGGATAAAGAAGTCGCCTGTGAAACCGTGTTGAACGACATCGTCATCAACAAGGGCGCCCTGGCCAGACTGGCCCATATCGAAACATATATCGACAATCATTATTTGACCACCTACAGTGCAGACGGGCTCATTGTCGCAACGCCCACCGGTTCTACCGCCTACTCCCTTGCTGCCGGCGGCCCCGTGATCCATCCGGCGGTACCCGGCATCCTCATGACACCGATCTGTCCGTTTACGCTGACCAACCGCCCGTTAATTGTTCCGGATTCCGCCACCATCCGAATCGGCCTGGGGAAAAAGTCTTCGGATATCATACTGACCTTCGACGGCCAGGCCGGCCTCGAGATTAACGAAGACCATACCATCATCATTAAAAAAGCGCCCTGTCCGGTTCATATGATTGCTTTGCCGGATCAGCATTATTTTGATGTTCTCAAAGCAAAGCTGAGGTGGAGTGGCGGGCGTGTTTAGCAGTGGTTTCAAAACCTTTCTTCGGACTCAATCTTCCATCTTCGCGATAGCTACGACGGGACAAGCTGTGTTGGACTGAGACGTCCAATCCTCGAAATATTCCAGATATTCCTTTGATGAACAGCGGATAATATATCGCGCTCAATTACTCGGAATAAAGACGAATCCTGTTAAAATATTCGGTGCGGCAGATGTTTTCAATTTGGACAAGATCTTGAAAAGGCCTGTTGAAATCGGTTTTTCCCGCAGTAAACACGCCGTGCCCATAGACGATGACCCCTTGATGTTCTCGTATGGCCTTGGGAACGGTATTGTAGAGCGCAAAAGGACCTGATCCGACTTCGCCGGATACGATGGGGATTTCACGTACGGACCGTTCATGAGGGCATTTTACATGACATTTATCGCGACACCGGCAGTTTTCCACATCACAGTCCATGGACAAAATAACGGAAAATTTGGGATGTCCATGAAGGATGGCCTTGCCGCCGGCATGCTGCACAATCTTCAAATGTGTCGGGAGTTCACTGGAAGCGGTGATGGGCGCACAGGAAGACCCGTTCAGCGGGCAGGGGTCGATGGCATCTTTGAGTTGATCGAGACTGCTGCCGGTCTGGCTGATATAAAGGGTTTGGCCATCACTAAATGAAATGTTCCCGAAATATGAATCGACCAGGCGATGTTCAACAACGAGTCGCCCGGCTTCCTGAATCGCTTTGTAAATATGTTTTTTTGATTTAAACGGCCCTTTCGTCAGAGAACCATTGAACGAAACCGGCGGATCGAGTGTCTGAATCACCCGATCGAACACCTGCCCGAATTTATTGTCCATCTGTCTTTTTTTTGTCAGAAATAGAAAGTCCACAAAGAATTTCACAAAACATGCAAAACAGACCGAAGAAAATGTGACATAGGCCTGTTCAAGACCGACCATGCCGTAAGTGATAATCCCGTGGCCGGGAATAATGACGCATTTTCGAACTTTTAGCAGCGGCACAATCGCATCGGGCGACAGTTCGAACGCCACCGGCAGATCATGGATAAATGTTCTGGTTTCACAATCAGTGGGAGTGATGGTGCCATTGGATGTCTCTGCCAGGTAATCGATGATGCTGCGATACGGCTCGGCAGGCTGTGAAAAAATAAGGGCGTTGATATTCAGTTGTTTGAATAATATTTCCAGCGCGAAAATTTTATCGTGGGTTCTGTTCCATTCAAGATGGGCGTCCAGGGAGCCCATAAGAGGTGCATCCGGATCCACAAGACCGCTTTTGATCAGCTTATTTTCGGTAATTTGAAACATCGGATATTTTCTCGATGGGCGCGAGCCCTAAATTCTGTGCGACCGCCGAAACGGGCATGCCGGTTTTATTAAGTTTTCTCGCCATGTAATAATTGGATCGCGCCGTCAAAAATGCGTCTCTGTCTATCGGGCCGATGCGCACACCGCTGTTTTGATCCCCGGCCATTGTAAAGAACCGGGATGGGAGATCGTCGTCCTTTTCAGTAAATCCGTTGGCGGCGTTCATCATGCGCTCATTGTAACAGATCCGTTCACCGACTGCGAAGAGATCCTGGGCAGATGTTTTGATGCCCGTAACAGCAGTATAGATTCTGGCATATTCTTCCAAAGATGCGGCAAAGAATATGAATTTGCATGCGGTTAGAGAATCTGCTACGGCATTCAGGTCTTCGCCGATTTTAATCATACGCGCTTTTTCGCTAAAGGAAAATCGATCGGTGGCCACCGGTTTTCTGAGGATTTCGTGACTGACGGGATACGCCCTCAAATGACAACCACCCCTGGAGGATACGGCATATGCAAGGGCCATCCCATAGGCGCCCCTTGGATCATACGCCGGCAATTCCAGTCCCTTGACCGCCATGGCAAGCTCGGATCGGCCGCAGGATATTGCATATTTTACCGCCCCCCGGCCGAGTTCGACGCCCCTGTTCTGTTTTTTTCCAATGTCCGTCAACAGCGAAACAATTTCTTTGGGCGACAGTTTTCTCTGTGTAATTTCCGAAAAGCATGCCAGCGTCGATGCCGCTGAAATGGTATCCATTCCCATGTCATTACATACCCTGTTGGCGGCGACAACGGCATTGATATCAGCATTGCCCAACAGCGCGCTGAAATGAGACATGGTTTCAAATTCGGGCATGCTCGTCCGATGCCCGGCGATCTTTTTACATAGAATGTGACATCCCCGGCAACCGGTCTTTTTGGGGGCATATTGTTTTTTGAACGCATATGCATTCATTTTCAGCGCCCGGTCAAAGCGGGTTTTTTGAAAATTATCGGTGGGCATCATCCGTCTTGCATCCATCAGGTCGTACAGCGCGCCGGTGCCGAACCGTGAAATCCCGAATTCCCCCAAAAGTACCGGAGACGCTGCGGCCAGCCGGAATACGTCTTCTTTTGCAGATGATAAAGCGACGGGGTCAAAGACGCTGGTTTTTTGCGTCCCTTTTACCGTGATATATTTTAAATTTTTGGCGGCAAACGAGAGTCCGATCCCGTCTCTTCCTGCGGCATAATGGCGGTCGACGATGATGCTGGAAAACAGAACACCGTTTTCCGCCGCCGGTCCGATAACGGCAGTGGCGCCTTTATCTTTGAGCAGCGAATTCACAGCGCCGATTTCCCGGCCTTTAAGATGGGATGCATCGACAATCCGGATATCGTTGTCTGTAATTTCTATGCCGCAGAGCCGGCTTGACTTTCCGGATATGACAATGCCGTCGAATCCGGCTTTTTTTAATTGAAACCCAAAAGATCCGCCCACAGAAGCATCACCCACCGTGCCTGTCAAAGGAGAGCGGGACATAAAGGTCATTCTGCCGCTGGTAGGCGATCGGGTATTGACAAGGGGACCGGTAAACAACAGAAGGGGCATTTGCGGATGGTTCCAGTCAAGGGTTATTGTGTTTCGGATATAAAATCCCGCCAGGCCCCTTCCGCCGATGAATTTTTTTAAGATCCCGATATCGGGATCTTCGGTGCGCCATGATCCTCGCGTGAGATCTATCCTGGCGATTTTGCCGTGCCATCCATACATTTTTTAAAGTATCCACATCACGGGTCAGAACTCGATTTTGCCGTTAAAAGACGTCGTGCCAAGTTTAGATAAACGCAAACCCGGAGTCAAGACGGAAAGGCCTGTACGCGCAATCATCTTGACATTTCGTGCTTTAAAACTTAAATTTCATAGGTTCTGTAACATTAAAGACTGAACACTCCCGTAAAAATCGGATATTTGATTTTTTGCGGGGCGACTTCTTTTCACCGGACGCATCGATGAGACCCAAAGATCTTAAATATTTGAAAACATGGTTTGAGACCTACGTCTCCGGGTTCTACACGGATGATGCCATGCATAACAATACCATCCGGCTCAAGGAGAAACACACGGAACAAGTGTGCCGGAATATGATATTGCTGGGAAATGCCCTGGGCCTGTCGGATCAAGACATGATGCTGGCGGAAACCATGGGACTTTTTCATGATATCGGCCGGTTCAAGCAATATGCCGTCTACGGTACGTTTAGAGACACGGACTCCGAAAATCATGCCCTGCTTGGGTTGCGGGAGCTGGCGGCACATGATGTTCTGGCCGGCTGCAGCGCGGATGAAAAACAATGGATCACCAAGGCCATTGCCTGTCACAACGCTGCCGAAATCCCTGTCGGTGCGAATGGAAAAACCCTGTTATTCATACGTCTATTAAGGGATGCCGACAAACTTGATATATGGAGAGTTTTTATCGAATATTACAAATCACGTGACAAACAGCCGAATCCGGTTGTGGAAATCGGGCTTCCGGACGAGCCCTTTTTTTCTCCGAAAGCGATTGCCGCTTTGAATGAAGACCGTTTTGTCCGCATAAAGGATCTAAAAACATCCGGCGATTTTAAACTGCTTCTGGTAAGCTGGGTGTTCGATCTTAATTTTGACTATTCATTTCAGCTTGTTAAAGATCGTCACTATATCGGGGAAATTGAGGCGACACTGCCGCCTTCAAAAGAGATTTCGGCGGCAATCAAACATGCCTATGAATATGTGGAACGCCATGTTCAGGGTTGAAAACTCAGTGTTCAGTGTTCGGAGTTCAGTGTTCAGCGGTTAAAGGTTCCCCGGTGAAATGGGCATGGCCCTTCACTATCGTGAATTTCACTGGGCAGGCAAGGTTTAAGCGTGAAAAAGCGATTTAAAAACACGGAAGGTAACATATGAATGACATCGTTTTATTATTGGTAATTGTCGGGCTGTGGTATCTGCTGCAGGCATATATCCTGCCGAAACTGGGGATTTCGACCTGAGTGCGTGATTCCTGTCAGGTGACAGGCAAAAAAGATAAGTTAGGGAAAAAGTTCTCGGAAAAGGGCGAAAAAAATTAAATACGCACCCGTTGATTATCTTCGGGGGAAATATGTTTAAAAAAATAATGATTCTCATTTTTGCCGCATTCGTCGGCATTGGGTGTCAACCGAGGGGTAAACATCTTGTGGTCAAATTCGATCACATTTACGGGCTGACGTCGGATGCCGGTGTTATTTTTGAAAAAAACCGAATCGGCACTGTGGGTGAGATCACCTATACCCAAGACGGCCATTTTCTGGTCGGGCTGAAGATCGAGAAAGCCTTTGCGAATACCGCGACGGAGTACACTCGATTTTTCATTGTTTCGGATCCGCTGAAAAAGGGCCGCAAAGCCGTGGAGATGATCCAGACCCAAAAGGGGGGAACCCCGTTGAAAAACAACGCCGTCGTCGAAGGTTCCGTCAAAATGTCGGTGATCGTTGAGCGCATGCAAAAGGATTTTGAAGGGGAGATGAAAGATCTCACCCGGCAATTCAATATGTTTGCAGAGCAATTAAAACAGGTTCCCGAGAGTGAGGATTATAAAAAATTAGAGAACGAACTGACGGACCTTTATACTGAAATGAAGCAATCCGGAAAAGCGGTTCGCGAGATGATACAAAAGGAGATCTTGCCGCGGTTGGAACAGGAATTGCAAAATTTAAAAAAGCGTCTGCAGAAAAACGGAAAAGAGGATGAATTAAAACCCCTTGAAACAAAAATGGAAAAAATCAAAAAAATATAACCGCCATTTAAAACCCCATGTTTCGCACTCTCGCTTTGCGTTTTGGTTTTTGCCAGCCCATTGACAGATGCCCCTTGTGACATTGATCTTCATGTGATTTGCGGAAATCCCGGAAAACTCTCAATATATTGTGGTATAATTTTCTTGACACACAAGATAGTTTGGTTTATAAAAAGATATTTTAAAAATACAGGAAGTTAAAACATAAAAGGCTCAAGGAACACACTGATGGCAAAAGCTATAGTAAAATGCCCTAAAGATCCGAAAATGCAATACTATCGCGAAGTTTGCAAGGAAATATTTCGAAAGGGAAACATCCGGAATTGGTGTAAGCAATGCGAGGTCTTTGGGGACAAGGAAAAATCGTCCGGCAAGGCATAAAATTTCTTTACGTTGGCATTCGATCAAAATTTTCACACAGGTTGATCTGTAATATGGATTTGATTTTATAGAGAATAAATTCTCCTTGAAACCATAGCAGAGGAGGCCGATATGATATCTTCACCATGTGAAAATTGCCATAGGAAAAATCAACCCAAAGAAAGTTGTGTCGATGATTGTGAAATCTTAAACGCCGTTCAACTGTACCTGGTATCCAAAGGAAACGATTTTTCTATTTCCGCCATTGATTATTCTGAAGAAGGAAGATTTTGTTTGAACAGTAAAGATGTCATGACTTAATTCGCGTGTCTTTTATAAGCGCGACAAAGCGACCTTTGAAAAATGTTCATTTTTGTTCAAGTTCGAGGAAGGCGAAAATTTTAACCACAGGAATACATTGAGTATTTTGAGGATCGAAATTTGAGCATGACGCAGAAATTGGGCAAAAAAGGGCGTTTTTCAAAGGTCTCACAAGATGACGAAAAGGAGGTGCTATTATGTACGTCGGTCGAATTATGCGAAAACATCTGGTAACCGTACCTCCGGATACAAATTTGCGAAAAGCCAAAGAAATTATCCAGGAAAAGCGGATTAACCATCTGCTGGTCGTTAACGAAAATGGAAAATTGGTGGGTATTGTTTCAGACAGAGATGTTAAGCAAAGCTGGGCTTCTCCGGCCACGACGCTGAGTGTTCATGAATTGAACTATCTTTTGAACCAACTCACCGTCGAGGCGATTATGGTTAAAAAGATTATCACCATATCGCCCGGCACCACCATCGAGCGTGCCGCTTATATTATGCAGGAAAATAGAATCAATGCCTTGCCGGTCATCGAATCGGATAAGCTTGTCGGGATTATCACGAGCACCGATGTTATGGGAGTTTTGCTCCGCGCCATCGGGTTCGATGATGATGAAAGCACCCGGTTTACCGTCCTGGTCGAAGATCGCATCGGGATTGTCGCCGAAGTTTCGAGGATTTTGAAGGAAGCGCAAATCAACATTCGCAGCCTGGTCTCCTGGCCGGAAAATGAATACCCCGGCGTTTATCATCTGGTGATGCGGGTGAAATTGGAAGATAAGGATAAGGCGATGAAAGTATTAGGCGACGCCGGGTTCAAAATTTTATCCGAATATGTAAATGATCTGACGCCGTATCTGCCAAAGAAGTGATCCCCTGATTGAGCGAAAGCCGATAACACCCCATCTTCTTCGTTATAAAAGGCTCGCAGTAGACAACTACGGCTTCGCCCTTGAAGCCTTGAACATGGGGCATCACAGCCAGAGGCGGGCAAGCCTCGACTTTCGTTCAATTAGGGGCAAATTAATGGTTATTAAAGGCCGTTATTAGAACAAAAGACCTTTCCGATATTTCTCCCAGCAATCGATCAAAGCGCAGGCAATCAAAGAAGACCGCTGCAAAAGACTCGCTTTGATCATGTATTCGTCTTCGCTGTGATCCTTGGCGCCGATGGGCCCCAAACCGTCGATAACCGGCGTATTTTCTCCGGCAATCACATTGGCGTCGGATACGCCGGATCTGAATTCTTCAGCTACTGAAAATCCAAGGGATGCCGCGGTTTCCCGAACCGCTTTAAACAGGTTTTTGTTTTTTGCAGATGCGGGCATGGGGGGCCTCGAACTCAATAGGGCAAAATGGGAATCGGTTCCGGGCACGTCGTTTCTTTGGGTAATTTCGGATATACTGTTTTCCAGGTTTGCCTTGTCCGACGGTTCAATGAATCTGAAATCGATACGGGCCAGGGCGTGATCCGCAACAGTGTTGGGACCGATACCGCCGTTGACTTTCCCTACATTGACGGTGATTCCCCGGTCCGGGTCGTTCAAGGATTCAAAGGCAATGATTTTATGGGCCAGTTCAAGAACGGCGCTGGCTTTTTCCTTTCCGGCGAAAGCCGCATGCCCTGCTTTTCCCCTAATGCTCAGTTCAAGGGACAGGTTTCCCTTTCGACCGGTGACGATTTCTCCGTTTCGGCCCCCGGTTTCCAGAACAAACGCAAAGGCGCTTTTAGCGGCCTCGCGTTGAATGAACGGTGTTGAACCGGGGGACCCGATTTCTTCATCGGCGTTGAATATGAAGGTGACGGGTATTTTTTTTAACAGGCGTTCATTATCCAGTGCTTTGAGGGCGAAAATACCGGCAACAAGTCCGCCTTTCATGTCGATGACGCCCGGTCCGTGAGCGTGAGCGCTGTCTTCTTTGTACCCGGTAAAGCCGGTATCTTCGGGAAATACCGTATCCATATGCCCGGTAAGAAGCATTTGTTTGTCGAAGGGGTCTTCGCAAAGGGACCGGACCACAAGATGATTCCCAAACGATTCCTGTTCGATGGTCCGGCAGGATACGGCATGGGGCTGAAATACCGACAGGATCAGATGTCCCACCCGGTCTACGCCGTTTTTGTTGTAAGTTCCGCTCTGAATCCGCACCATCTTTTCAAGGAGGGAAAACATCTCTTGATGGCGTGTTTTCAGGAATGCGGATATTCGGTTGTGAATCGTCATCTATTTTTTAGCAAAGGAAAAGTCGGGATTGGCGTATGCATCCGGGTCGGCATCCGGGTATTTGACTGCTTCATGGCTCCACGGCTTTGTGAGGATAACGTCCGCGCCCTCATGTCGCACGACATTGCTCCGATGCAATGGGATCTTGCCACCGGCCGTGGCAATATACCGCGGAACGGCGTCGCCGGAAATATTGCCGTACATGCTTTCCACGATATCCCTTCCCTTTTCCACCGGCACCCGGAAATGAGCAAACTGGGGATTTCGATAGCTGCAATTGAAAATGTAGTAGGGCCGGACATAACTTTCCTGAATGGTTTCGCACAGCTTCCACATTTTGACTTTTGTATCGTTGATTCCTTTTAAGAGAACAGCCTGGTTTAACACGGCGCTGACGCTTTTGGAGATGCTTTTGAAGGCATTTTGGGAAATTGGTGTGATTTCCTGGGCTGTGTTGATCTGAGTGACCACCCGAACCGGTTTTTTGTCATTGCTTTCTTCAAGGATTTCTAAAAGTTCGGTATCGATGCGCCAGGGAGTGGTGACCGGAATCCTCGTGCCGATGCGTTTCATGGTGATATGATCGATGTCGTCCAATGCCTTCAGAATTTTTTTGATCTTTTCATTGGGAAGGACAAAGGCATCTCCGCCGGTGATGAGGACATCCCTGATGCGGGTATTTTGCCGGATGTAATTTAAGGCTTCTTCATAGGCATTGTCGGAATAAATCCGGTCTTTTTTCCCAATGTGGGCAATCCGTAAACAGTGGGTGCAGTACATGGCGCACATATTGGTGGCCTTGATGGTGAGAACCCTCGGATAAAACTGGTCGATCAACCGCGCCGGAGAATGGTCCGCCGCAACCGGCGGGATTTCAATGCCGATGTTATCGACCATTTCACCGGTAGGCACCGATTGCAGCAATATCGGATCGTTTGTTTGACCGGGTTGAATCAGGCTGGCATAGTAAGGGGTCATGCGCATCCGGTAATTTTGCGTCACCCGCCCCACCTCTTCGATGATATGAATCGGCAGATCGATTATTTTTGACAGCTTTTCCACAGAGTCGATACAATGCTGGAGCTGTCCCGAATAGGAGTTCCATTCCTCGCCGGATATATCCAGGATCGATCTGATGCGGCGGGCGTTTTCCCGAATGGTCTCCCATAATTCGATGCCGCTTGGCGCTTCAAGGGTCTTGCGGCTCAGATAGTCGACAATCCGCTCATTGGCTTGCTCAACAATGGGAAGCGCGCGGTCAACCCGCCCCCCGACAGTGACCCCGTGTTCATCGATGTTTTGATGTTTAATTGCAAGTGATAATAGGACGTCTTTGGATATCCCGAAAACATCCGGTGCGATATTCAGATCTTCATGTATGTTTTTAAGCCGCACAAAAAGATCGATGATCGGCGTCGTGAGTTCCGTGTTTTCAGCGGCTTTAAAGAGAGCGCTTATTTCTGAAGCAAGCTTATCGGAGGCCTTTGGAATTTTAGGCATTTTTTGATCGGGCAATTTGAAAAGGCCGTCTATAAGTTCACGGGTAACAGCATCCGTGGTGTCATTTTGCGGCGTTTCGTGATTCATGGTGTATCTCCGGGTCCTTTGTTTTAATGATCGTAAGATCGATGGTTTTTTGTCCTTGTTTTAAACCCTGCTCAACATCAGCGGGGCTGTGCCCCAGGGCCACGATGCGCGCGATGAACGCGCCTTGGGCCACAACAAAGTCGCATCCGGCGTGTTCTAAGATGAGGAAATCTTTTTTCAGTTTTCCTTGGGCGACTTTTTTGAACGCTTCACGTTCCTGGGCGCTCTGAGGGATGTATCCTTCGGTTTGAACCGGATCTTGAATCTTATAGTTAAACGTGCCCCAGTGAAGATTTTTCGGATTTGATATCGTTTCCACGGTATTTACCGGGAACACCCCTTCCGTGACGGCATAGAATTCGAGTTCCGGCAGCATCGGCGAACCCGGCGACAGCGACTGTTCAAGGGTGAAACAGAATTCCAGGGTGGTACCCTGTTTTCGGGCATTGATTTCAAGAAAACGGATGCTGTTTTGATCGTCTACCAGAAAGTCACACCCGAAAATGCCCCGGTATCCTTCCCGGGCAAGCCACTTCCCTGAAATTCTCGTATATTCAACCAGCTTTGCAATGATGGTTTCATCCAGCACGGAAGGAAAAAAGGAGCCGGTAAACCGGGTTCCTTTCTCGATGCGTTGGTCTGCAACACCGGCAATATAAACATCGTCTTCATCGGCGACAACCGCCAGCACGGTTGGATCGTACGTGTGGGGTATAAACCGGCTGATCAGATACGGTTTGTCGGGTGCTGAAAACTTGTTTTTGATATCATCCATATCGTGGGCGATGATACTATTCACTCCGGCTGCGCTGTATTCACCGGATACAAAGAGTCCATCCGGCCAGAACGGGAAAAGTTCTTGTGCCGATGAAAGAAGGGCTTCGAAGTTATGGCAGACACGAAAATCAACCACCGGAAGCATATCTTTTAAGTGTTGATACTGGTAGATTTTACTGTTGATATGTTTTGCAATATGCTTATCCGGGCCCAAAATGGATACATTGGGAATCTCATCGAGGGTCATTTCGGGAATACTTTCAAACATGTAAATATAAATATGTTCCTGCCGATTCAGGAGTCTTTTGATCAAGGCGCGGATCCGGCGGTTATTTGAAACCGCGGCGGCAAATTCTTCGCTTGAAACCCTGCAACAGACATGAGCGCCGAATTGACATTCAAAGGTTTCGGCATAGGGGTTGATGACGATGAGGTTGTCGTAGTTGTATTGTTCGAATATATCCGGGACGATGGCGATGAAATCGAATTTTCGGCTGAATATGCGGGTCAGGGCCTCTTTTAAAAAGGCGTTCAGACCGTAATTTTTTAGTTCACCGATGTATAAGAAATATTCCGTGTCTTCTTCCAGTTGAAAATTGGAAAAATATATTTCAGACATTGTAAATACGCCGGTTCATTTTCAGGGTGATCACAAGAAACGAATGATTCATTTTTTTTGATGATCGATAAGGGAGAAAGTTTGCTCGCAATAACAACTGAAATTATAATTTGCAACCTATTTTTATTTAAAATATAAAAAAATCAGAGCGTCAAATAAAAATAAAATCGTGTAACGATTTTATGAAACGCGGCTATGCCGCTGAGTTAACGAAAGGCTAAAATTCCTATTTAACTTTTTAAAAAGGCCTGGATGAAAAATGGAAAAAGTGCTGGTCAGCGCCTGTTTGCTGGGAGACCTTGTAAGGTACAATGGTGCGGCCTTGATCTTAGAAGATCAAACGCTGACACAATGGCGTAAAGAAGGGCGTCTTGTTTCCATTTGCCCGGAAGTTGCCGGGGGACTTCCCGTGCCCAGACCCCGCGCGGAAATTGTCCGCGGCGACGGCCATACGGTATTAAACGGCCGAAGCAGCGTCATCAGCATCACCGGGCAGGATGTGACACGTTTTTTTTTAACGGGAGCGCAAAAAGCACTTGAGCTTGCTCGCGCTTATATCATCAGGCTTGCCGTTTTCAAAGAAGGAAGCCCTTCATGCGGGAGCGGCTATATTTATGACGGCAGTTTTTCCGGCATTAAAAAGCCGGGAAATGGCGTCGCCGCAGCGCTGCTGGATAAAAACGGTGTTCGTGTGTTCAGCGAACGAAACATCTCCGAAGCCAGGAAATATTTAAAAAGGGAAAATGGAATAATGGTCGATAGCATATAACTGTTGTTTCGAGTCAAGGGATTTAAAGCCAACTTCAAATGAGGCGGTCATGGCCCACCACAGCGTAAAATCCGGATATGTCGAGCTTGCGGACCGCTTGAACCGGTTTCCCCAGGGAGCGCCTCCCTCAAAGCTTTTGTACAAAATTCTGGAGATGCTCTATACTGAAAAAGAAGCAAAACTGGTGTCATTGCTGCCCATAAAACCGTTTTCCATCGAAAAAGCAGCCCGTGTCTGGGAAATGACGCCCGGCGCCGCCCAAAAAATTTTGGATATGCTTTGCCGCCGGGCGATATTAATGGATATAACGGAAAACGGCCGCCGGGTTTTTTGTCTTCCACCGCCCATGGCCGGATTTTTTGAATTTTCCCTGATGCGGATCAGAAACGACATTGATCAGAAAGTATTGAGCGAGTTGTTTTATCAGTATCTCAATGTTGAAGATGATTTTATCAAGGCGCTGTTCGTCGAAGGAGAAACCAAGCTGGGGCGGGTGTTTGTTCAGGAACCGGCGCTTTCAAAAAATAATCGATTGCACATACTCGATTATGAGCGGGCGTCGGAAGTGATTCGAACCGCTTCGGCCATCGGCATCAGTATCTGTTACTGCCGCCACAAGATGTCTCATGTGGGCAGAGATTGTGATGCGCCCAAAGAGATCTGCATGACCTTCAATGTGGCGGCATCATCTTTGATTCAGCACGGCTTTGCGCGACCGGTTGGGGTTTCAGAGTGTTTGGCGCTTCTGGAAACCGCGTATGATTACCATCTGGTCCAATTCGGCGACAATGTCCGCGAAGGCGTCAATTTTATCTGCAACTGCTGCGGATGCTGCTGTGAGGCAATGATCGCCGCACGAAAATTTGCCATTTTTCATCCGGTTCATACCACTAATTTTATCCCGCAGATTCAAAAGGATGCCTGCACGGGATGCGGAAAATGCGCTGAACAATGTCCGGTGGAGGCCGTGGTCATGGTTTCTGCCAATGATCCGCGCCATCCGAAAAAGAAAAAAGCCCGGCTGAATGAGAATATCTGCCTGGGATGCGGCGTGTGCAAAAGGGTCTGTCCCGCAGGCTGCATCCGTCTTCGATCACGGAAACAACGGGTGATTACGCCGTTGAACACGGCCCACAGGGTTGTGCTGATGGCGGTTGAGCGGGGCAAGCTTCAGCATTTGATTATCGATAATCAGATATCAAAGCACCACCGGGCCATGGCAACGGTTTTAGGCGTTATTTTAAAGCTGCCGCCCATCAAACAGGCCATGGCCTGCCGGCAGATGCAATCGATTTATCTGAATACTTTGGTGCAGCAGTTGAATTTATGACCCTGGGCTTTTAAAGCACTGTACAATGTCCGGTAATGCTTTGCCGCCGGGCTGTTGAATGAAGAATCCCTGTCTGCTGCTCAGCGCCGCGTGTGAAAATGGATTTTTCTCAATATTGATATCCATGATGATGCCGTTTCGCTGCTTGACTTCCCATACCACCTGGTTGGGAAGATTGGTGGCGCCCGATGTGCCGACCACGATTAACAGTTCTGTTTCCCGGGCAACGTTTAACGCACTGCGGTACCGGTAATAATGCTCATTGTAGATTTCATCGAACCAGAGCACATGGGGTCGTGTCCGGTTGCCGCAGTCCGGGCAAAGGAGCAATTGGCGATCCTGCCCGGTCAAGGGGTCGTTTTTTTCTTTGCCGGTCAATGCTTCGGGGATCGGAAAAACGTTTCTTTTGCATTCCTCAAAGCAGCGCATGAAAAATACGTTTCCGTGGATCTGAAACGTTCTGTCCAGGCTGTTTCCGGCCCGAACATGTAAATTATCCACATTTTGCGTAATCAGCGTAAAACGGTTTTGAAACAGCGCTTCCATTTCAACCAGGGCATGGTGTCCTGAGTTGGGCAGCGCCCTTTTACAAACGCCGAGCCGATACAGATACCATTTCCAGACCTCGTCGGGATTTTGCGCAAACATCTGATACGTCGCCATTTCCTGGGGCTGATATTCCTTTGAACCGATGGTCCAATACCCTTCCGGGCCCCGAAAGGTAGGGATATTGCTTTCCGCAGAGATGCCGGCGCCGGTTAAGACCGTAAGCCTTCCATTGCTTTTTGCAAAATTCCGAAGAATTTTTTCAAGTTGGTGATCCAATGATAAGGTTCCTTGGATTGATGATTTATTGTTCTTTTTTTGATTTTTCAAAGGCTTGCCCGACGTATATAACGATTTGTTCAAACCAGGCAATCTCTTTTTCAGAAAAGGGGATATCGCTGGTTCTGGCGATAAAATACGCACCGATGACCCCGCCCATGGTTATGATGGGAGAGATCATCGCCGCCTTAAAAGGGAGTCGCTTTTGCAGGTGCGGAAGCTGAAAAGCGATTTCGGTATGGGATAAAATAGGCACTTTTAACTTGTTCGGCTTTAGGCCAATCACCCCCTTCCGGAGGTTAAATCAAAGTCGCCCCCCCTCAGGGGTAGGATATTTACTTTATCGGTAATTTTTTAAAAATCTTAACCTGCGTCGCGATACCGGCGTCAATATTGAGTTGACGCCATCTATTTGTTATTATGATAATATTTTTATATTTAACGAAGGTTACCGCCCGGGAAAAAGCAAAAATAATTTTATTGCGGATTAACCGGGGAAAGCCTATGATGTAGCGGTTTATATCAAAAGGAGCTAACCTGCATGGATTTAAGCAAAAACCAAATTCCCGAGCATGTAAAAAGCATACACTTGATTGCCATATGCGGCACCGGCATGGGTGCGTTGGCCGGCATGCTCAAAGATGAGGGCTATCTGGTGACGGGATCGGATCAGAAAGTGTATCCGCCCATGAGTGAATTTCTTTCCGGCAAAGGTATTGACATAAACGAGGGATTTCATGAAAAAAATGTTGCCTACGGCCCGGATCTGGTTGTGGTGGGCAACGCCGTGTCAAAGGATAATCCCGACGTTACCGGAATGCGCCAAAAGGGTCTTTATTTTTGTTCCATGCCCCAGGCCGTGAATCGATTGATTATGCAGGGGAAAAACTCCCTGGTTGTCGCCGGCACCCACGGTAAAACCACCACCGCTTCGATTTTAGCCTGGATTCTGTATACGGCCGGTCTGGATCCCACCTTCATGATCGGCGGGATTCTAAACAATTTCAAGAGCAATTATCGCCTGGGAAACGGTGAACACATGGTGATCGAAGGGGATGAATATGACACGGCTTTTTTCGATAAGGGGCCGAAATTTTTACATTATGATCCCGCTATCGCCATATTGACAAGTGTTGAATTCGATCATGCCGATATCTTTAAAGATCTTGTCCAGGTCAAACAGGCCTTTGACGCTTTTATCAGCGGCATTTCGGATCAACACACGCTGATCGCCTTTGACCAGGACAAACATATCGCCGAACTTGTTCGCGGAAAGCGATGCCGGACGGTTTCATACGGCCGAAACGCCAACGCCATCTGGCAATTGGGTTCCGTTACGATTTCCCGGCCATGGACTTTTTTTGACGTTTTAAAGCACGACACCCTATTCGGAACCTTCAAGACGCGGCTGATGGGAGAACACAACCTGTTGAATGCGCTGTCTTGCGTTGCCGCGGCAGACCGTCTGGCGATACCGGCGGAAGCTGTGGCCGCGGCCTTTGAAACGTTTGAAGGGGTCAAGCGTCGCCAGGAGGTACGCGGCGAAAAATCCGGCATCACGGTGATGGATGATTTTGCCCATCATCCCACCGCAGTTAAAGAGACCATCCGGGCGGTCAAACCGTTTTGCCCGGGCGGGCGCCTCATTGCCGTGTTCGAACCCCGAACCAATTCAAGTATGCGAAATGTATTTCAAAATATCTATCCCCTCTCCTTTGACGGCGCCGATTTGATCTGCATTCGCCAGCCCTCGCTGTTGGAAAAAATTCCGCCACAGGAACGCTTTTCATCCCAACAACTGGTGGCGGATCTCAAGGACCGGGATAAAGATGCCCACTATTTTACGGATACCGATGCGATCATCGATTTTCTCGTCACAGAGGCCAAATCCGGCGATCTGATCCTGGTCATGTCCAACGGCGGATTCGACAATATCCATGAAAGGCTGCTCTCCACCCTTTAACTTCAAATATCTGGACGCGCGCAAACAGCTCCCAATGAAATGATGTTGACAATTTCCATTCGATTCGTTAACCATTAAAACCAAATGGGTTAACCTGGCAACCGGTAATGAAAGAGAAAATTCTAAACATACTGAGAGCGGAAAAAGGGGTGGTTTCCGGCGAGGATCTGAGCGGCCGGCTCGGCGTCTCGCGGGTCTCTGTCTGGAAGCATATTAAAAAGCTTCAAGCGGTTGGATATCATATCGAAGCCACTTCAAAGGGCTATGTTTTGGCGGGCACGCCGGACGTTCTTTATCCGTGGGAATTCGGCGATAGGGCATCCAAAATACATTATTTCGATGCGGTGGATTCCACAATGAACATCGCAAGGGACCTTGCCAGAAACCAGTGTCCGCATTTTACGGTGGTGATTGCCGGCCGGCAGGAAAAAGGAAAAGGGCGGCTCAAAAGAACCTGGCGATCTTCCGAAGGCGGGCTCTACTTTACGATCGTGATCAGACCTGACATACCGCCGGCATTGAGTTCAAGAGTCAACTTTGCGGCATCCATGGTCCTGGCCCAAACCCTGCGCAGCCGCTTTGACGTTCGCGCCGCGGTCAAATGGCCCAATGATATTCTGGTGGAAGGCAAAAAACTTGCGGGCATCCTTTCGGAGATGGATGCCGAAACCGATCGCGTCAACTTTATCAACATCGGGATCGGGATCAATGTGAACAATGATCCGACGCCCTATGAACCCACGGCAGTGTCTTTAAAACAGATTCTCGGCAAACCGGTGGAAAGAAGGGAACTGTTGAAGGCGTTTCTCGATGGTTTCGAACACGCCATCGATGATGCGAATCTTGTAGATGTGGTTTCCCAATGGAAAAGATATACCCAAACATTGAACCGGAAGGTTAAAATCGTGACGACCCGGGAAGTGGCTCAGGGCCTTGCCGTGGATGTCGATGACGATGGTGCGTTGATATTGAAAATGCCGGACGGCTCCCTGAAGCGGATTATTTATGGGGATTGTTTTCATGAATAGACTATTATTCCATCATTCCATATTCGCGGCAAATGCTCTGATTGCAATTAATATTTTATATTTCAACAAATCACAAAAATCACGAGACGTTTAATTATGGATTCTTCTGATTCACTTCGAATGACGGTGTATGCCTCGCTGATGGCCGCGCTCACCGCAGCCGGCGCCTACGTCGCCATACCCATCGGACCGGTGCCCATCGTCCTTCAGAATCTTTTTATATTTCTTTCCGGTCTTTTGCTGGGACCCCGGTGGGGGGCTGCGAGTGTCGGCATCTATCTTCTGGCCGGCGCTCTGGGGCTTCCGGTGTTTGCGGGCGGCACCGGCGGCATCGGCCATTTTGCCGGACCCACCGGCGGCTATCTGCTGGGATATCTTCCGGCGGTATATGTTATCGGCCTGATATCAAGCGGATCGAAAAAGCGTGTGGTCCTGGATATTGTCGCCATGGTCGCCGGGAGTGTGGTTGTTTATGCCATCGGGCTTTCGTGGCTGAAAATATTGACGAAAATGACCATGGCCAAAACGCTGGCGGTGGGCATGCTTCCGTTTCTCCCGGGAGATGCGCTTAAAATTGCTGCGGCGGTTTCCATCGCAAAAGCGTTGCGGCCCGTCATCGACAGAGGACAGACGACGGACGACGGACGATGGACGACGGAGGACGGATAACGGATGACAGAAGTTAGAGACCAGAGGTCAGAAGGTAAGAAAATCAGAAGGTGAGAAGGTAAGAAGTTAGGAAGGGCGGAAGGTGAGAGAAAAACTAACCTTTTGATTTTCTTAGCGTCTTAACTTTTTGTTCTCAAGAAAGGTCGGAGGGCTACAGGACGGGCTTTCGAACTTGACGAAATCAGAAATCGGCAGTCAGAGAATATTGACGTGAATATCATAGAGATCGAAAAGCTAAACCATCGGTTTGCAGACGGCGCTATGGGGCTGAAAGATATCAACCTCTCCATCCCGGAAGGGTCGTTCGTGGTCATTGCCGGAATGAACGGATCCGGGAAAACGACCCTGTTGCGGCATCTCAACGGACTGCTGCTGCCGACGAGCGGAACCGTATATGTTTCCGGCATGTCCGTATCTGAAAATCCTGCCCGATCAAGACAGATGGTGGGCATGGTGTTTCAGGATGCCGACAGCCAGATCGTTTGTGAGACGGTTTTTGAAGACGTGGCGTTCGGGCCGGAAAATCTTCGTCTGGACCGCGGTGAGGTGGAGCAGCGGGTGATGCAGGCGCTTAGGACTGTGGGGCTTGTCGATCACAGGGATAAAAGTCCCTATTTGCTTTCGGGGGGCGAGAAGCGGCGGCTTGCCATCGCGGGTGTTTTGGCCATGGAGCCCAAGGTGCTGGTTTTTGACGAGCCTTTTT
>Ga0315556_1000811_pt1 | contig 19479 bp, 4 predicted proteins | sample SalMarSW160310MG_FD_202112 | JGI IMG/M metagenome (GOLD analysis project Ga0315556, IMG submission 202112) | Salt marsh sediment microbial communities from the Plum Island Ecosystem LTER, Massachusetts, United States - Salt Marsh Sediment SW1603-10 ...
CCCTTCAGCTCGGGGTGCAGCACGCCGAGCGCGTAGGCCCGGTCGGCCAGGCCCCGCTCCACCAGCCGCCTGATCTCTTCCGACGGGCCGGCGTGCACGACGAGCGCCCATCCCAGCGTGGCGCTGGCGATCAGGCCTAGTAACGACCGACGCACGATTCTGTCCCGGATGGTGGATGCGCTGATGGGATACCGTGATTTTAGTCTCGCCGCAAGCGCCCGAGCTTACGGATCGGACAGCTTCTCTGGCCTGGCGCGCCCTCGCCGGATACACTGCGGCCCCGACCCGAACCGGAGGTGACCCATGCCGAGCCGGCCCCGGCTGTTCACGCCCCTCGCGCTGCGCGGGGTGACGCTCAAGAACCGCATCGTGATCTCGCCCATGTGCCAGTACTCGGCCGTGGACGGGCACGCCAACGACTGGCACCTGGTGCACCTGGGCCGCTTCGCCCTGGGCGGCGCGGGGATGGTGTTCACCGAGGCGACCGCGGTCGAGGCGCGCGGACGCATCACCCACGGCGACCTCGGCCTGTGGGAAGACGGGCAGATCGCGGGTCTTTCCCGCGTGGCGAACTTCCTGCGCGCCCACGGCGCGGTGCCGGCGATCCAGCTCGCCCACGCCGGGCGCAAGGCGAGCATGCAGCGCCCCTGGCACGGCAACGGCCCGCTCGACGAGCGCGACCGCGCGCGCGGCGACCTGCCGTGGCAGGTCGTGGCGCCGAGCGCGCTGCCGCTGGACGAAGGCTGGCTCGTGCCGCACGATCTCTCGGTGGCCGAGATCGCCGCGCTGCAGGACGCCTGGCGCCGGGCCGCGCGGCGCGCCCTGGCGGCCGGGTTCGACGTGCTCGAGATGCACTCGGCGCACGGCTACCTCGGGCACGAGTTCCTCTCGCCGCTGTCGAACCGCCGCGGCGACCGCTACGGCGGCGACCTCGCCGGGCGCATGCGCTTCACCCTCGAGACGGCCGAAGCGGTGCGGGAAGTCTGGCCGCAGGACAAGCCGCTCTTCGTGCGCGTGTCCTCGGTCGACGGGCTCGAAGGCGGCTGGACGATCGAGGACACCGTGACGCTGGCGCGCGAGCTCGCCGCGCGCGGCGTCGACGTCGTCGACTGCTCCTCGGGCGGCCTGGCGGGATCCGCGACCGCGGCCCGGGTCAAGCGCGGCCCGGGCTTCCAGGTGCCCTTCGCCGAGCGCGTGCGGCGCGAGGCGGGCGTGAAGACGATGGCGGTGGGGCTGATCCTCGAGGCGCAGCAGGCCGAGGCGATCCTCGAGGCGGAGCAGGCCGACCTGATCGCCATCGGGCGCGAGGCGCTCTACGACCCGAGCTGGGCGCTGCACGCCGAGGCCGCCCTCGGGCTGCAGGGCGAGTTCGAGTCCTGGCCGGTGCAGTCGGGCTGGTGGCTCGAGCGCCGGCGCCGCTCGATGCTGCGCAGCGCCTGAGATGGGGCTGGTCGAGGCGGCGCTCGCATTGCGCGACGAGGTCGAGGCGCTTGCCTTCGCGCCGCCGGTCGCCTACGTCTACGACCCGCTCGAATACGCCTGGGCTCCGCACCGCGAGTACCTCGAGCGCTACGGCAGGGGGCCGCGCGAGATCGTGCTGCTGGGGATGAACCCCGGGCCCTTCGGCATGGCGCAGACCGGGGTGCCCTTCGGCGACGTCGGCATGGTGAGCGACTGGCTCGGCATCGAGGCGCCGGTCGGCCGCCCGGCGCGCGAGCACCCCAAGCGCCCGGTGCAGGGCTTCGCCTGCCCGCGCGGCGAAGTGAGCGGGCGCCGGCTGTGGGGCTGGGCGCGCGCGAGGTTCGGTGAGCCCGAGCGCTTCTTCGCGCGCTTCTTCGTCGCCAACTACTGCCCGCTCTCGTTCATGGAGGCGGGCGGGCGCAATCTCACCCCCGACAAGCTGCCGCGCGCCGAGCGCGAGCGCCTGTTCGCCGCCTGCGACCGGGCCCTGCGCGCGAGCGTGGCGGAACTGCGCCCCGCGCACGTGGTCGGAATCGGAGGCTTCGCCGCCGCGCGCGCCGCCGCGGCGCTCGACAAGGCCGGCGTCAGCCTCGGCAGCGTGCCGCACCCGAGCCCGGCCAGCCCGGCCGCGAACCGCGGCTGGGAAGCGTTGATGGACAAGGCCCTGGCGGGACTCGGTATCCTGCCCGGGTAGGCACGACAAGGACAAGGAGCCCCCTCATGACCCCGCCGCTGACGAAGGACCCGGCCTGGAAGGCGCTCGCCGAGCACGCAAAGGACATGCGCGAGGTGCATCTGCGCAAGCTGTTCGCCGACGACCCGGTGCGCGGCGAGCGCTTCGCCGCCGAGGCCGAAGGCCTCTACCTCGACTACTCGAAGAACCGCATCGGCGACGAGACGCTGCGCCTGCTGTTCAAGCTGGCCGAGGCGCGCGGCCTGCGCGCGAAGATCGAGGCGATGTTCCGCGGCGAGCGGATCAACCTGACCGAGAACCGGCCGGTGCTGCACGTCGCGCTGCGCGCGCCGGAGCGCGAATCGATCGCGGTCGACGGCCAGAACGTCGTCCCGGGCGTGCACGCGGTGCTCGAGCAGATGGAAGCGTTCAGCACCCAGGTGCGCGAAGGCCGCTGGCTCGGCCACACCGGCAAGCGGATCCGCAACGTCGTCAACATCGGCATCGGCGGCTCCGACCTCGGCCCGGCGATGGCCTGCCAGGCGCTGCGCCACTACGGCAGGCGCGAGATGACCTTCCGTTTCGTCTCGAACGTCGACGGCACCGACTTCGCCGAGGCCACCCGCGACCTCGACCCGGCCGAGACGCTGTTCGTCGTCTGCTCGAAGACCTTCACCACCCTCGAGACGCTCGCCAACGCGCGCAGCGCGCGCGCCTGGTCGCTCGCCGCACTCGGCGACGAGAAGGCGGTGCGGCGCCACTTCGTCGCGGTCTCGACCAACGCCGCCGAGGTCTCGAAGTTCGGCATCGACACGCAGAACATGTTCGGCTTCTGGGACTGGGTCGGCGGGCGCTATTCGCTCGGCTCGGCGATCGGCCTCTCGCTCATGCTCTCGATCGGGGCGGAGAACTTCCGCGCCATGCTGGCGGGCTTTCACGCCATCGACCGCCATTTCCGCAGCGCGCCGCTGGAGAAGAACCTGCCGGCGCTGATGGGGCTGATCTCGCTCTGGTACAACGAGTTCTTCGGCGCCCAGAGCACCGCGGTGCTGCCCTACGACCAGTACCTCGCGCGCCTGCCCGCCTACCTGCAGCAGCTGGTGATGGAGTCGAACGGCAAGCACGTCACGCTCGAGGGCGCGCGTGTCGACTACCAGACTTCGCCCGTGGTCTGGGGCGAGCCCGGCACCAACGGCCAGCACTCGTTCTACCAGATGCTGCACCAGGGCACGCGCCTCGTGCCCTGCGACTTCATCGGCTTCTGCAAGCCGCTCAACCCGCTCGACGGCCACCACGACCTGCTGATGGCGAACATGTTCGCCCAGGCCGAGGCGCTCGCCTTCGGCAGGAAGGCCGACGACAAGGCGCCGCAGCGCAACTTCGAGGGCAACCGCCCGAGCAACACGATCCTCGCCGAGCGGCTCGAGCCGCGCACGCTGGGCGCGCTGATCGCGCTCTACGAGCACAGCGTCTTCACCCAGGGCGCGATCTGGAACATCGACTCCTTCGATCAGTGGGGCGTCGAACTCGGCAAGGTGCTCGCCCAGCGCATCGCCGGCGAGCTCGCGCCCGGCGCGGCGCCGGCCGAGCACGACAGCTCGACCGCCGCGCTGATCGCGCGGTACCGCCGCCTGCGGGGCTAGCGGTGCTCGTGCCGGTCTAGGTCGAAGACCACGAAGTTGGGCGACTTGCTCGTGATCGGCCGGTCGGACGCGTAGGGCGAAAGCTTCACGGTCCAGCCGCCGGTTGCTTCCGCCTGCCAGTCGATCCGGTCGGCGAGGCGGTCGCGCAGCCAGCGCGATTCGTTCTCGCCCCGGTGGACATCGTCCCTGCCCGGCCCGCCGGAGAGGCGATCGTGTCCGCCCTCCCCGATCAGCCAGTCGCTGCCCTCGCCGCCGTCGATCGTGTCGTTGCCGCCGGCGCCGTCGAACGCGGCCGGCCGCGCGAGCGCTTCGGCGACCTCGTGAAGCGCCGCATGGAACTCGTGCCAGTCGACGCCCGGGACGACCGTGACGCTGGAAAACGCGACGCTGTCGCCGAACAGGAGGTCGTCGCCAGCGCCGCCTTGGATCGTGTCGGCTCCGCCCACCACGAGCTCGGACGCGCCATCGCGCTCATGATCGAAGTCACCGCGATGCCAATCCCCGTCATGCCGATCGCCGTTCGTAACCCCGCCCACCGCGGCCAGCAGCGTCACCGTCGGCTGATAATTCACGAACGAGTCGCCGATCGCCAGGTCGTTGCCGTCGCCGCCGTCGATCACGTCGTTGCCCGAGACGATCAGATCGACGTGGTGCTCGATCACGGTCTCGAGATGGTGGTGATGCGTGACCTGCACGACGACGTCGTTCAGGCTCCGCGCGATCCGCGACAGGTCGGCCAGCGCGTCGCCCATGCGGTCGCCCGCGCCGGCGATGGCGTATTCGAGATGCTCGAAGCTCTCGGCCAGGTCGACCGGCAGGCCAATCGAGGGCGCGACCGTGATGCTGTCGTCGCCGATCAGGGTGTCGTCGCCCGCGCCGCCGTCGAGCACGTCGCTGCCGACTGTGAAGACCTGATCGATCACCGTCGTCGAATGGGGCTCGTGCCAGCCGTGACTCCAGGAGGCGTCGTCGGCCACGCAGCCTTGCGCGCGCACCATGTCGGCGAACGCGTCCGCGGCGGCGACCAGGTCGCGCGCGTTCGCGAGCGCGGCCGCCATGCCCGCGGCGTCGAAGCTCAGCTGGGGCGTATCGAGCACCAGGTTGTCCCCGACCAGCACGTCGTCGCCCTCGCCGCCCGCGAGCGTGTCGTTGCCCGGCAGCAGGTCGATGTGGTGCGCGTAGTCGGTGACGAGCGCCGCGTAGGCGGGTCCCTGCGGCGCGAGCAGTCTCTGCGTGATCGGCGCGCGGCCCGGCATGACTTCCATCTGCGGCACGATCACCGAGCCGTCGGGCATCAACAGGCCGTGGCGCACCTGCGGCACCCCGGCACCCGGCGAATCGATGAACGCCTGGTCGCCGACCAGCGTGTCGTTGCCCGCGCCGCCGTCGAGGCTGTCGTCGCCGGCACCGCCGGCGAGGAAGTCGTTGCCCGCGCCGCCGAGCAGCGTGTCGTCGCCGCTGCCGCCGTAGAGCGCGTCGTTGCCCGCGCCGCCGTCGAGGACGTCGTTGCCGTCCGAGCTCAGGCTGAGCAGCAGCGCCTGCGGGTCCGTGCCGCCTTCGAGCAGCACGAGGTCGGCCTCGAGCAGCGCCTGCACCGTGGCCGCATCGGCCTGCGGCGCGCTTGCGCCGGAAAGCGGGATCGAGCCCGTCACGCTCGCCTCATCGAGCAGCAGCACGCTGGTGACCGCAGCGCGGGTCACTTCGCCGGGCCCGCCGAGGATCACGTCGTTGCCGTCGCCGCCCGAGAGATGATCGCCGCCCAGGCCGCCGATCAGCACGTCGTCGCCCGCGCCGCCGTTGACCGTGAGCCCGACCGTCGCGCCCGAGCCGTCGAGCGTGTCGTCGCCCGAGCCGAGCAGGAAGGTCAGCCCCTCCAGCCTCGCGTAGCCGATGCCGGCGCCCATACCCAGGCCGGTGATCGTGTCCGCGGTGACATGGGTGGAGGTGGGGTCGGTGGCGCCGCTGTCGTCGAGCGTGAGCGTGTCCGTCCCATCGCCGCCATCGATCGCGAGCGGGCCGTCGATCGCGCCTACAGTGCCGCCGAGCGCGGGCGCGAGGCTGCCCACCGTGACCGTGTCATCGCCCGCTCCGAGGTCGATCGCCCCGGCGGTGCCGGCGTGGGTGCTCGTCACCGCCAACGCGTCGTCGCCCGTTCCCAGGGCGATCACGAGCTGCTCGGCGTTCGCGTAGTCGATCCGTCCCCCGGCGCCCATGCCGAGCCCGCTGATCCCGGCGGCGCTCAGGCTTCCAGAGCGTCCCGTCGCGTCGCCGCTGTCGTCGACGCTGATCGTGTCGGTGCCGTCGCCCGCGTCGATCGTGAGCACCGCGTCGATCGCGCCGAGCGTGCCGCCGCTGTTCGAGGTCGCCGAGGCCATGCTGCCGATGCGGATGACGTCGTTGCCGCCGTAAGTATCGATCTCGGTGTCGATCGCGAGCGCGTTGATGACGATCACGTTGTCGCCGTCGTCGCCGCCGATCGTCATCGACGTGCCGGTCACTTCGCCGGAGATCTGCAGCAGGCCGCCCGCGTGCAGCAGCACCGCGCCCGCCGAATGCACCGCGCCGCCGGCCTCGATCACGAGGTCGCCGCCCGCGCTCAGGGTCACGTCTCCAGCGGTCGAGGTCACCGTCGCGCCGTCAAGAACGGTCAGGTCGCCGCTCGCGCTCAAGTCGATCGTGCTGCCGATCACGTCTCCGCTCACCGTCAGCGGGCTGTGCGTCGAGATGACCACCTCGCCCGCCGCCACCGCCTCCGACACGGTTAGCGCGCCGGCGTTGTCGATCCAGATGCCGCCGCCCGCCGAGTCCGCGTGCAGCTCCGAGAGCACCGTCTCGAGCGCGTTGTCGCCGGCGCCGATGTCACCGCCGGTGGCGAGCACCGCGCCTGCCGCCTGGATGTCGGTCGCGCCGCTCGTGTCGTCGTCGAGGATCGAGCCGGAGGCGGCGAGGACGGCCGTGCCGCCGGCCTGGACGAAGCCGACATTCAGATCGCCCGCGTCAGACGTGAGCGTGACGTCTCCGCCTGCGGTCACGTGGAGTAGGTCGTAAGTGCCGTTGACGCCGACCAGCGTCGGTGCGCCGCCCGGGTCGGCCGACGGGAAGAAGATCTGCGACTGCAGCGCGTGAACGTCGATGTTGCCGCCGGCGACGACGCTCACGAGGTCGGCGCCGTTGATGGTGTAGCCGGCGGGCACCGTGAAGCTGGAGTCTTTGATTTCCATCAACTGCGTCTCGAGATCGATGTCGCCGCCCGCCAGCGCGTTTAGCGTCGCGTGCTCTGTGTCGGCGAACAGCCGCAGGCTCAGGTCCGCGCCGGCGGCCCCGATCTGCCCAGCGTCGGCCTCGAGGCTCGCGTCGTGCGCATTGATGTAGGCGCCGGGCAGCGCCAGGATGTCGCCGCCCGTGTTGACCACCGACACGACGCCAGTCGGATTCTCGATCCCGCCGGCGAGCAGGACGTCCGACGCGGCATTGTTCTCGATCTGGACCTGCGGCGACGTGAGACCGGTACCGAGGTCGGACACGACGTTGAACGACGACGAATCCAGAGCCGGATCGGCGGTGATCTGCAGGTCCGCCTCGATCGGGTTCGGATTGATCGAGCTGATGTTGTTGATCTTCAGGTCGAGGTTCGAGTTGTTGACGATCGTCACCGTCGCAAAATTCGCGTTCTTGTGGATCGTTCCGTCTCCCGATATCGCGCCGCCGGGCGAGCTGAGAACGACCGTCCCCGCGCCCTGTCCGCCCGCGATGTCCGCAACGTTGACCACGTTGCCGTCGATCTCGGCCGTGATGCCGGCCGCGTCGAGGCTGCCGTCCGCGTTGATGATCAGCCGCGGACTGCTTGCGCCGCCCTGGAAGATTTCCCCGTCCAGGTTGATCGAATTGGCACTGTGAAACGCGCCCGTGAGGTGCGATGACTCGTCGCTGTGCAGCACCACACGCGTGATCGTCGTCACCCAGTGCACGATGTGCTTGACGATCCAGCCGATGATCGGAATATGACTCGTCACATTTTCGACCACCTTCGCGACGTTGACGATCGTCTGCACCACGGTCGCGGCATTCGCGTCCGCATTGTTGCCGTACGTGGAATCGGTCTTGGGCGACTCCGCCGTCACGGACACGTTGTCCGATGTCAGCCTCGAGCCGGCTCGGATGTCGACATCGGAATTTAGCTCGGTCTCGTTGTGCCCAGTCGCGCGCACTGTCCCAGTGAGCCCACCGCCGATCTTGGCATTGCCGGTGCTGTTCACGGCTACGCCGACCTGGCGCGAAATGATCTCGAGAAGCTGTGCCGCGGTGATGCTCGCGCCGTTGCCGACGACAACGTCGGTGCGCGCCGACGCGTCGACGATCGATTGCGCGTCCGAAGTGGAGTCCGCCGCGTAGGTCGTCGAGCGGGCATTGCCGTCGACGTCGAGCCTCAAGATCCGGGCGTGAATCAGAACGTTGTCGCCTGCCAGACCGGCGTCGATGCCGATCTGTACGTCGGGGTCGGCGCTGACGGTCGTAGTCGCCTTGGTGACGTTGCTGGTGATCGCGCCGCCGGTGTCGATCGTGGCCGTGCTATGAGCGCCGATGCCGCTCAAGGCCTGCGCGAGCAGGTCGCCGCCCGCATCGAGCACGCTGCGCTCACCAACGGTCACGGAAGTGACATCGTTGACGGTTGTCGTCGCGCTCGTGCTCGCACCGGCGAAGGCCCCCCCCGCGCCGCCCGTGACGTTGGTGGTCCCGTCGAGGGTCGTCTGCGCAGAAAGGGTAAGATCGCCGCCCGTGGCGATCGATACGTCGTTTCCCGTGTACGCTCGATCGGTATTCGTGAGGTTCGCTGTCGCGCTGGTGATGCCTCCGGCGGCGACCCCGTACGCCTTTCCGGACGCATTCGCATCCGCAGCGTTGATCGAGACGGACGACAACGTGACGTCGTTGCCCGCGGTGATGCTGGCCCCGTCACCGGCGTAGGCCGTCACGTCGACCGCGTTCGCGGCCGTCGCGTCCGACCCGGTCCCACCGACCAGGGCCCCTCCGGACGTCTGCGCGGCAGCTGAAGACTGCACGTCGGCGGATGACCGGATGACGACATCACCGCCGGCTGTCACGCTCGCCCCCGAACCGACGCTTGCCGCCAGGTCCCCGCCCGCCGTGGCGTTCGCGATGCCCGCCCCGACCGCCAATACACCGTAGGAAGCGCCACCCGCGGTGGCAGACGCATCATCGTGCGAAAGGGACTCGATCGTGACGTCGCCGCCGGCGTCCACGACGCCGCCGCCGAGCGCAGCGGTAACGGTGGCCGGTGCGCTTGCGTTCGCGACGGCGCCGTTGCCCGACAGCACGCCTCCGCCGGAAGCAGAAGCGGTGGCGCGCGCGCTGTTGGCAAGCGAGGTTCCGCCGCTATCCACGTTGTGCAGCGCGCGCAGGCTGATGTCGCCGCCGGCGAGCGCGCCTGAATCCAGCCTGGTGTCGAGGTTCGGCGAGATGTCGGCGCTCGCCAGCGAGACGCCGATCGCAAGCCCGCCGGCGCTTATTCCTCTGGCGACTGCGCCGCCGTCGTCCTCGGCGCTGGAAAGGAGCGCAAGGTTGCGCCCGGCAACAATGGTCGACCCGACGTCGATCAGGGCCGAGATGTGGGGGTCGATGGTGACGGTCGCGCCGTTGCCGGCTCCGCCCGCGATGCCGCCGCCGACTGCCTGCGCGGTCGCGCTCGCGCCCGCGTCCGACTCGGAGGTCAGCAACAGGTCGCGTCCAGCGCTTGCCGACGCGCCGTCCAGGTGCGACGACACGCTGCCCGCGATCGTGACATGAGCGACGCTCACGCCAACGCCGAGCGAACCGAAACCGGCGCCGCTCGCCTGCGCTCCGGCAAGCGTGATCTGCTGCCCCGCATGCAGCGGATCGGGAATCTGCGTCGTCGGCGCGAGGCTCTGCGATTGCGCCACGAGCGCGAGGTCGTTGCCGGCGCCGGCGTGCGCGCCCGAGGCGATATAGGAATCGACTTGCGGCGTGATATTCACCGTCGCGAACGCGCCCGCGCCGCCGACAGTCACTCCACCGGAGCCGGATGTCGCGGACGCGCGAGCACCCTTGCCGAGCCGGTTGCCGCTCTTGCCGTAGTTGCTGCGCGCACGCACCGTCAGGTCGTTGCCCGCGGCCACGGTTGCGTTCTGGCCGACGTACGCGGAAACGTCCGGCGCCATGGTCGCGACCGCGACCGAAGCACCCAGCCCGCCGCCTGCGCTTAGCGAAGCGCCGAGCGCGTCCGCGCCAACCGAAGCCTCCGAGCGCGCATCTATTGTGATGTCTCTGCTTGCCGTGACCTGGCCGCCGGCGCCGACGTACGCCTCCACCGTCGGCTCGACGTTGGCCGTCGCGACCGAGCCGTTGATGGCAACCCCGGCCCCGGCCGAGACGGCAATCGACTTCGCGTAGGCGCTCGAAGTGTTGTCGGCGCTTACGTCGACTCCACCGGCGGTAACAGTTGCGCCACCGATGCGTGCGCTCGTTGCACCGTCCACGTTCGCGACCGTCACCGCCGCTCCGAGCGCCGCGCCGCCCACACCTCCGCCCACCGCGTAAGCCTGCACGTCGCGCTGCGCCGTCGCCGAAATGGTCACAGCGTCGGCGTCGCCGAGCAGCGCGCCGTCCTCGACGTACGCCGACTGCTGGCTGGTGTCGTTGATCACGACGACCTGCGCGCCGAGCGTCACGCCGCCCGCCTGTCCGGCATAGGCCCTGCCGGTCGCGGTCTCCGTCAGCGACGCGGAAACGACGATGTCGTCGCCCGGCGCTCCGCCCGCGTTCACCGTAGCGCCGCTCGCGACGTGCGCATCGACGTTGCTGCGCAGGTTCGCCACCGCGATCGAGGCGCCGATACCGCCCGCCCCGACCGCGGCGCTGCCGGCGATGACGGCGAATTGCAGGTCGTCCGAGGCACGCACGCCGACGCTGCCGCCCGCATTGACGGTCGCGTCCGCGCCGATGAACGCCGCCGTGCCCGGCGGCACGTCGGTGCTGCCGGTCGCGCCGCTGACCTCGCCCGAAGGCGCCGCGCCCTGCACTTCGGCGCCGGCGCCCGAGGAGGCTTGCGCAGTCGCCGAACTCAGGCTGTGCTGGCCTCCGCTAGCGGCAGAGGGATCGAGCGCGATCGCCGTACCGTCGTACGCATCCTGGCGCGACGCCGCGAGCTGGACCTGGTTCGGATCGTCGGTCGCAATGACGTAATAGGTACTGCCGTCGGTCAGGCCGCCGACCGGATCGCCTCCGCCCGAGTGGTACACGACCGCATCGCCCGTGTTGAACGGTTGGTCCGGCCCCAGGGCGATTGTGCTCGCCGTGCCGTCGACTGCGCTCGCCGGATCGAAGGCGACCGGCTGCGAACTGTTGCCGAGGATCGCGCCGTAGCCGCTTTGTGGGTCGCCGCCGCCCGCCATGCTGTCCGCGAATCCCTGCGCGTCCGTCCCGCCGAGCGCGTCCGAAGAGTTCGCGCCGTCGGAGTAGCCCGAGTCGAACTTCGCGCCGATCGCCCACACCGAGACCGAGCCGGCACCGCCGACCAGGCCGCCGCCTGCGCTGACCACGACCGAGCCGACCTGCTTGCTGGACGAAGCATCGACTTCGACATCCTTCTGCGCGCCGACGTCGGCTCCTTGGCCGATATAGGCGGAAACGTCGTTGCGCAGCACGCCCACGTCCACGGCGCCGCCGACGCCGCCGGCGCCGATGCCCACTCCGCCGGCGAAGCTGAAGCTGAGCGCGTCGTTCGAGGCGCTCACCGCGACCGACTGGTCGCCGCCCGAGTCGGGAGTCCCGGCATGCACGACCGCGAATTCGCCAATGTAAGCGTCGGTATTCGATTCGATCACCTCGACCGTGACCGCCCCGCCGACGCCCGCGTAAAAGCCGGCGCCGACCGTTGCCGCGAGGTTGAACACGTCCTCCGAGGACTGGGCCTCGACCGTCACGCCGCCGGCAGCCGTATCGACCTGTGCGTGGTCGCCGACGTAGGCCCGCGTGTCCTTGTGGATCACGATCAATCCGACCGAAGCGCCGACGCCGCCGCCGCCGATCCCTACGCCGGCGCTGCCGGCGATCACACTCACCCCGGTCGTATCGTTCGCGCGCACCAGCACACTTCCGCCGGCGTAGACTGCCGCGCCGCTGCCGATGTAGGCGTGCGTGGCGTCGTTCAGGGAGATCACGGACACCGCGCCGCCCACCGATACGCCTCCCGACCCCGCGAGTCCCGCGGAGACCGAAAGGATGTGCTCGAGCGCGTTCGCCCGCACCGTGACATCGGCCTGCGCGCCGACTTCCGCCTCGTCGCCGACGTAGGCCTCGACCAGGTTGTTCACGACGGTCACGTCCGCTCCAGGCGCACCGCTCCCCGCGCCGCCGCCCGCCGCGATCAGCGCCATGCCCATGTGGTAATAGTCGTTCCCCGCCGCGACCAGCACGGACTGGCTGGTGTCGGCATCGGACGTATCGGCATTCACGCTGGCGCCGGAGTCGACGAAGGCCTGCGTCTGGTTCGAGATGACGTTCACCGAGCCGCCGATGTTGACCGCCACGCTGCCCGCCCCTCCGCCGCTTGCTGCCGCGGACTCGATGTCGTCCTGGTTGACCGCCGTCACGGCCACCCCTCGCAGCGACTCGGTCTGCGCGGTCGCCACGCGCTGGTCGGTGAGCGACGGGTCGGTAAGGTCGTTCTGGCCGTCGAAGTTCAGGTCGGCGCTCGGCGCACCGCTCGCGAAGAATGCCGGTGCCGGCACGTCGGTGACCGAGAACGGCACGTCCTCGTAGCTGATGGCGAATTCGCCGTTCTGAGCGTCCATCGCTGCACGTTTCGCATGCGCGTCGACCAGCGCGTCACGGCCGATGAATGCCTGGGTCTGCTTGTGCACGATCGGCACGGTGGCCGCAGCCCCGCCGCCGCCCGCGCCGCCGCCGCTGATGTTGCCGGCGATCAGGTCGATCCGGGTCTGATCCGCGGCGGCCACCGCCACGTTGCCCTGGGCGTCGACCACGGTCGGCGCTAGGGTCACGTCCAGCCCGCTCGCCGCGGCCTGCTCGCCCGACAGCACGGCGTCCGGCGTCAGCGTGAGCACGGCGCCGTCCGGTGATATCGCGGCGATGCGATACTCACCGTCGTTCGCACCGGATCCGGATACCTTGATCAGTTGACCCGCCTGGAATCCGTCGGCGGCCCAGCTCCCGTTGCTGCGCGCGATCGTATCCGGATCGGCGCCGTTGTCGGCAAAGGTGATCGTGTCGGTGCTGTCCAGCGCCCCGCCCGAGCCGGTAGCAGCACCCTGCTGCACGACTTGCAGCGTCGAGGCTGGCGCCACTTCGAAGCTCAAGTTGTCCGAGGGTGCGAGCGTGAGGATGTGGCCGTCCCCAGAAATCGAGTCGATCGTGTACACGCCGTCGTTCGAGGAAGACCCCGAGACCGCGATTGATTGTCCCGGGGCGAAGCCGTCGTCGCTCCAGCTGCCCTGTGTGCGCATGATGGAATCGTTGCCCACCAGCCCGTCGAGAAACGTGACGGTTCCGCTCGACAGCCGCGGGATCGCTTCGAACTGATCCGGTCCGACGAAGGCGCGCGTGGTGATGTTGAGCACCGGCACGCTCGCCGAGCCGGCGATTCCGACCGAGCCCGCCAGTCCGGCCGATGCGCTCAGCGACACGATGTTCTCGCTCGAGCCGGCCTTTACCGTGACGTCGCCGCCCGCGCTCACTGCCGCGGAGGCCGCGATGAAAGCTTCGGTATCCTTGTTGAGCGTCAACACGTCGGCGCCGAGTCCAACCCCGGCAGAGCCGCCGCCCGCCAACGCTCCGGCGAGATCGAATGTTGTCGTGTCGTCAGAAGCCTTGACCTCGACGTTCTGCGCGTGCGCCGCGCCCGCGGCCTGGTTGATGCGCGCGCCATGGTCGACGAATGCAAGAGTGTGCTCGCCGAGGACCGTGACCGTCGCAGAGCCGACGCCACCGAACGTACCGCCGAAGGTGCCCGCCACGGCCGCGGTGTGGATCACCTCCGAAGACCGCGCCGTGACCGATACACCGGGCGTCGCCGCGTGCATGCTGCCCAGCGTGGCGGCGTTCGAAACCGCATTGACCCCGATGAACGCTTCGACCGTGTCGTCGGTCACGATGGTGGCGCTGGCGATGCCGATTCCGGCGGTGCCGCCGCCCCCGACGTTACCCGCGACAGCCGAAACGACCGTACTGTTCGTCGCCGCGACCTGGACGTCGCCCCAGGCGCTTACCAACGGGTCCTGGCCGTCGACGTATTCGGCCTGCGCCGCGCCGATATGCGCGAGGGTCCGGCTGGTCACCGTGTTGACCGACACCGAACCGGCCACGCCGAACTTGTTGGCGGCCCCGCCGCCGATCGCGCCGGAGGAGATGGTGGAGGCGACCGGCAGGCCGAGCGCCGTCAACGCGTCGCGCGCCAGGCCCGTGCTGGGCGCCGCCGGCGCCTGGTCGGCCGTCAGCCTCACGTCGCCCGCGGATGACGCGACGATCGCTTCGCCCGTGATCGCCGCTTCGACCTTGTGGTCGACAAGATTGACTGCGGTCGAGATGCCCACGCCTGCCGAACCCGAGGTGGCCCCGATGCTGCCGGCGAGCGAGAAGATGGTGGAGTTTCCATGCGCGTCGAGCACGACGTCGCCCGCGGCGTTCACGCCGGTACTGCGCTTGCCGTCGATCAGCGCGAGCGTCTGGTCGGCGATCGTGTTGACCGAAACCGCGACTGCCGCAGCGAGCGGGCCCTTGCTTGCGCCGATCGCGGCCGACACCGCATCGATCTCGTCATCGCTGCCGGCGCTAAGCACGACCGCGCCCGAGGCATCGATGTCCGAGCCGCGCACGCTCGCCTCTGTCGCCGCGTCGACGTGGTTGACCGCCACCGAGGCGCCGATCGACGCCTCCCCCCCGAACGTCGGCGCAGCAGCGATCGCCTGGATGAGCGTCTTATTGTCCGCCGCGATATCCGCCGTCCGGACGGCGGTGAGCGAACTGTCCTCGAGCCGGACCGTGGCGCCGGCGTCGATATGATTGACCGACACCGAGCCGGCCACGCCTGCCTTGCCGCCGCCGGAGAGCCCCGCCGAGATGCCGACGATCTTGCCGCTGTTGGTCGCCGAGAGCGAGAAATCGCCGCCCAGGTCGAGCGTCGAGTCCGTGACGAGCGCCTCGGTCTGCAACGTGATCGTGTCCTGCGTCCACGCGCCCGATGCACCGATCCCGTCCTCGGTGGTGGAGACCGAGACTGCGCCTGCGACGGCGAAGATGCGAGAATCGTCCTGTGCCACGATCGCGACGTCGGCCCCGCTCGACAGCGAGGCGCTGGCGAGCGCAGCCCGCGTCACATCGTCGACCGTGTTCACCGCAACGTCGACCGACAGGCCGAAACCGTACTTGCCTCCCTTGACGGGCGCCTTCTGGCCTTCGGGATCCGGCTTGCTCGAAGGTTTCGTGATTACCGCTCCGGCCACCGTAATCGAGTCGATCGCGCCGCTGTTGACCGCGGCGACCTTTACCCGACCGCCTGCGTGGTCCCATCCGGGGCCTGACTGCGGGTCGCGCAGGACCTGGGTCTCGTTCAAGGCTGCCGAGGCGTCGAGCGCGACCGCGACCGGGGTCTCGGCATAGGCATCCTGCAGCGTCTGCGCGAGGCGGATCGTGCGCGGATCGACCACGATGACGTAGTAGGTGCCCGGAGCGGCGATCGGCGTGCCGCCCGCCGGGTCGTACTCGACCGCGTCGCCGGTGACGTAGCCGTGCGGCTGGTCGAAGCTGATTGTGCCCTTGGCGCTGTCGACGGCGCCGGTGTCGAACGATTCGGCGCGCTTGCCGAGCAGGGCCTCGGTGTCGCGCCCGATCTCATTGATCGCGACCGAGAATCCCACCCCGACGCTCTTGCCCGCGGTGACGCCGCCGCCGACGTTGATGATCTTGGAATCGTCCTCGGCGACGACCAGCTGGTTCAGATTGGTCTGCATGCTCTGGTCGTCGGCCGCCGTGACGTCGGCGTCGTTCGCGTCGACCAGCCCGTCGCCATTGGTGTCGAGCGCGAGCAGCGTGTCCTCCACCTGCGACGGACCGAACACGAACGGCAACTCGACCCCTACGGATCCGGCCGGATAGCGGTCGCGGATCAGCCTGGGAATCGTGAGCGTGCCGCTTCCCGTGTCGATGAACGCGCCGTCGTCGATGCGCGCCAGCGTCAGGCTGTTCTCGCGCACCAGCGAGAACGCGCCGTCGATCGCCAGGTCCTGCGCCTTGCCGCCGGCCTCCGCGATCGACGTGTTGTGAGTCTTGGCATCGGCCCGCACGATCAGCGCATCGGCGTACACGTGCGCGCCGCTGTAGATCTGCGCGGTCACCGTGCCGCCGTAGTCCACCTTCAGATAGGAGCCGCCGACGCCGGCTTCGCCGCCCTGGGCGCCGAGGAACTTCAGTCCGACCACGCCTGCGAGATGGACCGCCTCGACGAGGTTGGTGGCCTCGACGCTGACCACCTGCGTCCCGCTGCGGTACGCGGCGTCCTGATTCACCCGCGCGCCTTCTCCGATATAGGCGTGGCTGCTGTCGTCGATGCTGACCACGTCGACGGAGAACGCGCCGGCGGTCTTGGTGCCCGCGGCGTTGCTTTGCGCCCAGGAGGTGAAGATTCCGTTCTGCAGCCCGAAATTGCTGTTGGCGTGATCGGCGAGCGCGCCGCCCACGTCGGACGGCGACGGATGCTCCGAGATATGCAGCCAGTCGATCACCAGCGGGATCGAAGTCTGCGACCGGACCGCGACCTCGCCGGTGGCGTCGACCACCGCGCCCGCGCCGATGTGCGCGTCGGCCTGGTTGTCGTAGTGGCCGAGCACGAAGGCGGCGCTGAGCGAGTTCTCCTTGGTGTTGCCTGCGGGGTTGTTGTCTTCGATCTTCTGCGAGTCGATGAAGGCGCGCGCGCTGATCTTGGGCGCGTCGAGGATGTCTGCCTCGACCGTGACGTCGCCGGCATGGGCGCCGACCTGCGCACCGGCGTCGATCCTCGCCAGCGCGAGGTTCGAATGCTCCGCGTAGGCGAACGCCGCGGAGAAGGCGAACTTGGTCGGGCCTCCGCTGCGCTGATCGGGTGGCGGCGTGACCTGCTGGAAGAACGACCCCGTCGCGTTGGCCAGCCCGACCGCGTTCTTGGCGGCGATGACCGGCTTGGCCAGGATGCCGGTGCCAACCGTCGCGCTGGCGGAGGTCTCGTTGTTGTAGACCGCCGTGTCGGCTTTCACCTCCACGCCGCCCCCGACGTCCGCCGAAGCGTCCAGCAGCGCGTTGGCCGCGCTCCCGGCGCTGGAAAGCGCCACCGCCCCGCCGACCGAGCCGTCCTCGTAGGCACCCGCGGAAGACGAGACCTGGAAATCCTTCGAAATCGACGCGTCCACCTTCAGGTCGCCGCCCACGTCGAGCATCGCGCCCGATTGCACCCACGCGGTCGACTCGATGGTCGTGCTGCCCGCCGCCAGCGTGACGTCGTAGGCGGTCGCGGGCTTGTTCGGCCCGAGGAGGGATTGCGTGGCCTCGACGTCGACCCGGCTTTCGGCAACGGTGCTGATCGTCAGGTCGCCCGAGCTGTTCAGATGCGCTCCGTCGCCGACGGTGACCTTGGCGGTCGGGTTCGACTCGCCGTACGCGACGGCGAGTCCCACGCCGACGCTGCGCACGACGGCCTCCGAGTGCGCGTTCGCGGACAGCGTCATCGCCAGCGCGTCGATCTCGGTCGTGCCGCTGAGCGATACCGTCGCGTTCGCGTTCGCGATCGCCACGCCGCCGAACTCGTTCAGGCTGTCCAGCGTACTGATCACCACGTCGAAGCCGGGGCCGGCGTCGTTCCAGCTCCTGTCGGAGCGGGCATTCGCCTCGATCGTCACGTTCCCGCCCTCGATCGTCGCGCCGTCGACCGTCACCGAGGCGGAAGTGTCCTGCCGGTCGTAGAACAGCGTGAACACGTCCGCGGGGTTGTCAGTCGCGTTGAGATGGACGTTGCCGTAGGCATCGACCGGACCGGTCAGCACGGTGGAGATGGTCACGCCCGGGTCGACCGTGATCTTCTCGGCGTTGATCGTGAGATCCTTGCCGGGCAGAGTAAGGTTGCCGCTCACCGTGACTTCGTCGCGCCCGTCGCCGCCGTTGACGATGAGGCTGGCGTCCATGCTGAGTGCCTGGATGTCCAGCTTGTCGGCGCTCATCGGCAGGCCGAGGTCGCCGCCCAGGTCGATGGTGAGCGAATGGGTCGGCCGGGCGAAGGTGAGGCTCTCGAAGGTCGGAATCAGGTCAAGGCTCTGGAGCGTGAGATTGCCGCCGGATTCCGACAGGCGCGCGTTGTCCGTCAGAGGGCCGGTCGTGATCTCGCGATCGGTGGCCGACATGTTGTCGGAGATCGGCTCGAGCCCGGCGTAATGCAAGACGTTGCCGTCGCGGTCGATGGTGCCGGAATTCGGGCCGCTCGCCGAATAGATGACCGAACCGAACGTGCCGCCGTCCAGCACCAGGCTGTCGAAGCCGCCCGCGCCGCCGTCGACCAGCCCGGTCAGGCTCCCATCCGCGCCGAGGACGAAGGTATCCCGGTTGTCCGCCGCCCCGACCAGGTTCTGCACCTGCGAGAACTCGGCCTGCACCTGCCCCGAGTCCGGCTCGGTCAGCGTGCCGCTGTCCGTTCCCGTGATATTCCAGACCGTGCTCTGTCCTGGCCCCGTCAGCGTGTTCGAGCCCGCGCCGCCGTCGAACTGCACGCTTACCGAGTATTCGAGCGGCGTGTCGCCGAAGTCGATCGTCAGGGCGTCGTTCCGGTCGGCGCCCTGCACGTCGACGGTGAAGCCGTCGTGGTCGAGCGCGGCCTGGCCCAGGATGGAGCCCGAGCCGTTGTCGACCAATTGAACTTCCTGCGCCCCGTTCACCGAGGCCAGCGTCAGCGTGGCGTCGAGCGCGGTGCCGGCGGCGGCGGTGTGCATCAGGTCGGCCGAGAGCAGCAGCCGCGGCTCGAGCAACTCGAAGCGGATCGAGTCGCGGTAGCCCGCGAAGCGCTTCGTCAGCAGTCCGCGCTTGCGCCAGCGCGCGAGGCGCCGCATGCCGTTCGCGAGGGGGCTCCAGAAAATCTGCTGCAGCGTCAACGTCGTCCCGGAAGCGTGCGTCTTCGACTGTGCAATCTTGTCCATCGGCCCCTCGCCGCGGCTTCAAGCCGCCTAACGCTTATGTTCGAATATTGTTCTTACGTCTGATGCAGCGGATGAAGAGCCCGCTCGGGACATTGCTCCCCGTGCCCGAACTTATAGGACAGTCAAGGCCATACGCAATGTTTTTTACTCAAAATCAATTGCGCGCAAGGATCAGCCGTCGATGACCCGAACTCGGACCGACCGTCAGGGCGCTTGTGCAGAATCGGGGCGAACCCTCTAATTGCCCTGAGAATCCGTCTTCAATTTGCGATCTGAGCGCGCCGCTGCGGCGGGAGGCTCTTAAGCTTCCTTTCGCCTGGACGAACGGTCTCATGGCGACAGAGCCGGCTGGCCACCCTTGCCGGTGGAACGCGTCGAGATGCGTTGCTGGCGACGCAGACGAATCCGCTAGACTCGGGCTTTTGCTGAGAATTTATCTTGACCCGGCATATTCTAACCCTCGTTATCGCCGCCGGCACGATCGCCGGCGCCTCGG